>ERZ1034949.220-NODE-220-length-39873-cov-106.149103_pt1 | contig 39873 bp, 41 predicted proteins | sample MGYA00520590_ERZ1034949 | MGnify/ENA primary metagenome ERZ1034949 (study PRJEB33766, sample SAMN09781752) | gut metagenome | biome: gut microbiome | host: Homo sapiens | place: Madagascar | study: EMG produced TPA metagenomics assembly of the PRJNA485056 data...
AATATCAAAAATACAATATGTTGTTGGTGGTGTAAACTGGTATATAGTTCCCTAATTTTTTTAGTATTTCTAGGACTAAAGTCTGATTTTTTAAATGCAATTAATTCTCATTGATTCAAAAAGAAAAAAGACAATCTCTCTACTAAGAAATTGCCTTTAGAACATTGAATATCCCTTATTGAAGTTATTCAATCTATCATTTTATAGGGAATGTTATTTTATCAAATTATTTTTTCTCATTCAAATTTTATGAGCACTTCCGAAAATCGGAAACCTCAGACAAAAAAGAAGGAGCTAAATGCTCCTTCCGACTTTATCAGAAAGAAATAATAGACCATTGGAAAATGAAGTGCGGGGTAACAATAAGTGCTCTCAATTTCCTTTGTGTTATTTCTCTAAAACAAAGTATAACAAACTCTTTGAAATGTTGTCAAAAAAACTGAGACCTTTTCAACGTATCTCAGCTCTTTTAGTAAATTACTGAAAGTAAAAATTGAAATAATTTATATCAAACAAAATATATTATACTAAATCAAAAATTTAGAAGTCAAATATTTTATTAAATACTTAATTAATCAAGAAGTTCCTTTTCAAGTTTTTCAAACTTTTCTAATTCTTTTTCATCATATTTATCGTATTTTCCTATTTCGTGTAATAAACGTTTAATTTCGTGAAAAGCTTTTTTTTCTGTATGCCATTTTTTAAAATGATGTTTACGTTCATCTTCATTAATAGAATCAAGCTTTTCGAGATCTGAATCTAATTTTTCAATTGTTTTAGAAATTTTTTCTACAACTTTTTCTTCTTTTGCTACATAATTTGTCATAAGAATTCTCCTTACTTAAAAATGATATATATAGAATAATAAAAAATAATCGTAATGTCAAGTAATTTGTGCTATGCCAAATACTCATATTTTACGTTAGTCTTTTAAATACAAAAAACGGTTCTGTTGCAAAGTTTTCCAAAAAATCTATTTTAGTGTAAAATTGAGAAAAAAGACAGAGAAGACAGAGTAATGAATCATTTTAAAGGCAAACTATTCAAAAAGACGTCATTATTGTCGCTGTTGGTTACTACCTGCGTTACAATCTAAGCTATCGTGAAGTTCAGGAATTGTTATATGATCGTGGAATAAATGTTTGTCATACTACGATTTATCGTTGGGTGCAAGAGTACAGCAAAGTCCTCTATTATCTTTGGAAGAAGAAAAATAGACAATCCTTCTATTCATGGAAAATGGACGAAACCTATATCAAAATTAAGGGACGTTGGCATTATCTTTATCGTGCAATTGATGCGGACGGCTTAACCTTAGATATCTGGTTACGAAAGAAACGGGATACGCAAGCAGCCTATGCTTTCTTAAAACGACTCCATAAACAGTTTGGTGAGCCGAAAGCAATTGTGACCGATAAAGCACCTTCTCTTGGCTCCGCCTTTAGAAAGTTACAGAGTGTGGGTTTATATACTAAGACAGAGCACCGAACTGTGAAGTATCTTAACAATTTAATAGAACAAGACCATCGACCTATTAAACGACGGAATAAATTTTATCAAAGTCTCCGTATAGCCTCTTCCACGATTAAGGGCATGGAGACCATTCGAGGAATATATAAAAAGAACCGAAGAAATGGAACGCTCTTCGACTTTTCGGTGTCTACTGAAATCAAGGTATTAATGGGAATAACAGCCTAAGATATTTGGAGTTCAGAGAGGGCGCGTTTGAGTTTCAAACTTCGCAACAGAACCTTATAGCACATTTTTGGCTGTAATGGAAGTTTTTTTAAGACAAGAGAGGACAAACTCTTGCTAGTTTTTACTAGAAATAAAGGGACAGGTTATATGCCAGCCGATTCTATAAAATGGCGTTGCGGACATAAGCAAAGGTTACTCTCATGACTTTGTGTCCTAAGGGTGGTGGCGACCATTAACGGCTAGGGTGGCAAACAGGATTCCGAAAGAATCGGTAGTTGTCATTCAATGCTACGATTGGGCTGTTTGATCGTAGGGAATGATGATGTGTGTAAGCACCAACTCATGAGAGATGTTACTAGTGACTCCAAGGCGTCGGCATGACGTTAGCCCCCTAACAGGTTGTACTCTGATCGATGTTTCATTTTTTTGAAATGTCGTTCTTAGGGTACAACTATGCCCAACACCAAAACGCACAACAATCAGTTAGAAATTCAGGGTGTAGAAAAGCAACTGTTTTTTTCTGTTTTTTGAAAAAAGTTAAATAATATTGGGTTATTTTTTAAAATTAAGAGTAAGGAATAGATAAGGGGGTACAGGAAGTATATAAACAGAAATATACAATAAAAGAAAATATGAATATTACTAAAATTTTAGGATATAGAACACAGATAAAAAACTACATAATAAAATTAGGTTGGGAAAATATGGTAAAATGATATTGAATAGAAATAAGATGGTTATTATTATCAATAATCTAATGGATATTCTGTTAAAAAGAGTTTAGAAAATCTATAGAAAATTGTAATTTAAAATGTAAAATTCGGTTTGATATAATGTATTTGAATTATTTAAGAGAGGAAAATAAGTTATGTTTAGTTTAATTATTGGATCTATTAGTTTATTGATGTTTGTGTATTTTTTCAAAAAAGAACCAAATCAGTTTAAAAATATTTTTTTACTAATGGTAAGTTTTTATTTTGGAGTAAAAGGGATATTTTTTTTGTGGAGAAAGTTTTTCCCTACACTAAACCCAGATGGAGCAAGTTATGTAGAAACTAATAGTGGAACTATTTATTTTTCAATTTTTATTATTTTTATATTGATACTAATAGTTTTTTCTTGGTATCTATGGAGTAATTTTTTTACATTAATAAGAAAAGAAGGCCTTTTGTTATCCTATTATATATTACCTTTTTCAGCATTATCTATATATATATGGATTTTTTTGAGATTTACGTATAGAAATAATTTCTTACAAGAAATTTTTAATTCGATAATTTTATATATTCCATTATTGTATTTTTCTTATTTTCTCTATACTAAATTATATTTAAGATTAGTAAAAATTGAAGATCCTGATTACATAATTATTCATGGTGCAGCATTGATAAATGATTTACCAACACCATTATTGATGAAACGGCTAGATAAAGGTATAGAAGTATTTAATAATTATAATAAAAAAGCCATAATCATTGTTTCTGGTGGTCAGGGAAAGGACGAGATTTTTTCAGAAGCAGAAGTAATGAAAAAGTATTTATTGAATAAAGGTATTCCTGAAGCTAAAATTCTTGAAGAAAATCAATCTCGTAATACTTTTGAAAATCTCTTATTCTCTAAAAGACTTATTTCAGGATTAAATAAACGAGTTATAATTGTAAGTAATGAATATCATATACTTCGTTGTGTGATTTATGCAAAAAATATTGGTTTTAAAGCTGTAGTGGGTGTTCCCAGTAAAACGGTAAGATATTATAAGATTTTTGGAGAGTTTAGAGAAGTTGTAGCTTTTATAGTGAGATATAAAACATTATTTCCCATTTATATTTTGTTATCGATAGTTACTTTATATTTAGATTATTTTATGAATTAGCCGAGAACACCTGTGATTTTAATCATGGGTGTTCTCGGCTTCTGTTGTGACCTAGCTTTAGCTAGGTTAAACAACTGACAAATATAAACAAAATAATACAATTCGTATTATAAGAGTCCCCATTTTTCTAACGATTCTACATAGAGACTATGTTGACGCATAGCTCTTTTTTATTTTAAGAGATGTACTTTCTATAGATACTTGAACTAATTTTTGTTTTTTGTTAACATAATAATACACTTCGAAACTTATAATTCTACTGTTTGAAAGTTTTTGTTGGCTCATGAGACAAGAGCTTTCTATTCTATTATTTGTGTAGGTGATGTGATGAATAGAAAAGCTGTCATTAGAAAAAAGAGTTAGATACGAAATTTCTGATGGATGTTAGAAGATAATACAATGTAGTAGTTAACGGACATTATATGTAACAGAAGAAACTAATTTAGTTGTGTCATTATTCAATGTTAGAAATTCTGACTACAAGTTAATAGGCTATTAGTAAAGATTAATGATTAGATTTATAATTATTTTGGGAGCGAAACAATGGTAAAAAGAGGATGTTTGTATCGAGTTGGACAATTTTTTTTAGTTTTGTTTTTAGTATGGTTTGTTTTAACTTTATTTTTTGTGATCAAAAATCAGTTTAGTACGAATTTCAAAGATCTTAGTAAAGATAATCAAATAGTGTTACAAGAAATGGAGGATTATTATAAGGCATATAAAAAGAAAAAAATTTGGGCAGGATATGATCTTAACAAGTATAGTTTTCTTGCTGTAAATGGTAGAGGTGGAGAAGCTTATTTAATTAATCCCAAAGAATCAGTCGATAGTATTTTTGCAAAAGAAATTAACATGCCAAGTGATTCTGCAGTGAAAGTGTATCGGATTGCGGCAATGTCTCCTACATTGTATAAAACTTATCTATTGAGTAAATTCAATACATTAGGAGAACTTTACACGAATGAAGTTTTTTATTTACGTTATGAAAAAGAAGCGAATATTGATGATGGTGCTTATGATTCCTACCATTTTATTACCTTTTTATCCCATGAGGCTTTTCATAATCAAGTGCAAACTTCTTGGGGAAATGAACATTTAGGGGGACGTTTTTCAACAGAATCATTGACTGATAAAGATAAAGAACTTTTAGCAACTCGTTATGACATTTTGCAGACTATCCAAGAAGAAGTATGGAAGGAAACTTCAAAACTTGAGTTATTAAAACAAAATATAAAGAAATATATTGTAGAATCAGAGAAATTGAAAAAATCAAATCCCGCTTATTTTAAAGATGAAACGATGGCAGAAACATTTGAAGGAACAGCAACTTATGTTAGTGCAAAAGCATCAAAGGCAGCAAATTATAAATATAATGTGACATGTTTTAGTGATCCCAAAGGACAAAAGATAGAACATATTCCGTTCAATAAGCTCATGCCTTTGATTCAAAATGGACAGATGGATATTAGTAGTATTCCTTCTAACTGGATTTATTCTTCTGGTGGATTATGGTGTGAGGTGCTTGATAAATTAGGAAATACTAATTGGCAAATCCAGTTGAATAATCAAACAACTGAAAAGCCAGTGACTTTATATGATCTTATTAAAGAAACCATAGATTAAGTGGTTCTGTTGCAAAGTTTTCCAAAAAATCTATTTTAGTGTAAAATTGAGAAAAAAGAAAGTGAGACATCCAAGACTCATAATCCCCTTGGATAGATTTCACTTTCTTTTTGTGCTGTTACAATAATCTTTGCTAGGCGCTCAATATCAGCACTTGTTCCTCGTAATTCAAAATCACCCAACATCGGAAAACCAAAACGTTTGGCGTACTGTTTGGCTGTCAGGCAATACTGTTCGTTGAAATTACGATTGCCAGAACCAATAATACCAAAACAATGTTTGTAGTTGTCATGAGCAGCAATAAAATCACCCAGCGGATTCGTCAAGATTTCAACATCACCTGAATCAATACCATTACCACCTTCAAGATAGGTTGGTAAAACAGCAACAAAAGGTGTCGTGATTGGAAATGTTTCATGATTGAGTTCCTTGATATTAATGGTTTGTGTATCTAGTAAATAATGGTTCAGTAAGTGTTCAGTTAATCGCTTTACAAAGCTTTGTGTGTTACCGCTTAAACTGATATAAACAATGCTCAACGGAGCTAACCTTTTTTCTTGTGACATAATAAATCCCCTACTATATATGGTATTGCTTATAATAATGTAACACAATATATGGTTATAAACAAGAATTTAGTTCTGCAATTTAGATGATTTAGAAAGCGTTTAAATTTTTTGAAAAAATTAAACTTTTAAAAAGAAAAGACTAGACACTTTAAAAATAATATATAGTTATAGTGTAAAGATAAATTAATGGAAAGAGGAGTGTTTATGAACAAGTTTCAAATATTTTGAGCCTTGTTCGTCTTGGTGCCAAAGGGATGTTCCTTGGTATGATTGTATCTTTCGTTGCAACAGAAATTTACTGCCGTGTAAGTAAAAAAAGGTTGGCAAATTAAAATGCCAGACAGTGTTCCACCTGCAGTTGCTAAATCATTCGCAGCACTGATCCCAGCTGTTTTAACATTGTCAATCTTTACAGTTCTTAATGCTATTGTAACAGTTGGTTTCAACACAAACCTTCACGATGTTATCTATAATATCATCCAAATGCCTTTAGTAGGTCTAGGAAGCAGTATTTGGGCAACATTGATTGCAATCTTCTTTATCCAATTCCTATGGTTCTTTGGACTTCACGGACAAATCCTTGTTAACTCAGTAATGGATCCAATCTGGAATACATTGATGTACGATAACTTGGATGCTTATAAAGCTGGTGAACACATTCCGCACATTATTTCTAAACCATTCATGGAAACATTTACTGTTGGTTTAGGTGGATCAGGTATGACTTTGGCATTTGTTATGAAGAAAAAACAATATCGTGATGTTGGTCGTTTGGCATTAGGTGCTGGTATCTTCAACGTTAACGAACCTGTTATCTTCGGTTTGCCAATCGTGTTGAACGCTACAATTCTTATTCCTTGGGTAATTTCACCAATCATCGTTACAGCTCTTAACTATTTCGTAATGGCAATTGGTCTTGTACCTGCTCCAACAGGTGTATCAGTGCCTTGGACTGTACCAGTATTCTTTAGTGGTATGATTGCAACAAACTCACTTGCAGGAGGACTCCTTCAAATCGTTGACTGTCTCATCGTTGGATTTATTTGGTATCCATTCTTGCGTATGCTAGACAAACAACCTGATTCTGCGCTATAATAGAACTATAGTTTTTAAAAAATAGTCTATACAAGTAGAGTAGGAGCAATCTATGTCAAAATATGAAGAGATTGCAAGTATTATTCGAACGAGGATTTCAGACGGCACTTACCCTATTGATTCAATGTTACCGATTCAATCGGACTTAGCAAAAGAATTTGGGGTAAGCCGTATGACAATCAAAAAGGCTATTGAGATGTTAACCATCAAAGGTTTGGTTCTTTCAAAACAAGGAAATGGAACAAAGGTTTTAAATTCTTCGTTTTGGGATAAAGAGGACTCAAAATTCCGTTTGAACAACTACAATGGGTTGAGCTATGATATGAAAGATGACCCTCGGAAATTGACGAGTAAAATCATTGAATTTAATGTCGAATTTCCAGATACTAAAATAGCAGAGCGGCTCCAAGTTGATTCAGCGACACCTGTTTACAAAATTATCCGACTTCGTTGATTAGACGGTAAACCTTATGCTTTGGAGCATACTCATACGTCTTGCGATTTAGCGCCTGGTTTGGATGATGACATCTTATTAACATCTGTTTATGGTCCCGTTTTGCAAGTCGAACGAGTTGTTTACTTGGAAAATGGAAGAGCGATTGAATACTCTCGTAGTAGAAATCGTTTCGATACTAGAGGTTATTCATTATTGGATGTTAAGAACATTTAACTAAGAAACCCAAAAATGCTTTGGGTTTCTTCTTGGTGAACAAGTATATTTTGCTTGAAGGAAAGGAAAATTTTTATGGCAGAACCATTATTTCTAAAGTCACAAATGCATGATAAAATCTGGGGTGGAACTAAACTTCGTGATGAATTTGGTTATGACATTCCAACAGAAACAACTGGTGAATACTGGGCAATTTCAGCTCATCCAAATGGTGTTTCAATCGTAGATAATGGTACTTATAAAGGTGAAGGTCTAGATAAACTTTATCGTGAACACAAAGAACTTTTTGGCAATCCAAAATCTGAAGTCTTTCCATTATTGACAAAAATTCTTGATGCCAATGATTGGCTTAGTGTACAAGTTCACCCAGATGATGTTTACGCTCTTGAACATGAAGGCGAACTTGGTAAAACTGAGTGCTGGTATGTTATTGCTGCGGATGAAGATTCTGAAATTATTTACGGACACAATGCCAAATCAAAAGAAGAGCTTCGTCAATTGATTGAAGCTGGGAAATGGGATGATTTGTTAACAAAAATCCCTGTTAAAGCTGGTGATTTCTTCTACGTACCAAGTGGTACAATGCACGCTATTGGTAAAGGAATCTTAATTTTAGAAACACAACAATCAAGTGATACAACTTACCGTGTTTATGATTTTGACCGCCGTGATGCACAAGGCAATCTTCGTGATTTGCACATTGAGCAATCAATTGATGTTTTAACAATTGGTGAACCTGCTAACAGTACACCTGTAACGGTTGATGTTGACAACTTGAGTTCAAGCCTTTTGGTTTCAAATGAATTCTTTGCTGTTTATAAATGGGTGGTATCAGGTGTCGTTAACCTTACACAAACAGCACCATACTTGTTGGTAAGTGTTCTTTCAGGTCAAGGTAGCTTGAAAGTTGACAACTGTGTTTATAACATCAAAAAAGGTGACCACTTTATCCTTCCTAATGACGTTAAGTCATGGGGATTCGATGGAGAACTAGAAATCATTGCTAGCCATGCAAATGAAAAATAATTATTGTTCATAAATATGAGTGAAACAAAAGGAGTCTGGAGTGATTCCAGAACTCTTTTGTTATATTCTCGCCTAGAAATAAATTCTGGTTTTAACTAACACTGTGTTATTAAGCAGTGGAATGATTTGCCGACGGTTTAAATTGTTTTCGTTTTTAAAATGATGATATTGATAAATTGAATTGAGAGCATAAGTTAGACATGAACCGCTATATTTCAGAAAGTTTTTCAAGTCATTTGCCAAGTAAACAGTAAGGTGAGGTTAACCACCGTTACACCTTGGGTGTTTACAACTTGTACGAAAAAACTAAATCAGGCATTTTCTGATGTTCTTATTGAATCTTGTGCGGGTGGCGGGGCACGCTTTGACCCTGGAATGCTTTATTATTCGCCACAAATCTGGACAAGTGATGATACGGACGCGGTGGAACGTTTGACTATTCAATGGGGGACTTCTATGGTCTATCCGTTATCAACCATGAGTGCCCATGTTTCAGCGGTGCCTAATCATCAAGTCGCACGTGTGACATCACTTGATATGCGAAAAGACGTTGCCATGTTTGGTGTCTTTGGCTACGAATTAAATCCATTAGCTTTGACAGAAGAGGAAAAAGAAGCTGTAAAAGTGCAGATTAAGGAATACCATGCCTATCAAGAATTGATTCAAAATGGTATTTTCTATCGCTTGGATTTGACGGACAAAAACCATGTCGGCTGTCGGTCAGTCAGCAAGAAATGAGGAATAAGCGACAATTCGCCAAGTTTTATTTGTTCTAAGCTTGGCTATTTCTTATTTGGATAATATTTAGCACATTTTTCCTTCTAAAACGTAGCTTTTTGGCTTATGAATTGGTATTTTAGGCAGTTTAGTGTTAAAATAAATACAATATCAATCTGAAGAGGTCTTTATGGCAAAAACTGTGAATTTAACGGGCGAGGAGGTGGTTGCACTCACAGCCCAATACATGAGCGAATCTGATGTGGCAATTGTTCAAAAGGCATTGGATTACGCAACAAAAGCACATATTTCTCAAGTCAGGCAATCAGGTGAGCCTTACATTATTCACCCTATCCAAGTTGCAGGTGTTTTAGCAGGTTTGCATCTTGATGTGGTGACGGTAGCTTGCGGTTTTTTGCATGATGTTGTTGAAGATACTGAAGTTACTTTAGATGACATTGAATCGGAATTTGGCAAAGATGTTCGTGATATTGTCGATGGTGTTACAAAACTTGGTAAAGTTAAGTACAAATCACATGAAGAACAATTGGCAGAAAATCACCGTAAAATGTTGATGGCGATGTCTAAGGACATTCGTGTTATTTTGGTTAAATTGGCAGACCGTCTCCATAATATGTGCACTTTAAAACATCTGAGTAAAGATAAGCAAGAGCGTATTTCACGAGAAACAATGGAAATCTATGCACCCCTAGCTCATCGTTTGGGGATTAGCCGTATCAAGTGGGAATTGGAAGATTTGTCCTTCCGTTATCTTAATGAAATTGAGTTCTACAAGATTTCTCACATGATGAATGAAAAGCGTCGTGAACGTGAAGCTTTGGTTGACGAAATTGTTAAGAAAATCAAGGATTACACGCAAAAACAAGGGCTTTATGGTGAGGTTTACGGACGACCAAAACACATTTACTCGATTTATCGCAAAATGCGTGATAAGAAAAAACGCTTTGACCAAATTTATGATTTGATTGCCATTCGTTGTATTATGGAAACGCCGAGCGATGTTTATGCCATGGTCGGTTATATTCATGAATTGTGGCGTCCAATGCCTGGTCGTTTTAAGGATTACATTGCTGCGCCTAAAGCTAATGGTTACCAATCTATTCATACGACAGTTTATGGTCCAAAAGGTCCGATTGAGATTCAAATTCGTACCAAAGAAATGCACCAAGTTGCCGAATACGGGGTTGCTGCTCACTGGGCTTACAAGCAAGGTATCAAGGGGAAAGTTGACAACCAAGAACAAGCTGTCGGCATGAACTGGATTAAGGAATTGGTGGAATTGCAAGATGCTTCAAATGGTGATGCGGTTGATTTCGTTGATTCGGTTAAGCAGGATATTTTCTCAGAACGTATCTACGTCTTTACACCAACAGGTGCTGTGCAAGAATTGCCAAAAGATTCAGGTCCGATTGACTTTGCCTATGCTATCCATACGCAGGTTGGGGAAAAGGCAGTTGGTGCTAAGGTTAACGGACGTATGGTGCCACTGACCGCTAAATTGAAAACAGGTGATGTGGTTGAGATTGTCACTAATCCTAATTCATTTGGTCCAAGTCGTGATTGGATTAAAATTGTCAAAACCAATAAAGCGCGCAATCGCATTCGCCAATTTTTCAAAAATCAAGATAAAGAAACCTCAATTAATAAAGGTCGCGAGCTCTTAGTGGATTATTTCCAAGAGCAAGGCTATGTGGCTAACAAATACCTTGATAAAAAGCATATTGAAGAAATTTTGCCACGCTTTAGCGTTCGTATCGAAGAAGCCTTGTATGCTGCTGTCGGTTTTGGTGAAATTAGCGCTGCTTCTGTCTTTAATCGATTGACGGAAAAAGAACGCCGTGAAGAAGAACGTGCGAAGGCGAAGGCTGAAGCCGAAGAACTGATGAACGGTGGCGAAGTTAAAACTGAAAACAAAGATGTTCTGAAAGTTCGTAGCGAAAATGGCGTTATTATCCAAGGAGCTTCAGGTCTCTTGATGCGTATTGCCAAATGTTGTAACCCAGTCCCAGGAGACCCAATCGAAGGTTATATCACTAAGGGGCGTGGGGTGGCTATTCACCGTGCAGATTGTCATAATATCAAGAGCCAAGAGGGTTACGAACAACGTCTTATTGAAGTTGAATGGGATGATACTAGTGCCAGCAATGATTACTTGGCTGAAATTGACATTTACGGACTTAATCGTTCAGGTTTGCTCAATGATGTGCTTCAAGTGTTATCAAATGCCACTAAGAATATTTCAACTGTCAATGCCCAACCAAGTAAAGATATGAAATTTGCTAATATTCACGTCAGCTTTGCCATTCCAAACTTAACAGCATTGACAACTGTCGTTGATAAAATCAAAATTATTCCAGATGTTTACTCTGTCAAACGAACAAATGGGTAATGAGTGTGTTTTTCAAGCGAGTTGACTCGGTCAGCTCGCTTTTTTAGAAAGGATTGTACATGAAAGTTGTTATTCAGCGTGTCAAGAAAGCCCAAGTCGTGATTGATGAGGAGCTTGTCGGTGATATTAAACAAGGCTTGTTGCTTTTGGTTGGAGTCGGTCCGGATGATGAGCAAGAGGATCTTGATTATGCGGTGCGAAAAATCACGAATATGCGGATTTTTTCAGATGATATGGGAAAAATGAATTTATCTGTTCAAGATGTCAAGGGAAGCATTTTATCGGTGTCACAGTTTACCTTGTTTGCGGATACGAAAAAGGGGAACCGACCAGCCTTTACTGGTGCTGCCAAACCTGACAAAGCTGAGCAATTATACAATGCCTTCAATGAAGCACTAGCGCAATGCGTTCCTGTTGAAACAGGCGTTTTCGGAGCTGATATGCACGTTAGCCTTGTCAATGACGGTCCTGTTACCATTATCTTGGATACTAAGGTACGCTAATCCCTTGATTGAAGTAGAGACTTATTGCATTGAATTAATATAAAACTGGTATTAATTTTGCAACAGTTATTAAAAATGGAGGTAAATCATGTCACTAGATGAATTGTTTCCTGAAGCGACATCAAAAGGAAATATCCAAAATCCAGAAGAATGGCTTATTTTAGAAGAAAATGGAACGCCTTATTATCTTCCTCTAGCCAGTCTTAGCGAGCGTGAAAAAAGCATTGCTGACAATTAAACAGACGATGATTTCAGCTAGTCGTGTTTCTGAAAATCCTTGGTATCAGTATTTGGTGCAAAAAAAGGGCAGTTTACTCCAAGATTACAAATGCCTTCAGATGATTTACATTGACCACCAATATCGATTACCAGAAGAATTGGTTGATTTTTTAGCAACTCTTTTGCCAAATATGATTACAGAAGTCAGTCTTTCAGATAATCGGACCATTCTTTTGTTGGACCAATCAGAGCTGATTGAGGTAGAAGAATTGGTAAAAGATGTTTTACCGACTTTGGAAAGTGATTTTGAGATTAAATTGACTGTTTTCTTTGGCAATAGCTGGAGTAAATTGCAAGCAAATGATTTGCAAGCTTATTCGATGAAGAAACCAAGCTTTTTTCTGATGTGAGTCACTATCGTGGTAATGAACGGGTGGCGACGTTTTCTGAAATGTTGTTGTTAGATTTTGCACGTCATCTTGATATTCCAACGATAAAACACAAAATATTACAATCTATTGATGATAGCAAGGATATTCGAGCTATCATTGTTGCCATGTGGCAGGAGCAGGGAAATCTTGCCAAAACGGCACAAAGTCTTTATATTCATCGAAATTCACTTCAATATAAATTAGAAAAATTTCGATTGTTGTCTGGTTTGAATTTGAAAAATCTTGATAGCCTCGCTTTTTGTTATCTCCTAATCATGATGTCATAATTTTTGGGCACTTTGCACAAAAAATCTTGTCACTCCTGTCTATGGTCCGTAAGCGTTATCTTTGCTATAATAAAGTCACATAGATTAAAGGAGTTACAAAATGGTAGAATTAAACCTTAACCACATTTACAAAAAATATCCAAATGCAAGTCATTATGCTGTTGAAGATTTCGATCTTGACATCAAAGATAAAGAATTTATCGTTTTCGTAGGACCTTCAGGTTGTGGTAAATCAACAACACTTCGTATGGTTGCTGGTCTTGAGGACATCACAGAAGGTGAACTTAAAATTGATGGTGAAGTTGTTAATGACAAAGCACCAAAAGACCGTGACATTGCCATGGTTTTCCAAAACTATGCCCTTTACCCACACATGACTGTTTACGATAACATGGCATTTGGGCTAAAACTTAGAAAATACAAAAAAGACGACATTGACAAACGTGTTCGTGAAGCTGCTGAAATTCTTGGGTTGACAGAGTTTCTTCAACGTAAACCTGCTGACCTTTCAGGTGGTCAACGACAACGTGTTGCCATGGGGCGTGCCATTGTCCGTGATGCCAAAGTGTTCTTGATGGACGAACCTTTGTCAAACTTAGATGCTAAATTGCGTGTGTCAATGCGTGCTGAAATTGCCAAAATCCACCGTCGTATTGGTTCAACAACAATCTACGTTACTCACGACCAAACAGAAGCCATGACACTTGCTGACCGTATTGTTATCATGAGTTCTACAAAAAATTCTGACGGTTCAGGAACAATTGGTCGTGTCGAACAAATTGGTACACCACAAGAGCTTTATAATCGTCCTGCTAATAAATTTGTTGCAGGATTTATCGGTAGCCCCGCCATGAACTTCTTTGAAGCATTGGTTGAAGGCGATGCTTTGGTCAATGATGCTGGCTTCAAGATAACTTTGCCAGAAGGTCAAAAGAAATTGCTTGAAACAAAAGGGTATAATGGTAAAAGAGTTATCTTTGGTATTCGCCCGGAAGATATTTCAAACAATCCATTGGTTCGCGATACTTATCCTGGTGCAACAATCAAAGCAGAAGTAACTGTGTCAGAATTGCTTGGGGCTGAAACAATGCTTTATGTCAAATCTGGTGATGTTGAACTCGTGTCACGTACAGATGCGCGTGATGCTTATGAACCAGGTGAACAAGTTGAATTGACTTTAAATGTGGCTAAAGGTCATTTCTTCGACCCTGCAACAGAAGCAGCTATTCGCTAATTTTTCCAAGACAAAACTATTCTAGAATACAACACAAAAATCCTTACACTTACTGGTGTAGGGATTTTTTGCTGATTGATAAATTTAAAAAAGAGGCTGGTACAAGTGCTCAGCCTCTTTAATTATGTAGTTGTAATAAGCAAGACGCAGTAGTTTGGACTTCAACAATCTGGGGATAAGACCGTTTTAGGTCAGCAACTAGAAACTGAGACTTGCTGAGAAATCGAATTTCTTTGAAATTACCGATTCGCTTTTTAATTTCTAGGCTCATGAATAAAGTCTCCAGTGGAGACTTTATTTGTCCCACTCCCTTTTTATTACTGGAATCAGTCTTTGGCAACGATAATATCGGTTAGTTGACCGAATTTTTCTTTGGTGTCGCTGGTAATGGCAGAATCGGTTACCAGATGATTGATGTCGCTAATGCGATAGAAATCGTAAAAGTCGTATTTGTCGAATTTTTCATGGTCAACGAGCAAGAATGTTTCAATGGCGTTATCAAGTGCGATACGTTGAATTTCTCCTTCACTTTCACTATATGTGGCAATAGAATCACCAAACACACCATTAGCGCTCACAAAAACCTTTGAGAATTTTAGGTTTTGGAGGTAGTTGGCAGTCAAAGACCCGACAAAAGCGCCTGTAATATCACGATATTCTCCACCAGTTAAGATTAAATCGGTGTTTTTATTTTCGTTTAAAATGTTAAAAACAGGCAAACTGTTTGTAATAACTCGAATATTTTTGGCGACGAGTTCACTTGCAAAATGTTCGAGTGTCGTTCCTGGTCCAATAAAAATCGTTTCTCCTTCTTGAATAAGCTGACTAGCGAATTTAGCGATAGCACGTTTTTCTTCAATTTGGAGTTCTTGTTTTTCAGTGTTTGATTTTTCGTGTCTACTTCTGATTTTTGGGCCATCAATGCCCTGTGCACCACCGTGGATGCGGATAAGTAATCCGTCTTTGTCAAGTTCATCTAAGTCGCGTCTGACAGTCATATCTGAAACGCCAAGCTCTTTTATGACATCATTAACAGTAATGACACCTTTGGCATTGACTTTTTCAAGAATCCACTGGAGGCGTTCTTTTTTTAACATAAAAATCTCCTTTCCATTTGTATAATAAATGACATCTTATCTCTATCTTATCATAAAAAACAGACAAACTCAACAAATAAGAAAAAAAAGAAACATTACGAAACAGAATTGTAATAAAGTTAACAACTCTAATATTATCAATGATTTGGTGGGGATAGCTACATTCGTAACAAACACAAAACAACAAACAAAATTAAAAAATATTAAACAAACATGTTGACAAATGTTTGCTTTAGGTTTATTATATAAACATAAAAAAACGTTTTTAAAAAATTATCTAGATAAAAGAAAAATTTTGAGGTGTTAAAATATGACAGTTATTCTTGGTTCAGATGCCGCAGGTGAAACTTTGAAAAATATTATCAAAGAATACTTGCTTGCAAATGATTATGATGTTAATGATGTGACAGATGTGACTAAAGATTTTGTTGATAATACACTTGCTGTTGCGGCGGGTGTCAATGCGGCTGAAGGCAATCTTGGTATTATGATTGATGCTTATGGTGCTGGTAGCTTTATGACAGCAACTAAAGTCAAAGGAATGGTCGTAGCGGAAGTTTCAGATGAACGCTCTGCTTACATGACGCGTGCTCACAATAATGCTCGTATGATTACCATGGGTGCAGAAATAGTCGGTGTCGAATTAGCTAAAAATATTGCTAAAGGATTCTTGGAAGGTCACTATGACGGTGGTCGTCACCAAATCCGTGTTGATATGTTGAATAAAATGTGTTAGGAGCGAGGAAGATAAAATGAAAATTGCAATTGGATGTGACCATATCGTAACAACAGAAAAAATGGCAGTATCAGATTTCTTGAAATCAAAAGGCTATGAGGTTATTGATTGTGGAACATATGACCACACACGTACACATTATCCTATCTTTGGTAAAAAAGTCGGTGAAGCGGTGACAAGCGGTCAAGCAGATTTAGGTGTTTGTATCTGTGGAACAGGTGTTGGAATCAACAACTCTGTCAACAAAGTTCCAGGCATTCGTTCAGCTTTGGTTCGCGATATGACAACAGCGATTTACGCCAAAGAAGAATTAAATGCTAATGTCATTGGTTTTGGTGGCAAAATCACAGGCGAATTACTCATGTGCGATATTATTGAAGCCTTTATTAAAGCTGAATACAAACCAACAGCAGAAAATAAAGCTTTGATTGAAAAAATTGCACAAGTCGAAACGGTTAATGAGGACCAAACATCACCAGATTTTTTTGATGAATTTCTTGAAAAATGGAACCGTGGCGAATATCACGACTAGGAGAAAATCAGATGATTCTTACCGTAACATTGAATCCGTCAATTGATATTTTTTATCCGCTTGATGAACTAACTTTGGATACGGTCAATCGTGTTTCTGAGGTTAAGAAAACAGCAGGTGGTAAGGGTTTGAACGTCACACGTGTGCTATCAGAAATTGGTGACAATGTGACTGCGACAGGCTTTATCGGTGGAAAGCTCGGTGACTTTTTAACCAGTAGGCTTGATCAAAATGGTATTCAACATCGTTTCTTTCCGATTCATGGGGAAACCCGCAATTGCATTGCGATTTTACATGAAGGCTTGCAGACAGAAGTCTTGGAAGCAGGTCCGATGATTGACCGAGATGAGGCAGATGGTTTTCTTAATCATTTTCGTTACCTTTGCCCGTCTTATGATGTCATCACGATTTCAGGAAGTCTTCCAGCGGGACTTGAAAGTGATTATTATCAAAAAGTCATTTGCCTTGCTAATTCGCAAGGCAAAAAAGTGGTGCTAGATTGTTCTGGTAAGGCTCTGGAAGTTGTTTTAACAGGTGATGACAAACCGTTTGTTATCAAGCCAAACACAGAAGAATTATCACAACTTGTTGGAAGAGAAGTGAGCGGTGATGTGGATGACTTAAAAGAAATCTTGCAAGATGATTTGTTTGCAGGGATTGATTGGGTGGTCGTTTCACTAGGCAGCAAAGGAGCTTTTGCGAAACACGGTGACCACTATTACCGCGTTACCATTCCAAAAATCGATGTGGTCAATCCTGTTGGTTCTGGTGATTCAACGGTGGCTGGTATTGCGTCAGCGATTATCCATAACCTTTCCGACAAAGACTTCTTACGTCATGCGAATGCCCTTGGTATGCTAAACGCTCAAGAAAAAATGACAGGTCATGTCAATATGACAAATTACGAAAACTTATTTAATCAAATTCAGGTAGAAGAGGTATAAGAAAAATGGTATTAACACAAGAAAAACGCAGATTACTTGAGAAGCTTAGCCGTGATGGCGTGATTTCTGCTTTGGCATTTGACCAACGTGGAGCACTTAAACGCATGATGGCAAACTATCAAACAGAAGAACCAAGTGTTGAACAAATCGAACAATTGAAAGCCTTGATTTCAGAAGAATTGACACCGTATGCGTCATCTATTCTTCTTGACCCTGAGTATGGTTTGCCAGCAAGTAAGGTTCGTGCTGCGAATGCTGGACTTTTGCTTGCTTATGAAAAAACAGGTTATGATGCGACAACGACTAGCCGCTTGCCAGATTGCTTGGTCGAATGGTCTGCTAAACGTCTTAAAGAAGAAGGAGCTGATGCAGTGAAATTCTTGCTTTATTATGACGTTGATGGTGATGAATACGTTAATCTTCAAAAACAAGCTTATATCGAACGCATTGGTGCCGAATGTAAAGCTGAAGATATGCCATTCTTCCTTGAGATTTTGACTTATGATGAAACTATCTCTGACAATACAAGCGTAGCATTTGCCAAAGTAAAACCTCACAAAGTTAACGAAGCCATGAAAGTTTTTTCTGACGACCGCTTTGGTATTGATGTGCTCAAGGTTGAAGTCCCTGTCAACATGAAATATGTTGAAGGTTTTGCGGACGGTGAAGTGGTTTACACTAAAGAAGAAGCTGCTAAAGCTTTCAAAGACCAAGAAGCAGCAAGTCATTTACCATATATCTATCTTAGCGCAGGTGTTTCAGCAAAGCTTTTCCAAGAAACGTTGGTATTTGCGGCTGAATCAGGTGCTAAATTCAACGGTGTCCTTTGCGGACGTGCTACTTGGGCTGGCTCTGTACAAGTGTATATCGAAGAAGGCGAAGCCGCAGCGCGTGAATGGCTAAGAACACAAGGACGCAAGAATATCGAAGAACTCAACGCAGTCCTTACCAAAACAGCCAGCTCATGGAGTGAGAAAGTTGTAGAACCAGTATTTGCCTAATCTAACTCACTAAAACTTCTTTTATTATTTTGTTTTTACGCGTGATGAGAATGGCGGTTATGAGGCTGTTCATTCTCATTTTATTTAGGAGAAAATAATGGTTATTGAATTAAAAAATGATTTCTTAACAGTTCGGTTTAAGGAATTTGGTGGCGCTTTGTCATCCATAAAAGATAAAGACGGCGTCGAATATTTGTGGCAAGGAAATCCAGAGTATTGGAGTTCACAAGCACCAGTATTATTTCCAATTTGTGGGAGCTTACGTGATGATGAAGCTATTTATCGTCCTAGTAGCCGTCCCCATTTTACAGGTGTGATACCGCGACATGGTTTGGTGCGTAAGAAGACTTTTACTTATGAACCATTATCTGAAAATAGCCTTGCTTTTTCAATCACCCCTGATGCGGAAATGTTGGCAAATTATCCTTATAATTTTGAGTTGAAAATCATTTACACTTTGATTGGAAAGACGATTAAAACAAGTTACCAAGTGATAAATCGCGAGACAGAAAAGGTCATGCCTTACTTTATTGGTGGGCACCCTGGGTTTAATTGCCCATTGCTTGCTGATGAGTGTTATGAAGATTATTATCTCGAATTTGAAAAAGAGGAAACTTGTACTGTTCCAGAATCTTTTCCAGAAACAGGGCTTCTTGATGTGAATAAGCGTACGCCATTTTTAGAAAAGCAAAATATTCTAAATTTGGATTATGCTTTGTTTGCCAAAGATGCTATTACTTTGGATAAATTAGCTTCACGCAGCGTTTCTTTGAAATCTCATAAACACGATAAAGGATTGCGTTTGGATTTTGAAGATTTTCCAAATTTGATTTTATGGTCAACCGTCAATAAGAGCCCTTTTATTGCTCTAGAGCCGTGGAGCGGCTTGTCAACGTCGCTTGATGAAAGTGATATTTTAGAAGATAAACGTCAAGTAACTTTTGTAGCGAGTGGGGAAACGAGTAAAAAATCCTTTGATATTACGATTTTTTGATTTTGTTTAAAATAAACAAAAAAAATCAAAAAAACACAAAGAAAGGGTTTACAAAGTTAAAATTGTTTGTTATATTATAATCGTAGAAATTAATAGAGTGGATTGTAACTAAGACATTAGGCAAGACCGCAAATGACCTAGAAGGGAGGATTCTAATTTGTTTGTGTTTTTTTTGTCTAGGAACCACGTGAGGAGAGTAGAATGTTTCGGATTGTACAAGCGCTCAACAATAATGTCGCTCTGGTAAAAATGAGCAGGATGACCAAGCCGTTGTCATGGGGCTAGGGATAGTCTTTCAAAAGAAAAAAGGTGATTTAATCACTCCAAGCAAAGTCGATAAAGTTTTCCTTTTGAAAACAGAGGAATCCAAAGAAAACTTTTTAACCCTTTTGGAAAATATTCCGCTTGATATTCTAACGGTGACTTATAACATGATTGATGATTTGGTAGCAAATATCATTTTCCTGTTCAGGAATACCTATATGTAACCCTTACCGACCACGTTTATTTGGTATATCAAAAGCTTTTAAAGGGAGCTTATCAGGAAAGTCATTTACCAGCTATTTCAGCGGCGTATGTTACTGAGTTTCAAATGGCGCAAGAAGCTGTTGCTATTTTAAGTCAAAAGTTGTCGGTAACTTTTCCTGAGGACGAACTTGGAAGAACTGCTATTCATTTTATAAATGCCAAGAGAGAAGGGGAAGTGACTCCATCGTTTCAGATTAGTCGAACGAAGCATATTCTTGAATTAGTTAAGCAGGAATTGTCTCGAGACAACATTGAACGAACTCCACAGTGAGCGAATTTATATCGTTCTTCATGTTCAACGTCTCTTGTAAAAATTTAATTTGCTCTATATCATTAAAATTATAAGGAGGAACTATTATGAATAGAGAAGAAGTCCAATTACTTGGCTTTGAAATTGTCGCTTATGCTGGTGATGCTCGTTCTAAACTTCTAGAAGCATTAAAAGCTGCTGAAACTAGCGATTTTGCTAAAGCAGAAGCTCTTGTTGAAGAAGCAGCAAATTGCATTGCGGAAGCTCACAAAGCGCAAACATCTATGTTGGCTCAAGAAGCTGCGGGCGAAGAAATTCCATACAGCATCACAATGATGCACGGACAGGATCACTTGATGACAACCATCTTGTTAAAAGATGTGATTCATCATCTTATTGAATTATACAAAAGGGGAGCTAAATAATGAACAAACTCATTGAGCTTATTGAAAAAGGGAAACCATTCTTTGAGAGGATTTCTCGTAATAAATATTTGCGAGCGATTCGTGATGGTTTCATTGCAGGGATGCCTGTAATCTTATTCTCATCTATCTTCATCCTAATTGCGTATGTGCCAAATGCTTGGGGATTCCACTGGTCTAAAGATATTGAAACACTCTTGATGACTCCATATAACTATTCTATGGGCATCTTGGCCTTCTTCGTTGGTGGTACAACGGCTAAGGCTTTGACTGATTCAATGAACCGCGACCTTCCAGCAACCAACCAAATCAATTTCATTTCTACAATGTTGGCTTCTATGGTTGGATTCTTGCTCATGGCTGCTGAACCTGCTAAAGAAGGTGGATTCTTAACAGCATTCATGGGGACAAAAGGGTTGCTAACAGCCTTTATTGCTGCATTCGTTACTGTTAATGTTTACAAAGTCTGTGTGAAAAACAATGTGACTATCCGCATGCCGGACGAGGTTCCACCAAATATTTCACAAGTATTTAAAGACTTGATTCCATTTACATTGTCAGTTGTACTCTTGTATGCACTTGAATTAGTTGTGAAAGCAAGCCTTCATGTAACAGTTGCTGAATCAATTGGTGCTCTTCTTGCTCCACTATTCTCAGCTGCAGACGGATACCTTGGTATTACTTTCATCTTTGGTGCTTATGCCTTCTTCTGGTTTGTAGGTATCCATGGTCCTTCAATCGTAGAACCGGCAATCGCTGCAATTACTTACGCAAATATTGATAACAACTTACATTTGATTCAAGCTGGACAACATGCCGATAAAGTCATCACATCTGGTACTCAAATGTTTATCGTTACCATGGGTGGTACTGGTGCAACCTTGATTGTTCCATTCCTCTTCATGTGGTTGTGTAAATCAGAGCGTAACCGTGCAATCGGACGTGCATCTGTTGTTCCTACATTCTTCGGTGTAAACGAACCACTCTTGTTCGGTGCTCCAATTGTATTGAACCCAATCTTCTTTGTTCCATTTGTCTTTGCTCCAATTGCAAACGTGTGGATCTTCAAATTCTTCGTTGATACCTTAGGAATGAACTCATTCTCTGCTAACCTTCCATGGGTAACTCCTGGACCTCTTGGTATTGTTCTTGGTACGAACTTCCAAGTACTTTCATTCATCCTTGCTGCGCTATTAGTAGTAGTTGACGTGATTATTTACTACCCATTCGTTAAAGTTTACGATGAACAAATTCTTGAAGAAGAACGTTCAGGTAAATCAAACGATAGCTTGAAAGAAAAAGTTGCTGCAAACTTTAACACTGCTAAAGCAGATGTTATTCTTGAAAAAGCTGGTGTTGAAGGCGAACCAGTTCAAAACAATATCACAAAAGAAACAAACGTATTGGTTCTTTGTGCCGGTGGTGGAACTAGTGGACTTCTTGCCAACGCTTTGAATAAAGCTGCTGAAGAATACAATGTTCCTGTGAAGGCTGCTGCTGGTGGCTATGGTGCTCACCGTGAAATGTTGCCAGAATTTGACCTTGTTATCCTTGCTCCTCAAGTAGCTTCAAACTATGAAGATATGAAGGCTGAAACAGATAAACTTGGAATCAAATTGGCTAAGACTGAAGGAGCTCAATACATCAAGTTGACTCGTGATGGTAAAGGCGCTCTTGCATTCGTTCAAGAACAATTTCAATAATAAATGGATTTACTGTTGATTGAAGTGAGATGGAGAAGGATTGCTCACTGACTCCTCTCCATCTTGCTTTGTTTCTATTTTATGATTGAGAAGGGGAAACTTATGTCAAAAACATTACCTAAAGATTTTATTTTCGGTGGCGCAACAGCAGCTTATCAGGCAGAAGGTGCTACACATACAGATGGAAAAGGTCCTGTTGCTTGGGACAAATACCTAGCAGATAACTATTGGTATACTGCTGAACCAGCGAGTGATTTCTACCATAAATATCCAGTAGACCTACAGTTGGCTGAAGAATATGGCGTAAACGGAATCCGTATTTCTATTGCTTGGTCACGTATTTTCCCAACTGGCTATGGTGAAGTCAATCCAAAAGGGGTAGAATTCTATCATAAGTTATTTGCAGAATGTCATAAACGTCATGTAGAACCATTTGTAACTCTTCACCACTTTGATACACCTGAAGCTCTTCACTCAAACGGAGACTTCTTGAATCGTGAAAACATCGAACACTTTGTAGATTATGCCGCCTTCTGTTTTGAAGAGTTCCCAGAAGTCAACTACTGGACAACCTTCAATGAAATTGGCCCAATCGGTGATGGTCAATACTTGGTAGGTAAATTTCCACCAGGTATTCAATATGACCTTGCCAAAGTCTTCCAATCTCACCACAATATGATGGTTTCTCATGCACGTGCTGTGAAATTGTACAAAGGCAAAGGTTATACAGGTGAAATTGGGGTTGTTCACGCCCTTCCAACTAAGTATCCTTTGGATCCTAAAAATCCTGCAGACGTTCGTGCTGCTGAGTTGGAAGATATCATCCACAACAAATTTATCTTGGATGCGACTTACCTTGGACACTACTCAGATGCAACCATGGAAGGGGTAAACCACATCTTATCAGTAAATGGTGGTAGCTTGGATCTTCGTGAGGAAGACTTTGCAGTCCTTGAAGCAGCTAAAGATTTGAACGACTTCCTTGGAATTAACTACTACATGAGTGATTGGATGGAAGCCTTTGATGGTGAAACTGAAATCATCCACAACGGTAAAGGTGAAAAAGGAAGCTCTAAATACCAAATCAAAGGTGTTGGACGTCGTGTGGCTCCTGACTATGTCCCTCGGACGGATTGGGACTGGATTATCTACCCTCAAGGTTTATATGACCAAATAATGCGTGTCAAGAAAGATTATCCAAACTACAAGAAGATTTACATCACTGAAAACGGACTTGGATACAAAGATGAATTTGTGGACAACACTGTTTACGATGATGGCCGTATTGATTATGTGAAACAACACTTGGAAGTATTGTCTGATGCGATTGCCGATGGCGCAAACGTAAAAGGATACTTCATCTGGTCATTGATGGACGTCTTCTCATGGTCTAATGGTTATGAAAAACGTTACGGACTCTTCTACGTTGATTTCGATACACAAGAACGTTATCCTAAGAAATCTGCACATTGGTACAAGAAATTAGCTGAAACTCAAGTGATTGAATAACCTCACTTGAACGTATCCTATTTTGTTATCAGATACTCTAGAAAAGGTGGCTCTTTGCCATCCACTACAGTTGACAAAGAGCCGAACTTTGAAGCCGTAGAACTAAAGATGTTTAGAGGCATTGTAGCCAATATCGGCTAAGCCTTTAAAAACGGTAGCTCTATGATTGCGAACAGGTTGGCAAAGTGGCAAAGGAAAACTATCTATAATGGCTAGCTTTAATTGTTATTAGTTTGCTTTTTACATTATTGAATACTTTCTTTTAAAAAAATATCGGGCATTATAAAAAAATCTCCCCCAAGAATTTAGTTCTTGGGGGAGATTTTTTTATCTTTGTGTCTTACGGTAATTGCTTGGGCTTTGTCCGAAATGTTTTTTGAAAGCCTTGCTGAAGGCGAGAGCGTCTGGAAAGCCTACAGCATTTGCGATTTCTGAGATGTGAAAAGTCGTGCTGGTAAGCAAATCAGCACTTTTTTCCATGCGGATTTGGATGAGATAATCCTTGAGAGAATAACCCGTTTCTTCTTTGAAAATCTTGTACAAGTAGGAGCGATTTAGATTGAGTTTTTTTTGCAATCTCACTGATTTTTAAAGGACTTCCATATTGTGTGTGAATGATTTTTTTAGCTTGCTTGATGTAATTTTGAATCAAAATACTGCTATCAGACATTGCTTTGCTTGGAAATTCTTCTATCAAAAACGCTAGCAGTTTGTAAAGTTCAGCAATCAGCTGAAGCTCTGTAATGTCATCGAGTTTTTGGTCACGGAATTGTGTTAATTTGACTAGCTGATCGAGGATTTTAGAGTTGAGCGTTGAATGACAAAAATAGTGTTCAAGAAGTTGTGTTTTATTTAAGATGCTTTCAGCTTTTGAGCCACTAAATCCAACCCAAAGATAAGTCCAAGGGTGCTTGCTATCTGCTTGGTAGAAGGTCACTTTTCCTTTTGGCAAAATAAACATATCACCTGTTTTAAGTTCGGTCATTGTGCCATCAATTTTGAAAGTTCCCTTGCCATCAACAATGAAATGAAGGACGTAGTTATCCCTAACAGTAGGTCCAAAAGAGTAGTTTTTATCACAAATCTCAGCACCATAATGGTCGACGTTCAGGTCAAAATTATTCGTGCCAAATTCGTTGTAGGTATTTAGAATATTCAAAGTATCAACTCCTTTATAAACAACATTTTACCATATTTGCCCAACATGATACCATTCAAGAGGTAAATAAATGATGGTAAAATTTTAGTAAACAAAGGGAGGAATTATCATGGGAATTCGCATCGAAGGGAATCTTTTTTACATTCAAAGTAAAGAGATGTCAATGATTATCGAAAATAAAGAAGGGGATTTGCTTCTTCGTCATATTGGAGGCAAAATCGCCAAATATCACGGCTCAAACGTTATTTTGGAGAAGGACCACGCTTTTTCAGGAAATCCAACTCCAGATAACCGCACCTTTAGTTATGATACACAACGCCAAGTTTTTGGCGTTCATGGATTCGGAGATTTCCGACAACCATCTCTAAAAATAGCACACGCTAATAACGAATTGACACAATTTAAGTTAACATCTAGTGAGATTTTACATGGTGCAAAAGAAGCAACAGGATTACCTAATCCACATTCAACAGAAGATGCCGAAACTTTAGTTTTGACACTTGAAGACAAAGTCGCTTCGCTAGAATTAAAACTTTACTACACTGCTTATGCTGATTGCAGCACTATTTCAACTCATGCTGAGGTTCGAAATTTATCAGATAAAGCAGTTGTTATCAATCGTGCTTTGTCAACCATGCTTGATGTGCCAGCTTCTGATTATGATGTGGTGACATTGCAAGGTGCTTATGCACGTGAAAAAACGGTTCGTCGTCAAAAAGTTGAACAAGGTATTTTCACAGTTGCTTCAAATCGCGGTGCTTCAGGTCATTCCCATACACCTGCCATGATTTTATGTGACCACACAGCAACAGAAGATGCTGGTCAGGCTTTAGCTCTTCAACTGCTTTACAGCGGTAATTTCCAAGCTTTTGTCCAAAAAAATCAATTGAACGAAGTTCGTTTAGGTATCGGAGTCAACGATGATAATTTTGCTTGGCAACTATCAGCTGGCGAGAGCTTTGAAACACCAGTGGCTTTGATGACCTTTTCAAATCAAGGTCTTGGGAAACTTACTCAAGAAAGTCAATTGTTCATTCAAGATCACATCATGCCAAAACAATTTGCACATGCTGAACGTCCAATTCTCATTAACAATTGGGAAGCGACTTATTTTGATTTCAAAAAAGAAAAATTGCTTGATTTAGCTGACGAAGCAAGCAAACTTGGTATCGAGCTTTTTGTTCTTGATGACGGTTGGTTTGGTAATCGATTTGATGATAATCGTGCGCTTGGTGACTGGGTTGTCAACGAAGAAAAACTCGGTGGGCCTTTGAATGACTTGATTGCTGAAGTGCATGCCAAAGGTTTGAAATTTGGTTTGTGGTTTGAACCAGAAATGATTTCTGTTGATAGTGATCTTTATCGTGCGCATCCAGATTGGGCTATTCAAGCTGAAGGTCGTGGTCATACTTATTCTCGTAATCAATTGGTGCTCAACCTTGCAAATCCTGATGTCGTAGCCTACATCAAGGCAGCTATTGATAAGATTTTGACAGAAAATACTATTGATTATGTTAAATGGGATTATAACCGTAACATCACAAATATCGGAAATGGTGATACTTATCTTGCGACCCAAATGCAATCTCATGATTACATGCTAGGTTTGTATGATTTGGTGTCTTATTTGACAGAAAAGCATAGTAACATTCTCTTTGAATCTTGCTCAGGTGGTGGTGGTCGAAATGACCTTGGTATGATGCGCTATTTCCCACAAGTTTGGGCTAGTGACAATACTGATGCCATTTCACGTTTGCCAATTCAATACGGCTCAAGTTACCTTCACCCAACCATTTCAATGGGCTCTCACGTATCAGCAAGTCCTAATCACCAAATGGGACGCACAACACCGATTGAAACTCGCGGTAATGTTGCCATGATGGGAAATCTTGGCTATGAACTTGATTTGAAAAGCTTGCCACAAGCTGAAAAAGATGTAATTGCTGCTCAAGTCGCTCATTACAAAGAGATTCGTCCAGTGATTCAATTTGGTAAGCAATATCGCTTGATTAATCCAGAAGAAGGGTCAAATGAAGCAGCGGTTCAATTTGTTTATGAAGATAAGGTAGTTGTCACTTATGTTCGCACACTTTCAACCATTGAAATCATTGAAACAACACTTAAGCTGAAAGGTTTGGAAGAAGAAGCTCTTTACTGCTTGCAAGGAACAGACCAAGTTTACTCAGGAGCAGAGCTCATGTACGCGGGCCTCATAGCGATTCTCCCACAAGGTGATTACCTCAGCAAACAATACTATTTCGTGAAACAATAAGGAGGTTTTCCATGAAATGGCCTAAACGATTAATAGTGACTGGAGTGGCAATGTTGACAGCGGCAGCTGCTTTGACATTGACAGCTTGTTCAAAAAACAGTGATTCCTCTAATGATGGCAAGGTAACTATCGAATATTTCAACCAAAAAACAGAAATGATTGATACGCTAAAAGAAATCATTAAGGATTTTGAAAAAGAAAATCCAAAAATCCATGTCAAAATGACCAGTGTGCCAAGTGCTGGTACTGTTCTAAAAACACGTATGCTTGCAGGTGATGCTCAGGATGTCATTAACATTTACCCTCAGAACGTTGATTTTAAAGAGTGGGCAAAAGCAGGTTACTTTGAGAATATGACTGGAAAATCATATCTTAAAAACATCAAAAATCATTACGAAAAAAATTATGCTGTCAACGGCAAAATTTATAGCGTCCCGCTATCAGCCAACGTTTCAGGGATTTATTTTAACAAGACAAAATTTGAAGAATTAGGCCTCAAAGTTCCAGAAACTTGGGATGAATTTGAAACACTTGTTAAACAGATTAAAGCTGACGGCGAAACCCCGTTTGCGCTTGCTGGTAGTGAAGGTTGGACTTTAAATGGCTATCACCAACTAGCTTACATTAGTGTAACTGGTAGCGGCGATAAGGCAAATGATTACCTTCGTTTTTCTCCGGTGAATTCTATTTCAACAGATGACAAAGAAGTAAAAAATGTCTTGAAACGTCTTGATTTATTGGCTGAAAAAGGAAATCAACAAACTAACTGGGAAGGGGCTTCTTATAATGATTCTGTTGTGGCATTTGCGACTGAAGAAGCCTTGATGATACCAGGTGGTTCATGGGTATTAGCGGCGATTAAACAACAAGATCCTGATTTTGAAATTTCAACATTTGCCTTTCCTGGTGAAAAAACTGGTCAAGAAGCTACAGTTGGAGCGGGAGATTTGGCGCTATCAATTTCATCATCAACAAAGCACAAAAAAGAATGTGAAAAATTTATTTCTTATATGACTACCCGAAAGTTCATCCAAATACCATTGAGCTGTTCTCTGAATTGATGGAGAATACTGATTCATTCTCTTCAAATCATCTGGTTCAATAGGATGATATTTTGATTGTCTTCGTTGTACTTCTTCAAAGTTTGTGCTAAAATGTAAGTAACGATAGGGTGATGTCGGGTGACTGGTAACAGTTTGCTCAAAGGTAGTAGTTTCTACTACAGGTTTGGTACTGCCGTCAGCTTCGGGCTGTAAATAACCCTCCCCAGCACTGGCCCTATCTTCTATAATCTCTTGAGTTTCCTCAAGAGATTTTTTGTTGTCTTTAGGAGCTTCTTTGGTATCGTGTTCCACAGAGCCATAACGACGTTCTAGAAAGTCATCATCGATAATGAAAGTACCGTAAGACTTCAATTCACCAACCGCTTCTTTTTCAGCTGTCAAAGACTTCAGAAAGCTATTTACTTCTATTTTCCAATGTTCCAGGGAGCTTTTTATAGTTTTACGAACTGGACTGGCTTGACTTATGATTTTGATTTTGTAGGGATTAATAACTATAAAATTTTGATGACTGATAGCAAATTCTTTAAGGCGCTTGGGTTTACCTTAATTTTAACTCTTGCTTTAATTGTGGGAGAAATTGTCATTGGTATCTGGGTAGCGCGAGCTTTGAATGCTAAAATCAAAGGACAAACTTTTTTTAGAGCGTGGTTCTTTTTCCCAGCTGTTTTGTCAGGTTTGACAGTGTCTTTGATTTTCAAACAAGTCTTTAACTATGGATTACCTGCCATTGGTGAAGTTTTGAACATTGAATTCTTGAAAACAAGTCTTCTAGGGACATCTGGCGGCGCCATTTTTGCAGCAATTTTTGTCATGCTATGGCAAGGTGTCGCAATGCCAATTATCCTTTTCCTCTCAGGGCTTCAAACTATCCCAAGTGAAATCACAGAAGCAGCAATTGATGGTGCAAATAGCAAACAAACGTTCTGGAATATTGAATTGCCATATTTGTTGCCAAGTATTTCAATCGTCTTTATCATGGCGCTTAAAGCTGGTTTGACAGCTTTTGACCAGATCTTTGCTTTGACTGGTGGTGGACCAAGCAATTCAACAACTTTAATTGGGCTTTTGGTTTACAATTACGCCTTTTCAAGTAACCAATATGGTTATGCTAATGCCATTGCCTTGATTCTCTTTGCTATTATTGTTTTGGTATCAGTGTTGCAATTGAAATTATCAAGTCGTTTCGAAGTATAAATGGAGTGAAATATGAAAAAAGAAGAACGTTATCATACTTTTTGGAAATATGTGCTCTTAGTCGCGGGATCAATTTTGATTTTGATTCCATTGCTAGCAACAGTCTTTAGTTCATTTAAGACGACTAAAGATATCACGCAACATTTCTTTGCTTTTCCAAATCCTGTCACCTTGAGTAACTACACACGCTTGTTGGCTGACGGTATTGGACATTATTTCTGGAATTCAACGATTATTACAGTTGTTTCGGTGATTTTGGTAACCCTATTTATTCCTGCGGCAGCCTATTCAATTGCGCGTAACATGAGCAAAAAATGCGCTTTTAACATCATGTATAGCTTGCTAATTTTGGGAATTTTCGTGCCATTTCAAGTTATCATGATTCCAATCACAGTTATGATGAGCCGACTTGGTTTGACAAATATTTGGGGCTTGATTATCTTGTATCTGACTTATGCTGTACCGCAAACTTTATTCTTGTATGTTGGTTACATTAAGCTAAGTGTTCCTGAAAGTTTGGATGAAGCTGCTGAAATTGACGGAGCTGATAAATTTACCACATACCGCAAAGTGGTCTTTCCAATGTTAAAACCAATGCATGCCACAACTTTGATTATCAATGCTCTTTGGTTCTGGAATGACTTTATGCTCCCCCTCTTAATATTGAATAAAACTTCAGAGTCATGGTCATTGCCGCTTTTCCAATACACAACTACACAGGACAATACCTCAGCGATTACGGACCAAGCTTTGCCTCATATGTCGTCGGTATTATTACCATCACAATTGTTTATCTTATCTTCCAAAAACACATCATCTCAGGAATGAGCAACGGCGCAGTGAAGTAAGGATACAGAGGCCGTATAGCGAGTGTAGCAAAAATAGGAATTTTGACGAAGAACGTGTATGTTCTAGGAAGAAATTATCTTTTTTGCACTGCTCGTAGGTCGTGTTCAACTTAACTTGGTATAGTTGATGGTTGCTAAAGCAACTCATCAACTAACGCTAACCGCTATTGCGGCTTAGCTAGTAATATATAAGGTATAGCGGGCACAGTGAAAAATAAGGAAGTGACGCGGTGTCATTAAGGCACAAGGAGGCTCATCTTTTTCACCAAGCCCGTAGCCAAAGTTCAACGATATCACAAAATAAATGATGAAAATAAAACAAAGGAATAACTATGGGAATTCAAAATAAAACGATGTTAATCACTTACTCGGATAGTCTTGGTAAAAATTTAAAAGAACTTAAACAAAATCTTGATAAGTATTTTGGGGAGGCAGTTGGTGGTATCCATCTATTGCCATTCTTTCCGTCAACTGGTGACCGTGGTTTTGCCCCTGTCGATTATGATGAGGTAGATTCTACATTTGGTACTTGGGATGATGTGAAAGGTTTGGGTGAAAACTATTATCTTATGTTTGATTTCATGATTAACCATATTTCTCGTCAATCAAAATATTACAAAGATTATCAAGAAAAACACGAAGCTAGTGCTTACAAGGATATGTTTCTTAACTGGGATAAATTTTGGCCAGAAAATCGTCCGACACAAGCTGATGTGGACTTGATTTACAAGCGCAAAGACCGCGCACCAAAACAAGAAATTCATTTTACAGATGGTTCGGTTGAGCATTTGTGGAATACATTTGGTGAGGAACAAATTGACCTTGACGTGACAAAAGAAGTGACCATGGATTTCATTCGAAAAACCATCAAACACCTAGCAGAAAATGGATGTGACCTCATTCGTCTAGATGCATTTGCTTATGCAGTTAAGAAATTGGATACCAATGATTTCTTTGTGGAGCCAGACATTTGGGAATTACTTGATAAAGTGCGTAGCATTGCAGCGGAATCTGGCACAGAATTGCTCCCAGAAATTCATGAGCACTATTCAATCCAGTTTAAGATTGCTGAGCATGACTATTATGTCTATGATTTTGCACTTCCAATGGTGACACTTTATAGCCTATATAGCAGAAAAGTTGATCGTTTGGCAAAATGGTTGAAAATGTCGCCGATGAAGCAATTTACAACGCTTGATACACATGATGGAATTGGTGTGGTTGATGTCAAAGATATTTTGACAGATGATGAAATTGATTATACCTCCAGTGAACTTTATAAAGTTGGTGCTAATGTCAAACGTAAATACTCATCTGCTGAATACAATAATCTCGATATTTATCAGATTAATTCGACTTATTATTCTGCACTTGGTGATGATGACAAGAAATATTTCTTAGCACGCTTGATTCAGGTTTTTGCCCCAGGTATTCCACAAGTTTATTATGTTGGATTTTTAGCAGGAAAAAATGACCTTGATTTGTTAAAAAAAACAAAAGAAGGCCGCAACATCAATCGTCATTATTACACGAATGACGAAATTGCTGAAGAAGTTCGACGCCCAGTAGTTCAAGCTTTGCTCAAACTCTTTACTTTTCGAAATCAATCAGCTGCTTTTGACCTTGATGGCAGTATTGATGTAGAGATATTAGATGAAAATACGCTTGTAATCACTCGCCGTAATCAAGGTAGCAGTGTGGTTGCGGAAGCCCAAATTAATTTAAAAGAGTTAAGCTACGCAGTTAAAGAAAACGGGGAAGAAGTTACTTTCTTATAATCTAAAGGTAGCTGGGGAAACTCCTAGCTTCCTTTTCATGAGGCAAACGATTGCACAAATTAACAAGAAAGTGTTAAAATAAAGACAAATAAATCAAAATAGAGGCGCACTATGGAAAAACATTGGTGGCATAAAGCAACCATTTATCAAATTTATCCAAAATCATTTAAGGATTCAAATGGTGATGGAATTGGTGATTTGCAAGGGATTATCAGTAAACTTGACTACTTACAAAAGCTTGGTATTACAGCGATTTGGCTTTCTCCCGTTTATCAGTCTTCGATGGATGATAATGGTTATGATATTTCAAATTATGAGGCGATTGCGGATATTTTTGGAGATATGTCTGACATGGAAGAATTGCTAGCGCAGGCAAAAGCGCGTGGTATTCGCATTATCATGGATTTGGTGGTTAATCACACATCAGATGAGCACGCTTGGTTTGTTGAAGCGTGTGAAAATCCTGCCAGCCCATACCGTGATTTTTACATTTGGCGTGATGAACCAAATGAGCTTGATTCTATTTTTGGTGGCTCTGCTTGGGCATATGATGGCAAAACTGGGCAATATTATTTGCACTTTTTCAGCAAGAAACAGCCAGATTTGAATTGGGAAAATCTCGCATTACGCAAGTCTGTTTACGACATGATGAATCGCTGGATTGACAAAGGTATTTCTGGCTTTCGTATGGACGTGATTGACATGATTGGGAAAATGCCAGACCAATTAATTTCTAATAATGGACCAAAATTGCATGATTATCTCAAAGAAATGCATCAAGAAACCTTGGCTGGAAAGGATTTGTTAACGGTTGGCGAAACTTGGGGTGTAACACCAGAAATTGCTAAGCAGTACTCATCCCCAGATGAAAAAGAATTATCAATGGTTTTTCAATTTGAACATATCGGTCTGCTACACAAGCCAAATGCTTCAAAATGGGAATACGAAAAAGAATTAAATATTCCTGCACTCAAAGCCATTTTTAACAAGTGGCAGACAGAACTTGATCTTGGTCAGGGTTGGAATTCGCTTTTTTGGGACAATCATGATTTGCCACGTGTTTTATCTATTTGGGGAGACACAGACACTTATCGTGAAAAATCAGCCAAAGCGCTAGCGATTTGCTTGCACCTAATGCGTGGTACGCCTTACATCTACCAAGGAGAAGAAATCGGCATGACTAACTATCCTTTCAAGGATTTAGGAGAAATTGATGACATTGAGTCGCTCAATTTTGCCAAAGAAGCGCTTGAAAATGGTAAGACGTCAGAAGAAGTGCTAGACAGTATTCGCGTGATTGGACGCTATAATGCTAGAACGCCAATGCAATGGGATAGTAGCAAGAATGCAGGATTTTCAACAGCTGATAAGACTTGGTTGCCAGTTAATCCAAACTATCAGAACATCAATGTCCAAGCTGCTTTAGACAATCCAGAATCTATTTTCTATACTTATCAAAAACTCATCAAGCTTCGCAAGGAAAATGAGTGGTTGATTGATGCGGATTTTGAACTTTTAGAGACAGCAGATAAGGTCTTTGCCTATCTCAGAAAAACTGTGGACGCTACTTATCTTGTTGTGGCTAATCTATCAGACCAAGCGCAACCATTTGAATGCGACCTTAGCTATCAAGCAACTATTATCAGTAATACCGCAGGACTTGCTGATTTTGAAAATCATCAACTTCAACCATGGGATGCCTTTTGCGTTAAAGTTGGGTGAAAATATGAAATAAAACGAGCTCCAAATTTAAATTTAGAGCTCGTTATTAACGTCTTTTATGTCGTGCTATCTCTCAATGTTAGGGTGGTTGCAAGTCTTGTCATTGTTGGGATAGTGTTATGGTTGATAAGTTGGCGGTTAAGGATGTCAACGGCAGTCCGTCCCATTTCTTCGGTATAGACAGTGATGCTTGATAAGGCTGGAAAGACTTGTTTAGTTAGTGGGGTGTCGTTAAAAGAGATGAGGCTAACGCGGTCTGGCACAATGATACTAGCTTCTTGGAGAGCGCGAAGCGCACCGATTGCAAGGGTGTCATTGGCAACAAAGAAAGCTTGAGGGAGGTCATTACCAAGTTTGGTAATGGCTTTTTTCATTAATTCATATCCTGCTTGTGCTGAAAAATCTCTGACAAATACGTAGTTAGGGTTGTAGAGATTATTTTCATAGGCGTAATTTTTGAAAGTACGAAAGCGTTGGTCAACAATGAGTTCTTGTTGGTCGGTTGTGCGTTCTTCGCCAGCAATCATCCCGATTTTTGTGAACCCTTGGTCCATAAAGTAATCAATCATCTTGACAACAGCATTATCAAAATCAGTGGTCACGCAAGGGTGTCCTGCATTGAGTGTGTCGCTGTCAACAAACACAAGATTTTGAGACAATTTTTCGAGTTTTGAAATTTGTGCGCTAGAAAATTTACCAATGGCAATAATACCACAGATGTTTTCAGAAATCGTTAAAATATCATTATTAAAGTAACGAATAATATCATAGTCCAGCTCTTGAGCGCGTTTTTCGAGTCCGATACGAATGCTGTAATAATAGAGGTCATTGAGTTCTTCTTGCTCACTGTACCATTGCACAATAGCAATTTTTTGCCGTTTTTGTAAGATATTTGTGCTGTGTTTGTGCTTTTCGTACCCCAACTCTTCAGCAACGGTTAAAATGCGATGTCGTGTTTCCTCGCTAACAGAAAGGGTCGCATCTTGATTAAGCACCCGAGAAACGGTTGCTGATGAAACCTTTGCCAACTTTGCAATGTCTTTTAATGTAGCCATAAGTCATCCCTTCTTCCTTATCTTTATTATAGCACAAAAATTAATACAAAGAAAACTTTTAAGTAAAACTTTAGTAAACTTTATTGACTTGGAACATCATCGGGTGTACAATGAAATCGTAATCATAGAAGAAGTAAAAAAGGAGCTCCTCATGAAAGTTACAGACTTAAAAGAAGCCTTCACAGCCGTATTTGGCAATGAAGCAGACGCAACCTTTTTCTCACCAGGACGTATCAATTTGATTGGTGAGCATACAGACTATAATGGCGGTCATGTTTTCCCAGCGGCTATCACCCTTGGAACATACGGTGTAGCTCGCAAACGTGATGACCAAACACTTCGTTTTTATTCAGCAAACTTTGCTGATTTAGGCATTATCGAGGTTGACCTTGCTAATCTTGTCTTTGATAAAAAAGACAGTTGGACGAATTATCCAAAAGGAGTTATCAAATTCTTGCAAGAAGCTGGGCATACGATTAATACTGGTTTTGACCTTTACGTCAATGGGAATATTCCAAACGGTTCAGGCTTGTCATCATCAGCTTCGTTAGAGCTCTTGGTCGGAATTGTTGCCGAAGAATTATTTGACCTCAACTTAGACCGTCTTGACTTAGTAAAAATTGGTAAACAAACGGAAAATGAATTTATCGGCGTTAATTCAGGAATCATGGACCAATTTGCTATTGGTATGGGAGCTGACAAGCAAGCTATTTACCTTGATACCAACACATTAGAGTACGACCTTGTGCCGCTTGATTTAGGTGACAATGTCATTGTTATCATGAATACTAACAAACGCCGTGAATTGGCTGATTCAAAATACAATGAACGTCGTGCCGAATGTGAAAAAGCCGTTGAAGAATTGAATCAAGTGCTTGATATCAAGACACTTGGTGAACTTGATTTGCAAGCTTTTGATGAATACAGTTACCTCATTAAAGATGCTAATCGTCTCAAGCGTGCTCGTCACGCTGTTTGGGAAAATCAACGTACTCTTCAAGCCAAAGAAGCCTTGATTGCAGGTGAACTTGAAAAATTTGGTCGTTTGGTCAATGCCTCACATGTATCACTTGAGCATGATTACGAAGTGACTGGTATTGAACTTGATACCCTTGCTCATACCGCTTGGCAACAAGAAGGTGTCATTGGAGCTCGTATGACAGGAGCGGGCTTTGGTGGCTGCGGTATTGCCATTGTCGCTAAAGATAAAGTTGATGAATTCACCCAAAATGTCGGCAAGTTTTATACAGAAATCATTGGCTATGCGCCAGCTTTTTACATTGCCGAAATTGCAGGCGGCTCACGCGTCTTGTCTCGAAAATAAGTAAGATTAGAGAAGAAAAATGAAACTTTTAGATACTTTTGTTGCTAAAGTCATTGCAGTTAGCGACTACACAGCAGATGATATGTTTTACTTGCGTAATCGTGTTCTTGCACTTGTTGGCGAAGATGGCGCACAGCAAGAAACGAAGCAAACAGAGCTTATTACCCTAAAAGATGAACTGGTTGCCCTAGCCGTGCAAAATGGTAAGGTTGGTGAATTGGTGGCTGAAAAAGATTGTTTGGGTGCTGAGCTAATGAATTTTATCACGCCTGTCCCAAGTCAGGTGAACCGTAAATTCTGGGATACTTATGCAAAATCTCCTCAACAAGCTATCGCAGATTTTTACGCCCTCAGCAAACGCAACGATTACATTAAAGTTGCTGCAATCGCAAAAAATATTGCCTTTACAACACCATCACAATATGGCGATATTCAAATCACAATCAATTTATCAAAACCTGAAAAAGACCCCAAAGCTATTGCACAAGCTAAACTGGTCAAAGCTTCCTCGTATCCAAAATGCCAACTTTGCATGGAAAATGAAGGCTACCAAGGTAGGATTAATCACCCTGCCCGTGCTAACCACCGCATTATCCGTATGAAGTTAGGTGATGAAAAATGGGGCTTCCAGTATTCACCTTATGCTTACTTCAATGAGCACTGCATTATTTTAAATACTGAGCATGTGCCAATGGTTATTAGCAAGGATACTTTTGCGCAATTATTGGACATTGTTGATATTTTTCCAGGGTATTTTGCAGGGTCAAATTCTGATTTACCGATTGTTGGTGGGTCAATTTTGACACACAATCACTATCAAGGTGGGCATCATGTCTTTCCTATGGAAATAGCAGAGCTAGACCGTGAGTTTCATTTCAAAGGCTTTTCTGATGTGACAGCTGGTATTGTCAACTGGCCAATGTCTGTTATTCGTTTGCGTAGCGCTGATAAAAATCGTTTGGTTGAACTAGCTGAAACCATTCGCTTGGCTTGGCGTGATTATTCTGATGATAGCGTTGATGTTGTCGCCTATACAGGAGACACACCGCACCACACCGTGACCCCGATTGCTCGTAAACGTCGTGGCTTGTTTGAATTGGACATTGTCCTACGTGATAATCACACGACTGCTGAATTTCCTGACGGTGTTTATCATCCGCACGCTGATGTGCAACACATCAAAAAAGAAAATATCGGTCTGATTGAGGTTATGGGCTTAGCTATTTCACCTCCGCGTCTGAAAGATGAACTGTCAGAAGTTGAAAAATATCTTTTGGACCAGTATAATGAAATCGCTGACTATCACAAAGATTGGGCAGATAATATTAAAAAACGTACGGATATTACGGCTAAATCAGTGCATAATATCGTACAAGAGGAAGTCGGAAAAGTTTTTGTTCGTGTTTTAGAAGACGCAGGTGTTTACAAACGTGATGAAAAAGGTCAAGTTGCCTTTATGCGTTTTGTAGATAGCGTGGGGTTAGAATAGGAGAAATACATGTCAATTTTAGTGCTTGGTGGGGCTGGCTATATCGGTTCTCACATGGTTGACCGTTTGGTTGAAAAAGGTGACGAAAAAGTCGTCGTGGTTGATAGTTTGGTGACAGGGCACCGTGCTGCGGTTCACCCTGATGCGACATTTTATCAAGGCGACCTTGCTGACCAAGACTTTATGCGTAGAGTCTTTACAGAAAATCCAGATATTGATGCTGTCATTCACTTTGCGGCTTATTCATTGGTTGCTGAATCAATGGAAAAACCTTTAAAATACTTTGGTAACAATACAGTAGGTATGGTTAAATTGCTTGAAGTGATGAATGAATTTGGCGTGAAATACATTGTTTTCTCATCAACAGCAGCAACTTATGGCATTCCAGATGACATTCCAATCAAAGAAACAACACCACAACGCCCAATCAATCCGTATGGCGAAAGTAAACTCATGATGGAAACAATCATGAAATGGTCTGACCAAGCTTACGGTATTAAATTTGTACCGCTTCGCTATTTCAATGTTGCTGGTGCAAAACCAGACGGTTCAATCGGTGAAGACCATGGTCCAGAAACACACTTATTGCCAATTATTTTGCAAGTGGCACAAGGTGTACGTGAAAAAATCATGATTTTTGGTAATGATTACAACACGCCAGATGGCACAAATGTCCGTGATTATGTTCATCCATTTGACCTAGCAGATGCGCATTTGCTTGCGGTTAAATATCTTCGTGAAGGTAATCCATCAACGGCATTCAATCTTGGTTCTTCAACAGGATTTTCAAATCTTCAAATTCTTGAAGCAGCTCGTAAAGTGACGGGCAAAGAAATTCCAGCTGAACTGGCTGACCGTCGCCCTGGTGACCCAGATATCTTGATTGCGTCATCTGACAAAGCGCGTGAAGTCCTTGGTTGGAAACCACAATTTGACGACATTGAAAAAATCATTGCCTCAGCATGGGTATGGCACTCAAGCCACCCAAATGGGTATAATGATAGATAAATATCGGCTCTTTGTCAACTGTAGTGGGTGGCAAAGTTAAGATCTAGAGGCTGGGCAAAAACTAGCTTCAGAATACAAAAAACGGTTATTTATGACAAAAAAACATTTATATAGTTGACTTTTCGGGGGGGGGGTATAATATAATTATAATGCATTTTATGATGTATTATAATGTATTAATATGAAGGGAAAAAATTTAAATGTCTTCAAAATTTTCATCTGCATTTGTGGTGACACTGTTACTGTCGCATACGGTCTTAGCTCCATTGACAGCCGTTGCACAAGAACAAGACGCATCACCGCAACAAGTACAAAAAACAACCGATTCAAATTCAAATGAGTCAGTAGAAGCTGCGCAAAAAGAGGGGGCAGAGTCCATTGATGATGGGAAGCCTGATAAAACACCTCAAGACGCATCACCGCAACAAGTACAAGAAACAACCGATTCAAATTCAAATGAGTCAGTAAAAGCTGCGCAAGAGCGGGTGGGAGAATCCATTGATGATTGGATGCCTGATAAAACACTTCAAAATGTAGTAGCTGGGGCCTTAGGCTTGGAGGTTTCAAAAATAACTAAAAGTGATATGTTACAATTAGACTCACTATACTACAATGGAGAAGATAAGGTTAAGGTTAAGAGTTTAGAGGGAATTCAATACGCTTCGAATTTAAGAAGGCTAATTTTGAACTTTAATCACATCACTGATCTCACTCCTTTAAGGGATTTATCGAATGTAGCAGTGCTACGTTTGGAAGGTAATCAAATCACTGATCTCACTCCTTTAAGGGATTTATCGAATTTATTAGTGCTAGATTTGTACAATAATCACATCACTGATCTCACTCCTTTACAGAATTTGAATTTAACACAGTTTTCTGCGTCAGACCA
>ERZ1034949.222-NODE-222-length-39862-cov-10.443163_pt1 | contig 39862 bp, 39 predicted proteins | sample MGYA00520590_ERZ1034949 | MGnify/ENA primary metagenome ERZ1034949 (study PRJEB33766, sample SAMN09781752) | gut metagenome | biome: gut microbiome | host: Homo sapiens | place: Madagascar | study: EMG produced TPA metagenomics assembly of the PRJNA485056 data...
ATATGAACAAGAATTAAAGCAAGCTTTATTCTTGTTCGCAGACTTTCTGCTTACAAAAAATGTCCCTGACAGGAACCTGTATATTGCAGATTCCTGTCAGGGACGAATTACCGTGGTGCCACCCTTATTTATGAACATACTTGTAATATTAATAAAAAAGGTGGCACTCCTTACCGGATATGCCACCTGTATGCTCAACTCATTATCAGATACAATTAATATATCCTTCCCCTGTAACGCGAGGCCGCGTCGTAAACTACTGCTAATTCATCTACGCATCTCACAAACCCATTCCTTACGGCTCTCCATGCTGACATTCCACCACCGCCAGCTCTCTGTGATGTACCTTCCGAAAGTACTCTTTTGATCATCGACTTTAAATATTTAACTGCCACCTATAATAGCACTATGTTTATCTGCCGTCAAGCACAAAAGCTTAAAATTTCCTTATATTAACAATTGTCTGAACCAGATATACTATGTATAAAACAGCTGCTACAAAAATAAGAACCGTTGTTGCTCTTCCTGTGTGGTCTGCTGAATCCTTGCAATTCCACTCTGAATAAAAAACATATATAGGTTTATCATCATCAAAATTAATGTTACTATTTCTAACAACACATTCTTTATAACTTTCATTTCTTAATTCCTCCATATTATATACTCACAATTTAAGTTCACTCTCAATTGACACTTACATAAGCCTTTCCAATGCCAATAACATTATGTAAAAGCCAACAAGTGCAAACCACACAATACTCAGAATCATATATATGGTCTGTTCATTTCCCATAACTCCATTATATGGATTATCTTTGTTAACACGTATGGTATAAACAGAACCCCTTTCATGATACATCGAAAATATATTCTTTTTTACACGGCAAACATAATTATGACCTTTGTATCCATAAATAAACTCAGAAGCGTATTGATATTTATAGCCATTGCCATTTGAAACTCCTTTAGTTTTATAGAAATGCTTTTTTATGTATAAAAATCGGGCAAAAAAAACGAGATCCATCATAATACCTATAACTAGTGCTTCCATTTTCTACACCTCATATTTCATGTTATTTGACAGAGTTAGATGCAATGTGTTCGCATGCTTTCTAATATATTTAATGCTGTTATTTGTATTTTCTCTAACTTCCTCAGAGTTATTAAATAAATTCTTCAATTTTTCTTTCCCCCTATAGTATTTTTGAAACCTGAATTTAAAGCAAAAAAGGCTGCACTAAGAAATTTTTAAAAGATTTCTTAATGCAACCGAACTATCATAGTATTAGAGACTTATGCTTATGTGAATCTCTCAACTGAAAATAGTGTTTTTCAGCTTTATACCTCTAGACTTCTAGTTTTGCGTCCTTATATTTCTATAAGTTTGCCATATTTACTTTTTTAGTATATATTAATTTATATCACTTGTAAACTGCTATTATTGAGATTGATTTGTATCTCTACTGAATTTTATCTTATTTCTTGCTAAAAGCCTACTCACTTGAATTTCTATCTTGCGTACTTTTCCAAACTTCACATATTCTGGCACAGTTCTCAGCCTATCCCAGCCCAGCTCTCTACATATCATAACACAGCTTTAAGCCCCAAAGTACTCTCCAGCTTAAAACCCATCCTACAATATCTCTGCAAGCTCTGCAAAGCTCTCTATCTTAGCAACATAGCAGTCTTTGGTTACGTCTCCAAATCCATACTCAGCATATATAAAATCTATGCCCGCATCTTTGGCAGACTTTGCATCACCTGCTGTATCACCGACATACACAGGGTTCTTTAAGTTGTTTCTTTCTATAAGTATCTTATTAGATTCTCCCTTTGATAAAAATGTCCTTCCCCAGCATTCAGTATCTTTGAAGAAATCGGACATCAGATGTGCCGTAAGGAAACTTTCTATATAACCATCCTGACAGTTACTCACAATGTACAATGGATATTTCTTGCTTAGTGTATAAAGAGTTTCTGCAAGCTGTGGATAAAGAATTCCGCCTTTTTCTGCAAGATATCCGTTCTCAAATGTACACAGCTCATCCATAAGTGCATTTCTTACAGACTCAGCTTCATCAGGAAACAGCTTTGCAGCTATGTCGTACATCGGAAGTCCCATACAGTCATTAAGGTCAGCTTCCACTATTGGTGCTCTGTGAATCTCTTCATGACGGGAAAGTATTATATTCCACGCCTCACATATTGGTTTTCTTGTATCCCACAAAGTACCATCAAGGTCAAATATTATTCCATCATAAGATTTATTAAGCATTGTAAGCCTCCAGATCTTTATCTAATTCATCAAGCAATGTCTTTAACTGTGCTTCCTGTGTTATATCATAAACAATTGAAAAGCAGTCTCTTGCCAGACGGTAATCTTTATCATTCATCATAAGCTCACCGACTCTGTATATAATTCCTATCGTCTTAGAGTCAGGTCCTGGTTCCACCTCATTCTTATCAAGTATTTCCTGCATCTGTTTAACAGAATATTCCGGTGTCTTGTCATTTAATGCCTGCTCAAGATACTTAAGTTCATTATCAGCATTATCTGTCTGATAATATATATTGCTATAGGTGTAGCACACTCTTGCCGCCTCAGTATTATACCTTGCAACATAATAAAATCCCATATTTCTGTAATATCTTGCCATCGTTGCGCGGCTGCAACAGAATCTGTATGCCTGCTTTGTAACATCAAGATATCTCGACAGCATATTAAGATTCTTATAACATTCTGCAAGTCCAAGATACGAATCAAGGTCAACAGGATTCCAGCATATAGCCTTCTTAAATGCATCCTCAGCTCTGCGAAACTTCGATAACTTCAGGCACAGACTGCCATAAGTCCTGTAGTACTCTCCAACCGGCAGCTCTGTACACAGCACATCCGTTTCCGGTTCAAAATAACATGCGTACACATAATATTCCATAACATGATTAAGGCTTATATATATAGGTCTTTTATCCATGTCCGATTTTTTCACAAATGTATCATCCATAGTTCCAGCTTTACGCTCGTCCGTACACTCTTCTATTCTTTCAAGTATTGCAGATAATATATCTGCCGCTTTGTCATAATCACCTGAATTAAATATCTTCTCGTAATCTGCAAATCTGTCTTTGACATCTGCAAGCTTCTTTATATCCATTATTTCTCCTTTTTAGCAGGAATTTCATATGTTCCTGTGAGTATTGCAACGCTTCGCGGCTCAACACATACACTTCTGTTATTATCTTCAATCACAGCACCTGATACATTAGAACTCATATCAACCTTCCATGTACCATTAATCTTAGGAAGTGCAAAGCTGTGATTCTCCCAGTGCATATTATATGCAGCATATATCAGACTGTGGTCTTCTTCATCCCCATATACACATGAATACATAATTCCTAAATGTCTGTCATATGTATTCATCTGTGCATACCACGCATTGGTTCCATGATATGATATATCAGGGTAGCCACATGATATCCTGTCACTTAAAGTAAGCGACTGCGGCATATGAAGTATCTTATTATTCTGTCTGAATTGTATAAGAGCCTTTGTCCATTCAAGAATTTCTTTTCCCTCTTTAGTTTCCTTCCAGTTAACCCATGAAAGTTCACTGTCAACACAATACGGATTATTGTTACCGTTCTGTGAATTGCCAAACTCGTCTCCGGCAAGTATAAGAGGAGTACCTGCCGACAAGAAAACAAAAGCCAGTGCATTTTTAATCTGACGCATTCTTAGTTCTTTAATCTTTCTCTTTCTTGTCGAACCTTCCTCGCCACAGTTCCAGCTGAAATTAAAATCCTCACCATCCCTGTTATTCTCGCCATTAAGCTCATTATGCTTTCTGTCATAGCTTACAAGGTCATTAAGAGTAAATCCATTGTTGTTGGCAATATAATTAATACTTGCACTGTTTGCTTCATTTTTTCTTGATATAGCAGCAAATTCTCCAAGCATATTCTCGTCACCCTTTAACAGGCGGCGCGCAATATTCTGGAAATCATTATTATAATTAGCCATATGCTTCTTCGTTCCGGTTTTGCCATTCCAGTATACAGTTATAATCTTGGTATCCGCTAAAAGTGCATCCTGTGAAAGTGCCTTAAGTGCTGACTCATCACAGTACACATGAACTCCGTCAATGTGATATTCTGTAACCCAGTGTCTTACGCACTGCAGAATGAATCCTGTACTTTCATCTGTAAAAAACATCTCCATAACAACTTCTATTCCATTCTTATGGAGAGCCTTAACCATATCCTTAAATTCTACAGTATAATCTCTGTATATCCCCTGATGTCTTGATGCTGTTGCTGAGTATGATGCCTTAGGTGCGAAATAAAATCCTCCGACATATCCCCAGTAATTAATCTTTCGTGTATTCTTATCCACGCCGTAATGTGTTCCTGCTCCATATTTTGACATTATCGTATCAGTCAGCTGTGGAAAACGGCCTATTTCATCAAATTCATATGCCGGCTGTAATTCAAGAGTTGTAATTCCAAGTTCTTTAAGATATGGAATCTTATTAATTATTCCTGAAAATGTTCCTTTATCTTTAACCTTAGAGGTTCTGCTTTTAGTAAATCCTCTTACGTTCATTTTGTAGAATATACAGTCGCTGTAATCATAATTAAGTGGCCTGTCATCTTCCCAGTCATAGTCTGCAACATCAATAGCAGCAAGAAACTTATCATTCTCATCTGCCTGTCCAAATCTTCCACAATCTGTAACAGCCTTGGCATATGGATCAAGATACATTAAGCCATCAATTTCATAGCAATAGAAACATTTGTCCAGCTTCTTACCAGATACATAAACTGAAAATATGTTGCCACATTTCATCGATGAATCAAGTTCTATACGTTCTTTAAGCTTCATATGAGCATCAAAAATAAGCAAAGCTGCACTGTCACATTCTGCCTCATATGTAAAATTATATCCATCCTTATATCTGCTGCATCCCATCAGCATTGGATTACCTTTATTAATAAGCATATTCCACTCTCCACTCTATTTCTTATACAAGCCCTTCATGGTATTCTTATCCAGCTTATAGAATCTCATTATAAATATTGTCACAATCCATCCAATTATCGGAATTATACAATAGAAAAATATTGTCAGAAACTTAAGCTGTGGTGTCAGTGGGTCCTCCACCTGCGGAAAAACTTTAGAATACCCCGCTATCGCCAGTGCAATTCCTACAAATCCTGTTCCAAGTGCTGAAAATGATTTGTCAATGAAAGAAAACAGTGCACCCATTATTCCAGGCACAAAATGTCCGCTCAGTGTATATTCATAATCAGTACAGTCTGCAATCATAGGAACAACTATATTATTAGATATTGATTTCACTCCATTAAGCAGCGTAAATACAAGCAGGAATGCAACCGTTATATAATTAATATGCTTTAATGATACTTTGGTAAGATCAGTAAATATCATCATGAGCATAAGTATCGTCTGAAAAATAATTGCAAGATATGTTGACCTTACAAGTGTCTTCTTCTGTCCGCATCGCTTGGCATGTTCAATTCCAAGATATATTATTCCTAAGTTGGGAATACCTACAATTATTCCAATTATACCAGCAAGCGGATAATTCTGCATCAGAATTCCATAAAGCATTACAAGAACTGTTGAATTGCCATATACCATCTGTGCAAATTTGTTAGATGCTGCTGCAATAACAAGCATTCTGATTGGCTTGTTATGCTTAATTATTGTAACATAATCCCTGAAATGTATCTGCTGTTTCTTGTCTTCATCCAGCTTGAAATATTTAACATTATCCTTACTCCATATTCCTACTACCGCAAGTACAGAACATATTCCGGCAACGATTACAACAGTAATAACAAATTCTGAGAAAAGTGCCTGTGACTGGAATGTCTTGTATTTTTCAATAAGATACACAGAAACATAAAAAGCAACCAGACCATGCGCGAACATTATAAATGTTGAGTCAAAAAATGTTATCATAGGTCTCTGCTTCATGTCGTTAGTAATTACCGACTGTCCAGACTTTACTACTGCCGTCTGAAATGTATATCCGATTATATATACTGAATACACAATTATAAAATAAAATGGTCTTAAAATAACCGGAACAAGGCTTGTAGTAAAGAACAGCACAAGGCTGCTTACCGCCATAAGCACATAGCCTATAACTATGTAAGGTCTGAATTTGCCGTACTTTCCGTTAGTTTTATCTATAAAATATCCTATCACAGGGTCTGTTATACCATCGAATATTCTCATACCCGTAAGAATAACCGAGATAAGCACAACTGAAAGACCTGCTATTCCGTTAGCATAATATGAGACATATCCCATCATAGCAAGAAACAGGTTCGTTGATGTATTATTAAGAGAAAACAACCCAATCTGCCATATTCTGGCGCTGTTTTGCTCTATATGTCCATGCTTATTCTCCATATATCAATCCCGCCAATACACAATACATTTGTAATAATTCTGTTACGATTATATAATCATATGCCTTCATAGTCAAATTCAGGAATAAAGCTTTCCTCTGCCACATCGCCTTCCTGAATAAATCCATTATTAATTCCACAGTCTATCGCATAATCTACCACAGAATTATATTCTTTTCTTGTCACTTTACGCGACAGGAGTGGATGTTTTTTTAGTCTCTCAAATGGTGTGTACTGGCTCATTATGCTTATGTATATATCATCTCCATATGTATCAATAAGATACTTTATAACCGCTTTGGAATCCTTAGTTGTTCCCGGAAGTACAAGATGTCTTACAATTACGCCTTTTTTCATAATCCCGGCTTCAACTCTTCCGCTCTTCACGAGTTCATCATCTACTATAAAGAATTCCGGCTTTCCGGTCTGTCTGACCATCTCATGTATTGCAGCTTTAGCCACATCAGCATAATCCGGTGCTTTCGAGTACTCTGCCGAAAGCCTGCTGTCTATGTATTTCATGTCTGGAAGATACACATCCACAAGCCCGTCAAGCATATTAAGCGTGCTGACATTCTCGTATGCACTTGAATTGTACACAACTGGTATGACAAGCCCTTTATTCTTTGCCTTAATAAGTGCTTCTGCAACTTGTGGCACAAAATGTGTTGCAGTTACGAGATTGATATTGTTGGCACATTTGTCCTGAAGTTCAAGAAAAATGTCTGAAAGCCTCTCCACTGTTATCTTCTTTCCAACCTGTGCCGCAGCAATCTCAGAATTCTGACAGAATATGCACCTTAATGTACACCCTGAAAAGAACACTGCCCCACTTCCATGTTCACCTGATATGCATGGCTCTTCCCACATATGTAGAGCGGCTCTTGCCGCATATATATCATTAGTCATTCCACAAAAGCCTTTGTTAACACTCCTGTCAACATTGCAGGCTCTTGGGCATATATTACATTTCATACTTACCCCTTAATTCTCATTAATCATGGAATCCAGCTTTGCAAGTGCATCGCTGATTCCTCCTACTTCACATATTAAACCTTCTTCAACAGCCTGTCTACCCACTAGCACTGTTCCTAAGTCTTTAGAAAGCTGTGTTGTGTCAACCATCATTTCCTCTACTCTTTCTTTACTTACGCTGCTGTGAGCCGCAATAAAAGATGTTATCCTGTCAGATATCCGTTCAAAATAATCATATGTCTGCTGCACTCCGATAAGTGTTCCGTTCATCCTAACAGGATGTATTATCATGGTAGCTGTAGGCACTATAAATGAATAATCTGTACTCACAGCAAGTGGCACACCTATACTATGTGAATCGCCTATGATTAATGAAACTGTCGGCTTTTTCATTGAGGCAATCATCTCAGCCAGTGCCAGTCCCGCACTGACATCACCACCAACTGTATTCATAATAAAAAGTACGCCTTTAATATCTTTATCCATCTCAATCTCCGCCAGCTTAGGAAGCATATGTTCATACTTGGTTGCTTTGCTTGTTGCAGGAAGATTATCGTGTCCTTCTATCTCTCCAATAATTGTTATCACCTGAAGAGCATTTTTCGTAACAGCTCCATCTTTATAATCATCTGCGGTATTCCCGTTGTTGGATTTCTCGTTGTCTGATATCTCATTGTCTGGTTTCTTGTTGTCCGATTCATCATTACATATTGTGTTCATGGCTGCCTCCTTCTTTATTGCTAGTTATCTGTTCTTAATCTATAATTGTCCGTATAGAGAATTATTATTCATCATGTCAGGCTTATATATCCGTGAAATAACGACTTTACAAAAAAAGAATTAATATATATAATAATTGTTGTTCGTCGCCACAATATCGGCAGACAAACATGCCACCTTGGCTCAGTCGGTAGAGCGTTTCACTCGTAATGAAAAGGTCGCCGGTTCGATTCCGGCAGGTGGCTTTGTAACTAATGGACTTTATGAATGCTGTTATGCATCATAAAGTCCATTTTTGCACGCATACATTCCTATTTTGGACTTCATCCATGCCTCACTCCACTTCAACGTCCAATCCGCCACGCGTTGACCTTCCTTTTGGACTTTCTCCTGTCTTTTCTCCACCTCAACGTCCAATCCATCACTCTTTGACTTCCTTTTTGGACTTCATCCGTGCCTTACTCAACTTCAACGTCCAATCTGCCACGCTTCAGTTTCACGCTACACTGTGCATCACTTTCCCTCCGCACTCTCCATCATCTTTCGAATATTCTATATTAGAATATTCAATGAAAGGGGCTATGTAAATGAAGAAAATCATCAGACTATATGTTGCAATTATTGCTTCTTTATGCCTGTTCATGTCATTTCCGGCAGATATATATGCTGTAGTAATAGATGTGAGCAGCTACAACGGTTTTATTCAGTGGGATAATATGAAGAACTATATTGAAGGCGCAATTATCCGTATCGGATATGGCAACGATATCCAGTCACAGGACGACACTGCTGCCATCAGAAATATGGATGAATGTGAACGGCTTGGAATTCCTTACGGCGTCTATCTATACAGTTATGCTTTGGATTATTATGACGCAGCAAGCGAAACTGCCCATGCCTTAAGACTTCTTCAAGGCAGAACGCCTCAGCTTGGTGTGTGGTTTGATATGGAAGATGCTGATGGATATAAAGCAAGAAATGGGCTTGATGTCTACTCCGAAGGAGAACTGCTGTCTGATTTCTGCGAAATGTTTGTTAATGCCATGCGTGTCAGCGGATATAAAACCGGTGTATATGCCAATTACAACTATTTTACCAATGTGCTTGATCTTGACAGACTGAAATCAATCCCAGAGATGAATATCTGGCTTGCGCACTGGGGAATTGATTCTCCAAGCCTTGACTGTACCATGTGGCAGTTTGGTGCAGTAGAAATCGAAGATGAAGAATATGATGGCAATATATATTACTCAGATTATTCTGTTAAAAAAGATGATAATACTGGTGAAACTATGCGTATAGATGATAGTTCATCCAATAATATAAATGTTTACTATCAGACAAAGCTTTCAACAGGCCGCTGGCTTCCCGTAGTTAAGAATAATGATGACTACGCTGGAATATCCGGTCAGAGCATTACCGGTCTTGCAGTCACAACAGATACCGGCTATATAAAATACAGAGTTCATGTAAATAGTGGCTGGCTTGGTTTCATAGACAGCCGCAACACTGATATTAATGATTACTATAATGGATATGCTGGCAATGACACACCTGTTGATGCCGTTGAGATATATTATTACACCCCTGATGATATTATTAATTCATCAGGTTATCATTATGCATTCTATAGGGTAAGCCCTATAAACAGAGACTATTACAGTTTACAGAAAGATAACTCCACCGATAACGGAATGGACGGATATGCAGGAATATTCGGACATTTTATAGACAGGATACAGATTGATATACGATAACTATTGATATATAAATATTAACACAGACCAATGTCAAAACCGTCAGCCTGAACCCGATATCCAGACTGACGGTTTATATTAATTCCATGTTTCTCTTATAAATCTCTCTTTAATCTCTTTTTCAAGCCTTACAACATCAGCTTCGCTTGCCTTTCCATTATCCTCCTTTTTATATGGAACATAACCGCCTGCCATATTATCATGACCACCACCGGTTCCTATTCCTTTAAGTGCATTAACTGTCATTACCCCTGACAGATATTTACCTGCACTTCTTATTGACATCTTAATTCCATCCTTCTTAGGAGAATATACTACTGACAGATTAATTCCATCCAGAGTCAGAGTAAAATCACATATTGCCGCTATAAGCGATTCCTTGCACTCATAACCTGCACATGCAAAGCATACATCTTCTCTTATATCTATCGTGCTGAGTGCGTCCTTATATGCCTTGATATCATCAAAATGCAGTACACTGCTGTCAAGGTCTGCAAGAATTGTCCTGTCAGTGTTCATAAACAACTTATAAAACATATCCAGATCAAGCTGTGAAACGCCTCTGCACATATCAGCTGTGTCCATCTTAATCCCGTACAATAAAGCTGTTGCAACATTCTTTGACATCTCAATATTATTATCAAAATAATATGACGCAATAATCGAAGCGCATGCACCAACCTCTGGTCTTATATCTGAGAATCTATAATCAACATGTTCATATACAGGATGATGATCTATGCATATAATCTCATGACCATTCATATCTATAATGTTGGAATTACCTTTCTGGGCATCAACAAGAATTATCTCATCTTCTTTACTGAATTTATCTGCACTCATATATTCTTTAACTGCAATATCAAGCAGTCTTACCATCTTGGCTGTTACTGTTTTATCAATACTTCCCTTATAACAAATCTCTGCGTCTACCCCTTTTGCTTTAAGCAGTTCTGACAATCCATATGCACATGCAATTGCATCAGGATCCGGGAAATTATGTGTCTGTATAAACACTCTTTTTGTGCTTATATTAGCTATTATCTCCTCTAAGCAGTTCATAATGTACCCCTCATATGACCTTAGTGTTTTTATTATATTCTTTATATGCGTCTAATTCAATCTTCATAATCACTTTTTTCAATAATTTTCATAAATTATATTAACCATAGTATGGGAGCAATCTATTGGAATCAATTCTATCTCTGGATCACATATATTATTCTTATCATGATAAAAATGGAGAGACTCCGGTAATCAATGATCTTTCTTTTGAAATAGAACCCGGAAGTTTCACCTCGATTGTCGGTCCATCCGGTTGTGGTAAATCCACACTGCTCTCTCTTCTATGCGATCTTATAAAGCCTGAAGCTGGAACAATATATATAAGACCGCCAGAGAACAATACGGACTCCCGGATGGGATATATGCTGCAGAAGGATAATCTGTTTGAATGGCGCAGTATCTATAAAAATGTTATGTTAGGTCTTGAAATAAATAACAAAAAAACGCCTGAAAACATTGCATATGTTAATCATCTCTTAGAGCAATATGACCTTGCAGAATTCAAATCAGCGAGGCCATCCCAGCTATCCGGAGGTATGAGACAGCGTGCAGCACTTATCCGCACACTTGCTCTGAAACCGGATATTTTACTTTTAGACGAACCATTTTCCGCCCTTGATTATCAGACAAGACTCGAAGTAAGAGAGGATATTTGCAACATTTTAAGAAGTGAGAAGAAAACCGTAATATTAGTAACACACGATATATCCGAAGCAATTGCAATGACCGACCGTGTATTAATACTCACGAGCCGTCCGGCAAAGCTTTTGAAAACAATTGATATAGAATCAAGAGATACTCTTTCTTCCCAGAAATATTTTGATGAAATAAGGGAGGTGTTAAAATGAATATTAGTCCTTTACAGAAAAAATTCATAATAAAGCAACGTTTGTATACCATATCAGTAACACTCTCCCGCCTGATACTATTTTTAGGATTCGTCGGTCTGTGGGAATTCTCTGCTGACAAAGGTATTATCAATGCATTTATATTCAGTTCACCGGTAAGGCTGTATCAGACATTTATAGACCTCGCCAAAGACGGAGTAATATTCATGCATATATGGGTAACTCTCTATGAAACCATAGTCGCGTTTGCAATAATTACAGTCGTCGGGATTATATTTGCAATACTGTTATGGTGCTTCAAAGGACTGTCTGACTGTCTTGAACCTTTTATGGTGGTATTAAACAGTCTTCCTAAGTCAGCTCTTGCACCTATGCTCATTGTATGGCTTGGCACTAATACCAAGGCAATTATTATAACAGCTGTATCCGTAGCCATATTCGGCATGATAATTAATCTGTACACAGGTTTTCTTGGAATTGACAAAGAAAAAATCACTTTGATACGGACTCTTGGCGGTAACAAATGGCATATTCTGTGCAAGCTTATCATTCCCGGTTCCAAGAAAATTATTATAAGTAACATGAAAGTCAATATCGGTCTGTGTCTTGTAGGTGTAATTATAGGTGAATTCTTAGCTGCTAAAAAAGGGCTTGGTTATCTCATAATATACGGCAGCCAGGTATTTAAGATGAGTTATGTTGTACTTGGCATTGTAATTCTATGCATTATATCAACAATTCTCTTTGCTATAATAAATATAATTCAAAAGCTGTTTCTAAAAGACTGATTATATATTATAATTAATATACATTTTGCAAAACAAAGATTACTACAAGGAGGATTTATGCTCTCTCTTACAATTAAGGATTTAAAGCAATTTATGAATAAACTTCTGATAAGCGATACATTTGATGGTATGTGTCTTTCAGAAGCCTATATATGCACTGGCTGCAGTTATACAATAGATGGAAAGCTCAACACTGACTTTTATAATGAAGATGAGCTTAATTCCATGCCTTCTGCAAGATATACATCATGGAAGAACATTAAGCCTTTCGCATTCAGCATAATTAAGGGCAGGAAAGTTCCTGAACTTTTAAAGATAACATTTGTATTGCCTGAAGCAGTTGTTGCAAAGCTGATACTTGATACTGACCTTAACTTTGACCCCGACTGTGTCAACGGGTTATTTCTTAATGTACGCTATCAGGATGGTTCAGTAACCATGACAACAGCATCTTCGCTTAGCACATTTACACTCGACCGCTCCCTTGATGAAGCATTTGAAAAATATATTCTCAACTTCTTATCTGATGCTGATATTTCATATGAAGAATAATTTAGAATTATTTAATAAATCCCGCAAAACCGCCTGTTTACACGCACAGGCGGCTTTTTGTTAGCACTCTTTACCTTTGAGTGCTAGTTTTTGCTTGACTTCTGTTTATTCGTGTATTAAATTAACACTTAGTTTAATACTATATAGATTGGAGAGTGAAATATTATGTCAAAAGAACATGGTAATTTATCTATTAACAGTCAGAATATTTTCCCTATCATCAAGAAATGGATGTATTCTGACCATGATATCTTCTATAGAGAGTTAGTTTCTAATGCATGCGATGCTATCACTAAACTCAAGAAACTTTCAATGATTGGAGAATACGAAGCTCCAGACGATATTGATTATAAGGTTGAGATTAAGCTTTCTGCTAAAGATAAGACAATCAAGATTATTGATAACGGTATCGGTATGACTAATGAAGAGGTTGATGAGTATATCAACCAGATTGCTTTTTCAGGTGCTGAAGCATTCCTTGAAAAATATAAGGATAAGGCTAATGATGACCAGATTATCGGACATTTTGGTTTAGGTTTCTATTCAGCATTTATGGTTGCTGACCAGGTTACTATTGATACTCTTTCATTTAAGGACGGAGCTGAATCAGTTCACTGGTCATGTGACGGCGGAACTGAATATGATATAAGTGAGGGAACTAAAACAACTCCTGGTACAGAGATTACTCTTTACCTCAATGAAGACAGCTATGAATTTGCCAACGAATATAAAGCTAAAGAAGTTCTTGACAAATACTGCTCTTTCATGCCAGTTCCAATCTTTGTAACTAATGAAGATGCCGGCGAGCAGACTGAGGAGATTCCTGAGGAAGAAGTTACGGAAAAAGATACAGTTCTTGATACATTTATAAAGGACGCTGTTACAGAAGAAGTTGAGAAAGAAGATGGAACTAAGGAAACTGTTGAGAAAGTTCCAGCCAAAAAAATGGCTAAGATTGTCAAAAGACCAGTTGCAATCAACGATATCCATCCTCTCTGGACAAAGCATCCTAATGAATGTTCAGATGAAGATTACAAGGAATTCTACCGCAAGGTATTCCACGATTATAAAGAACCATTATTCTGGATTCACCTTAACATGGATTATCCATTCAATCTTAAGGGTATTCTCTACTTCCCTAAGATTAACACAGAGTATGAATCTATTGAAGGTACTATAAAGCTTTATAACAATCAGGTATTCGTAGCAGATAACATTAAAGAAGTTATTCCAGAGTTCTTACTCCTTCTTAAAGGTGTTATTGACTGCCCAGACCTTCCACTTAATGTATCACGTTCAGCACTTCAGAACGATGGATTTGTTAAGAAGATATCTGATTACATCACTAAAAAGGTTGCCGACAAGCTTTCAGGAATGTGTAAGACAGATAAAGAGAACTATGAGAAATACTGGGATGATATCAACCCATTTATTAAATTCGGCTGCTTAAAAGATGAAAAATTTGCTGAAAAGATGAATGATTATATCATATTCAAGAATCTTGATGGCAAATATTTAACACTTAAGGAATGTCTAGAAGAGAATAAAGAGAAACACGAAAACACAGTATTCTATGTAACAGATGAAGTTGAGCAGAGTCAGTATATTAACATGTTTAAGAACGAAGGAATTGATGCTGTAATTCTTACTCATAACATTGACCAGCCATTCATCACCAACATGGAATCTAAGAATGAGAATCTCAAGTTCAAGCGTATCGATGCAGATCTTTCAGACAGCTTTAAGGAAGAGACTTCTAAAGACGAGTTGAAGGACATGAATGAAAAGCTCACTAAGACCTTTAAGGATGCTCTTGGCAATGAGAATTTAACTGTTAGTGTAGAGAAATTAAAGGATGCATCTATATCTTCAATGATTACTCTCTCAGAAGAAAGCAGACGTATGCAGGATATGATGAAGATGTATGGCATGGCAGGTATGGATCCTAATATGTTTGGTGCTGAGGGTCAGACTCTTGTACTTAATGCTAACAATGACCTTGTTAAATATGTTGCAGAACATGCAGACGGAGAAAACACTAAGATTATATGTGAACAGCTCTATGACCTCGCAATGCTTAGTCATGCTCCACTCTCTCCTGAACAGATGACTGGATTTATTGCAAGAAGCAATAAAATCATGGAATTACTTGCAAAATAACGCCATTTAAACTATCATTGTCTTATATAACAATAAGGAAATATATAACATGACTAATTTTAACTATGACAATTATGACGATGATACTAAAGCAAAATACGATGACGGTATAGAATTCTTAGATGATATTGACGATGATTTCTCTTATGATGATGACACGGATTATGATGACTATGATATACCACGATACAGTGACGAGCCACCTGCTCCTGCACGCAAGGACCATAAAGAAAGTATCGGACAGGAAATATTAAGCTATATCAAGATTCTTGCTGTTGCCATCATAGTTGCATTTCTATTTACAAGATTTATTATAGTTAATGCACAGGTTCCTTCTGGTTCAATGGAGAATACTATTCTTACAGGCGACAGACTTATCGGTTTCCGTCTGGCATATCTGTTTCACGAACCTGAACGTGGTGATATTGTAATATTCAAGTATCCTGACGATGAATCTCAGAACTTCGTTAAAAGAGTAATTGGAGTCCCTGGAGATGTTATTAATATCAGGAATGGTCACGTTTATGTTAATGGAGAGATGCTTGAAGAGAATTATATCCGTGAGCCAATGAACAGTGATGGTGAAGACCTGACATATGTTGTACCTTCCGGTTCGTATTTTATGTTAGGCGATAATCGTAATAATTCCAAAGATTCCAGATACTGGACTAATACATTCGTATCTAAAGACAAGATAATTGCTAAAGTTTCTTTCAGATACTTCAATGTCAGAACGAAAAAGTTTTCTTTTTCTTTTATTAAATAATCCCCTGCATAATAGATAATATTCAGGGAACAATAATATGGCCGCTATGTTAATTGCAACATGGCGGTCATAATTGTTTTTTGAAAGGAGAAATATTATGGGTAATCTTAACTGTAATGCTGCATCTTGCATGCATAACTGTGACAACCAGTGCTGTCTTAATTCAATCTGTGTAGAAGGAAGCTCTGCATGCCAATGTGGTGAAACATGCTGTAGCGACTATGAACATCAGAAACCAGGTGCAACTAATATGTGCCATCTTCCTAAAGATTCCTTATCCATCTCATGTGAAGCAACTAACTGCATATATAACACTAATAAAAAATGTGATGCTGACCATGTAGACATATCAGGTATAAAGGCTGTAACAGAGGACGATACAGTCTGTACAACATTCCAGGCAAGAGGATAATTCTTACTCGTGCAAAAAAAGAAAGGCTGCCATGCATCTGCATGACAGCCTTTAATAATACATATAATTATGCTCTTGATGTGTACTCACCTGTACGAGTATCAATCTTAATTCTATCGCCCTGGTTAACGAACAATGGAACCATAATCTTAGCTCCTGTCTCAACGATAGCTGGCTTAGTAGCACCTGTTGCTGTGTTACCCTTGATACCTGGCTCTGTATCTGTTACTTCAAGCTCAACTGAAATAGGTGGCTCGATAGCAAATACGTTACCATCATGTGAACAGAGCTTAACGATCTCGTTCTCTTTAACGAACTTAAGAGAATCACCAACCTGATCAGCGCTTAATGCGATCTGGTCATATGTCTCTGTGTTCATGAAGTTGTAAAGATCGCCATCAGCATATAAATACTGATACTCAGATCTGTCGATGTGTGCAAGATCAAACTTCTCAGTTGGTCTGAAAGAATTCTCTATAACACCACCAGAAATAATATTCTTTAACTTAGCTCTAACGAAAGGTGATCCCTTACCAGGCTTAACATGCTGGAATTCGATTACCTGCCAAATTCCGTTCTCATACTGAATTGTAATACCGTTCTTAAAACTACCTGCATCTACCATTCTTTGGTATACCTCCTAAATAATCAAATGACTTCTAATATTGTATAATAAATATAAACATTTGGCAACTACTTTTTCATTGCAAGGTCAACAACTGCTTCCATTGCATATAAATATCCCTTAAGTCCAAGTCCTACTACCTGTCCGTTACATACAGGAACTGTCACAGAGGTATGTCTGAACTCCTCTCTTGTATGTACGTTGGATATATGAACCTCAATCTTAGGAATTGCTGCAACAGATGCAAGTGCATCTCTTACCGCATAGCTGTAATGTGTGAATGCTCCGGGATTGATAACAATTCCATCAACATCATTGTAGTATGCCTCCTGAATCTTATCAATTATAGCACCTTCATGATTGCTCTGGAATACTTCCACATCAACTCCAAGTTCTTCTGCCTTCTTCTCAATCATTGAAACAAGAGCTTCATAATTCTGTTCACCATAGATGCCTTTCTCTCTTATTCCAAGAAAATTAATGTTAGGTCCATTCATTACTAGTATCTTCATATCAATCCTCCATTATTCCCATATTAATAGCTGTCACAACATCTGTATACATATCTTCAAATCTTCTGTCATCAGTCTTAACAATAATATCAGCAGCCTCTTTATAAAGAGCCTCCCTTGCAGCCATAAGGCTTTCAATCTTCTCTCTTAGGTTGCCTCCTGCAAGAAGCGGTCTGCTTGTATCCTTAGACAGACGCTTTACCAGTTCATCAACAGATGCTTCCAGATATACAACAATTCCAAGCTCCTTAAGAAGACTTCTGTTAACCGCTCTTACCGGCAGTCCTCCACCAACAGATATAACACAGTTATCACAGACCTGTGCAAGCTCTTTAATAGCCTGTGTCTCCATATCCCTGAATGTCTCTTCACCGGAATCCCTGAATATATCCTTAATAAGCTTGTTGTACTTATTCTCTATATACTCGTCAGTATCAAGAAATTCCATGTTGTGGTTCCTGGTAATCCATTTTCCAAATGTTGTCTTGCCACTTCCCATAAATCCAATGAGAATAATATTATTATGTCCGTTATTCATTAATTCCAAGCTCCTTCTGAAGACACTTATACACCTCATCAGCCTCTTCCTTAGTAATCTTACAGTCATTCCAGAGCTCGTAAGCACTTACACCCTGATACAGAAGCATCTTAAGACCATTATAAGCATTCTTTCCCTGTGCCTTGATAAGCTTCATAAACTTAGTATTGGCCGGATTATATATAATATCAACACCAACTGCTGCCTTTTTGTAAAATGCTTCATCTTCAATAACAACAGCTTCGTCATTCGGATGAAGTCCAACACTTGTTGTCTGAATAACAACATAATCTTCTCCCGGAATATCAGCATAATCAGCAATATTCATAGGAATAACCTTATCATTGTTAAAATGTGCATTAACAGCCTGTGCAATCGCCTCAGCCTTATCAACTGTTCTGTTCAGCAGATACACACACTGTGCATTCTTACTTGAACATAAGAATGTTATGGCTCTTGCTGCTCCTCCTGCTCCAAGAATAATAACCTTGGAATTCTCAAGTTCAATACCTTCATCTTCAAGCTCTCTTGCAAGGCCAAGAATATCAGTGTTGTATCCTTTGAATCCTCCTTCAACCCTTACAAGAGTATTAACAGCTCCTATAGCCCTTGCAAGCGGATCAATATCAACAAGAGTATCAATAACCTCTGACTTGTGTGGAACTGTAACATTAAGTCCAAGAATATTAAGGCTGTATGCACCTTTAACAGCTGTCTTCACATCACCCTTCTCAACTTTAAATGTGGTATATACCATATCTTTTCCTGTTAACTGTGCAAGATTATTGTGAATTGCCGGTGACACAGAATGCCCTACCGGATTACCAATAAGTCCGCATACTCTGGTTGTTCCTTTTATGTCCATAACTTAAGCTCCTTTAAACAATTACTGATTTCTTCTTTTATAAAAAAATAATACAATCCATTCCAGTCTTCTCTTAAGAATAATCTGAATCTCTTCATGCTTATCAATAGGCTTCACAAGAATAGACATAATCCCCGCTTTGTTAGCTCCCCATACATCTGTAAAAAGCTGGTCACCAACAAAAAATGTGTTGCCTTTATCAGTACCCATAATCTCCATAGCCTTAATATAATTAACAGGTGATGGCTTTCCTGCCTTGCTTACATATCTTGAACCACAGGCATCTGCAAGCGGCTTGACCCTGTACTCCTTATTATTGGATATAATACATGTCTCAAAGCCAATAGTCCTTAATCTGTCAAACAAATCACTGCAACGCTTTGTAACAGGTGCTCCATGCTCAACAAGTGTGTTATCAATATCAAACACAATCCCTCTGTAGCCCTTGTCATAAAGTCCCTGATAATCAATGTCATAAGCTGAATCAATATATATATCAGGATAGAATCTCTTAAACATAACTTAAATGCTGCCTTTCTTTAATCTGCTTCTGACATATTACTTAAGAATCTTCTTAATCTCTTCCATAAATGAATCAACATCCTTAAACTCTCTGTACACAGAAGCAAATCTTACATAAGCAACCTCATCAACATTCTTGAGCTTGCTCATAACAATTTCACCGATAGTCTTGGTAGAAATCTCTTTCTCGCCGATATTAAATATCTGTGTCTCTATCTCATCAACCATATTATTAATCTGTGAGATAGAAACAGGTCTTTTATGGCATGATCTTACTATGCCGGCTGTTATCTTCTCTCTGTCATAAGGTTCTCTGTTATTATCTTTCTTAATAACAATAAGTGGCATAGACTCAATCTTCTCATATGTAGTAAATCTCTTACCACATTCATCACACTGACGCCTTCTTCTTATTGAACTGTCATCAGTTGGTCTTGAATCAATTACCTTAGTGTTATCTTTACCACAAAACGGACACTTCACGCTATCTACCTCCGAATTAAATATATAAATTAATTATGAATAAGCCCGGCCAAAATGTCAATCCTTTTAATGTTGATAAGCTGAAAATGATAAACCAGAAAACAAATGTATTATTCAAGGAGGGATTATGGCTGGATACAAAGTTGAAATATGCGGAGTCAATACAAGTGACCTTCCTCTTCTTAAACCGGCTCAGTCAAAAGAGCTGCTTTCAAAGATAAAATCAGGAGATACACAGGCAAGAGAAACATTTATAAAAGGGAACTTAAGACTTGTATTAAGCATCGTCCAGCGTTTCAACCAGAGCGGCGAGAATCTTGATGACCTTTTCCAGATAGGCTGCATCGGCATGATAAAAGCAATTGATAATTTTGATATGTCTTTAAATGTACAATTTTCAACATATGCTGTGCCTATGATAATCGGAGAAATCAAACGTTTTCTGCGTGATAACAGTACAATTCGGGTAAGCCGTTCATTGAAAGATACCGCTTACAAGGCAATAACAACCCGTGAAAATCTTATGAAGAAGAATCTGAAAGAACCTTCAATTACAGAAATAGCTGAAGAAATCGGCATATCCAAAGCAGATATAGTCATTGCTCTTGAAGCCGTGACACCTTCAATTTCACTGTATGAGCCGGTGTTTAACGACGGCGGTGATACACTCTATGTAATAGACCAGGTTAAAGATAAGAAAAACACAGAAGACCGCTGGGTCCGTAATATTGCGCTTAAAGAAGCCATCAACCGTCTCTCCCCAAGAGAACGCCAGATAATAACACTTCGTTTCTTTGACTGTCGCACCCAGACAGAGGTTGCCAAAGACTTAGGAATATCACAGGCCCAGGTAAGCCGTCTGGAAAAATGTGCCCTTCGCGATATGAAAAGGCACCTTTGTTAATCAGTGCAATATAATAATATAAGCACATAATAAGGTGTTCCTATGCGTCTATGTGAACTTAAAGGAAAAACAGTTATCAATGATACCGACTGCTGCATATTAGGATTCGTTATTGATATTGACTTTGACCCCGCATCCGGATGTATACTTGCAATTATTGTTCCAGGCCCGGCAAGATTATGTGGTTTTCTTGGCAGGGATTATGAATATGTTATTCCGTTCAAATGTATCCGCACAATCGGCCCTGATATTATACTTGTAAGTATATGTCCTGATAAGGTTAAGCAAAAATGTATCTGACCAGTATTGAAAAACCATGCCTCTTGCTATAAAATAGTAATATATATGTTTTACGGAGGCGGATAATCATGGATAAGAAATATGTAGCTTATGTCGGCAGCTATACACACGAAAGCAGTAAAGGAATCCATATATATGACTGTGATGTAGCTAAAGGAAGAATAACAGAACGTGGAGAGGTTGCAATTGATAATCCTTCTTTCATTACATTTTCACCTGATAAGAACTTCTTATACGCTATATGCGACCAGGGTGTTTCAGCATATGCAATATTAGCTGATGGCAATATTGAACTTATGAACGTAGCATCAATCAACGGAATGCGCGGATGTCATATATGTGTTACAAGTGATAACAGATTCCTTGTAGTATCTGGTTACCACGATGGCAAGATAACAGTTATGCATATCAATGCAGACGGCTCTGTTGGATTTATTGCAGATGAAGTATTCCACAAGGGAATCGGCAGTGTTGCCGAAAGAAATTTTCGTCCACATATAAGCTGGAGCGCATTCACACCAGATGAGGAGCTCTTATGTGTATGTGATCCCGGAATCGACCAGATAAAGCTTTATGAATTCAACCATGTAACAGGCAAGTTAAAGTTATATGATATAATCCGTTCACAGCAGGAATCTGCGCCACGTCAGATAGAATTCAGCCGTGATGGAAAGTATGCCTATGTTGTATGTGAAATGAAGAATTATATCAACGTGTACTCATATGATAAGAACTCAGACAGGAACCGTTTCGAACTTGTACAGAATATATTCACTGTAAGACGTGACCACAAGACTAACAGTGCTGCAGCTAATATAATATTTGACAGTACAGGAAAGCATCTGCTCTGCTCTAATGCAGGTGATAACACAGTTACAATATATAACGTTGACACTAAGACAGGAAAGCTTTCAAGTCTCAACTCTCTCCCAATCAGTGGAGACTATCCTAAGTACATAAAGCTTTTCCCTGATGATAAGCACATAATGTCTATGAACAATGAAGGTAATTCTATAACAATATTTACTGTAAAGTATGACAGAGGTCTTATCATAATGAATGGTCCAGAGCTTAAGATTTCAAGGCCTAATAACATGATAATTAAAGAACTTAATTAAAAATGTGCATTATGACACATATTAAAAATGGCTGCCGTTTAATAACGACAGCCATTAATTTTTATGAATATTTCTCTTCGCAGTACTTACATCTGTAAACCTGCTTTTCCTCATCAGCAAGTACAAACACCTGCTTTAATCCCTGCTCAATAGATGTGATACATCTTGGATTCTTACATTTGATAATATTAGTAACCTGCTTTGGAAGAGATAGTCTCTTCTTGTCTACTATTTCACCATTCTTAATAATATTGACAGTAATGTTATGGTCAACGAATCCTAAAACATCAAGATCAACAAGATCAAGACCACCTTCAATCTTAATAATGTCTTTCTTTCCCATCTTACCACTTCTTGCATTCTTAATAATAGCAACCTGACAGTCAAGCTTATCAAGACCTAAGTAATTGTATATCATCATGGCCTTTCCTGCTTCAATATGGTCAAGAACAAAGCCTTCATTAAGTTCGCCTACATTTAACATAAATTTTTCCTCCTTATGCATCCAGTGAATCAAGTACATGAGCTAATGATGGATTAACCGCTGTATCAAGTCCAAGTAAAGTAAGTATAAGTGCCATTCTTACATATACACCAAACTGAACCTGCTTGAAATAAGCAGCTCTGTCATCATTGTCAACATCAACAGATATTTCATTAACTCTTGGAAGCGGATGAAGAACATACATATCAGGCTTTCCAAGTGCCATCTTATCTTCATCAAGTATATAGAAGTCTTTCATTCTTAAATATTCATCTTCACTGAAGAATCTTTCTCTCTGTACTCTTGTCATATAGAGAATGTCAAGTTCTGGCATAGCCTGTTCAAGATTCTCAACTTCTACGAAATCGCAGTTATTAGCCTTAAGCACATCATCCCTGATATAATCAGGAATTCTTAACTCCTTAGGCGATATAAGGACAAACTTTACATTCTTGTATCTAACTAATGAACTTATAAGTGAGTGAACTGTTCTTCCGAACTTAAGGTCACCACATAAACCTATAGTAAAGTTATCGAGTGAACCACGAAGCTCCCTTATTGTCATAAGATCAGTAAGTGTCTGTGTAGGATGCTGATGTCCACCATCACCTGCATTAATAATAGGGATGTGTGAATACTCGGAAGCTACCATCGGAGCACCTTCCTTTGGATGACGCATTGCACATATATCTGCATAACAAGAGATAACTCTTATAGTATCTGCAACACTTTCACCCTTTGACGCTGAGCTTGAAGAAGCCTCAGAAAAGCCTAATACCTGACCTCCAAGATTAATCATGGCAGCCTCGAAGCTTAATCTTGTTCTAGTACTTGGCTCATAGAACAATGTGGCTATCTTCTTACCATCGCATACATGACCATACTTTGATGGATCCTTTGAAATATCTCTTGCAAGGTCTAATAATCTTGCCAGTTCATCAACGCTTAAATCAAGCGGACTAAGTAAATGTCTCATAATAGAAAAGCCTCCGTGTGTATATTTAATTAAAATAATTACTCTGTTCTGCTGTATTTCTCTGACTGAACCTTAATAAGTTCTGCATCATTAAAATAATCAATCTTCATAGCAGCCTTGACATCATTAAGAGTGTCCTGTGCAACAGCGTAAGCCGCTTCTGTACCTTTCTTAAGGATATTATATACTTCTGGAATATCCTTTTCATATTCATGTCTTCTTGCTCTGATTGGTTCAAGTTCCTTGTTGATAACATTAAGGAGGAACTTCTTAACCTTAACATCTCCAAGACCACCTCTTCTGTAATGATCCTTTAATTCATCAAGATTCTTATAATCAGGAAGGAATTCAGCAAAATCCTCATCACTGCTGAAAGCATCAAGGTAAGTAAATACTGTGTTACCCTCAACCTGTCCAGGGTCAGATACCTGAATATGGTTAGGGTCTGTATACATACTCATAACCTTCTTCTTAACTTCCTCTGGAGTGTCAGATAAGTAGATACAGTTTCCTAATGACTTGCTCATCTTAGCCTTACCATCAGTGCCAGGAAGTCTTAAACATGCCTTATTATCTGGAAGAAGAATCTCAGGTTCAACAAGAGCCTCTCCGTATACAGAGTTAAACTTTCTTACAATCTCACGGCACTGCTCAATCATAGGCTCCTGATCTTCTCCTACAGGAACTGTAGTTGCCTTAAATGCAGTAATATCCGCAGCCTGGCTTATTGGATAGCAGAAAAATCCTACCGGAATACTTGCCTCGAAGTTACGCATCTGGATCTCAGATTTAACTGTAGGGTTTCTCTGAAGTCTTGAAACTGTAACAAGATTCATATAATAAAATGTAAGCTCTGTAAGCTGTGAAATCTGTGACTGGATAAATATATTAGACTTAGCTGGATCAATACCAACTGAAAGATAATCGAGTGCAACCTCGATAATGTTCTGTCTTACTTTCTCTGGATTATCAGCATTATCTGTTAATGCCTGTGCATCCGCAATCATAATAAAAATCTTCTCGAATTCACCTGAATTCTGTAATTCAACTCTGCGCTTTAAAGATCCAACATAATGACCTAAGTGAAGTCTACCTGTTGGTCTGTCACCTGTTAATATAATCTTAGACATAGACCATCCTTCTTTCATCCCAAAATTGTAAAAATTATATCATACTTTTACGCAAATGGCAAAAAAGTTTAATATAAATTGGCAGAATTACTGCAATTCCTGCAAGGAACGTAAGCCCCTCATTCCAGCACACTGCATCAAAGCCAAAATGTGGTATCAGAAGTACAGCAACAGCTGCCCTTCCAGCCATCTCAGCAAGTCCTGAGAGAATAGAATATTTGCCATAGCCCATACCCTGAACTGAATACCTTGCAGTAAATAAAAGTGCCAGTTCTGCATTAAACACACTTATGTATCTTATAAACTTCACAGTGTAACCGACAACAACTGTATCAGCTGCATTAACGAATATAAGTGCCATATATCTGCCGGTAAAGAAACATACTATCATCGTGATTACAGAATAGATAAGACCAATCTCTAAAGTTCTCTTAAATCCTTCACTGATACGGTCAAATCTCTTAGCTCCGAAATTCTGTCCAACGAATGATGAAAGAGCTGTTCCCAACGCATTTAACGGACACAGAATCAGATTCTTAATCTTATATCCGGATGTAAATCCGGCAATAGCATCCTCGCCTAATGCATTAACATAATACTGCAGGATAATAGCACCTATCGCAGTTATAGAATACTGTAAGCCCATTGGCATGCACATTTTAATAATGTTCTTCATGTAATACGGATGGAACTTTCTTTCATCTGCATTAACTGGAAATAACAGTTTGTACTTCTTAAAGATGTATACAGCACTAAGAACGCCTGCAATTCCCTGTGAAAATATAGTAGCAACCGCAGCTCCGGCAACTCCCCACTTCACAACAACAACCAGAAACAAATCAAGAAATATATTAATAACAGTTGATACTGCCATAAATACAGTTGATTTCTTACTGTCGCCAAAGGCCATAAGAAGTCCGAAACAGAAGTTATACAGAACCGTCAACGGAAGTCCTAAGAATATAATAACAAGATACACATGTGCATCCTTAAATATATTTTCAGGTGTCTTTAACCACGTTAAAAAGAGTCCACTCATAGACGCTGTGACTGCTGTCACAATGACAGCAATCGCAAGTGCAAAGTAGACTCCGTTAATAAAATATTTTCTTAAATCAGTATTCTTTCCTGCACCAAATGCCTGTGAAACAGGAACACTTATTCCTATACATGAACCTATACAGAAATAACATACAATATATGTAAGAGAAGAAGTTGCACCAACTGCTGCCAGTGCCTTAGAGCTTAAGAACTGTCCAACAATTGCTGCATCTGCAATATTATAAAGCTGTTGCAGAAGCTGACCTAAAAGCACCGGTCCTGCAAATGATAATAAAATCCTTGTTATTGGTCCATTAGTCATCTTTGCATTGTCAAGCGTCTCTGTACTGCTCATAAGCTTCTTCGTCTCCTGTAAATAATTAAGCTATATTCAAGACTTCTTATTGTGTCTCATTCTGGCAATAACTCTTGAAATTCCCATAATAATAAGAGTTCCTATAACAGCCCCGCAGCCATCAATAAGCACATCTGTTACTCTTCCACTTCTTCCCGGCACAAAGAGCTGATGAAATTCATCTGTCGCCGCATATAATATTGCTATAAATGCTGATATAGCAACATATCTTATATTAATTACTACTGCTGTAACCGCACCTAATACCAGTCCTGCAAGCAGTGCATATTCCATTGCATGTGCGGTCTTTCTTACCGGATAGTCAATTGTCTGTGCCATATGAATCTGCTGTTCCTCACTCATATTATCAAATCCCGGAACAAATACATGACACACAGCCATTCCAGCCTTAATACTCTGGTTTTCTGATTCTTCTCCCGGTCTTGCCGAAAAAGAAAATATAACAACCATCCATGTAACCGCAAGTATTGCAAATATAATTCTACGGATATTATAATCTCCTAATCTAGCCATATATGATTAATCTCTGTATCCATGAGGATTATGACTCTGCCAGTTCCATACATCCCTGCACATATCCTCTAATGATTTCTTAGCAGTCCATCCTAATATATCATGTGCCTTAGATGCATCTGCCCATGAGTCTGGAATATCTCCAGGACGTCTGTCTCCAATCTTATAATTAACTTTAACCCCTGTAGCATTCTGGAATGCATTAACGATTTCAAAAACACTGTATGGAGTTCCTGTTCCAAGATTAAATATCTCAACCCCCTTGTGAGTATCCGCATATTCAACGGCCTTAAGATGACCACATGCAAGGTCAACAACATGGATGTAGTCTCTTCTGCATGTTCCATCAGGAGTTGGATAATCTCCTCCGAATATAGTAAGCTGCTCTCTTACACCTGCAGCAACCTGTGATACATATGGCATAAGATTGTTAGGAATTCCCTGTGGATCTTCGCCAATCTTTCCAGATTCATGTGCTCCGATAGGATTGAAATATCTGAGTAATATAACCGTAAGCTCAGGATCAGCCTGTGCACAGTCTGTAAGAATCTGCTCCATCATTGACTTAGTCCATCCGTATGGATTAGTACAGTCACCCTTATGCATTGTCTCATTATATGGTGGCTTCTGGTCTCCATATACAGTTGCTGAAGATGAGAATACAATCTTAGTAACTCCTGCTTCCTTCATACACTCAATAAGGGTAAGTGTTGTATCAATATTATTGCGGTAATACTTGGCTGGTAATCTTGTTGATTCACCTACTGCCTTAAGTCCTGCAAAATGTATAACGCAGTCTATATGATTCTCTGCAAAAATCTTCTGCATAGCTTCTTTATCTTTAACATCTGCTTCATAAGAAACTACCTTCTTGCCAGTAATCTCTTCAACTCTCTTTATCGATTCTGGACAACTGTTACTATAATCATCAACAATAACAACTTCATGTCCTGCATTAAGTAATTCAACTGCTGTATGTGAGCCAATATATCCTGCTCCTCCTGCTAATAAAACAACCATTACATCCTCCTTGGTCTGAATACATAATCAAATTTCATTCCAAATACTACCACAGTATTAGTCATATATCAACCATTATCAATCTTTTCTGCCGATAAACGACTCATATAATCTGTAGTCACTATTCACAATCAGTTCATCTGGAAATGCTGTATCTTCAATAACTTTATATGCCCTGTCAAAATCACATATACTCTCTTTAATATGTGCATCACTTCCTATAGAAATACTGACGCCTAGCTCCTTGCACAGATTAAGCATATGCACATCATTCTCGTAAGCTCCCTGTCTTGGTCCTGACGGATTAAGAGAAGTATTATTAAGTTCAAGAAGCACATGCTTCTCTTTAGCTGCTCTCACAAGACGCTCATAATCTACAGGGTATCTTGAATCATCAGGATGCCCTATAATATTGACATATGGATTGTCCATCGCCTTAATTAAAGCATTGGTATTCTGTTCAATACTTCCCGGCTTGATACATGGAATATGAAGACTTGCTATAACAACTTCACAGCCTTTGAGCCCGTATTCCTTAAGATCAATATTACCATCATAATCCATGATATTGACCTCACAGCCCATATATATCTTCACTCCACATTTCTGTCTTGGAATAATTCCCATGTTAGAAAAATATAATATGCCTGCGCTTCCCGGCATCTTAGGTGCATGGTCTGTTATTGCAAGATGAGTAACTCCGATGCCTGCCGCATACGCCGCCATCTCATCTATAGTATTATACGCATGTCCGCTTACCAGTGTATGAGTATGTGTATCAATTGAATATTTCATAAATTTATCTTCCTTATATTATAGGGTTATCCATACTTACTAAAATTCAATATCAACTGTACCATTAGCGTGCTTCATATAATCAAAAAGCTTAGGTGCTGTAAGAAGTGTAAGTGGATCTTTCTCTGTATCATCCTCTTCAAATATCTTAACAACCTCATCGATTTCTGAGTTAGAAAGAGAATTAATATACTCTCTCATCTCAACTATTGTCATATTAAATAATTCTTCTTTACTCTTCATAACCTGATGTCTCCTTAATAAACTCTTCTAATCAATTCTTTTTCTAACTTATTACTCAGTGCGTCCTGTATAGATTACCTTACCGGTGTTCCATAACTCTGCTGTTCTTCTTGCAGCTTCCAGTCTTTCATCATCGTTCTTAAACTCAAATGTTGCTGACTGACATCCACAATCCAGACATGTTACATAATAACCATGGTCCTCTTCTTCAAGTATAGATGGTCCGAAGCATCTCGGACAATCCTGCAAATCAATCATCTCGTAAATCTCCATGTTATAAGTCCTCTTTTCTATTGTTTAACGTATTGATTATTATATCTTTAATCATTCACCGACAATGCATTGATTTTAACATTTAACATATGAAATAACAAGCCTCTGGATAAAGTATGGCACATTTCATTATTATGTATTATACACCTTTAAAAGATTCATCAGATCATTAATCTCCTCGGCAATCTGCTTACCATTATCAGTATCCTTTACGAACACGCGCTGCTTTTCCACATAGACAACCTGCGACTCAGATTCAATATCCCTATTGCTATTAATTGCCATGTTAATGCTCATAAATGGATGATGCTCTTTAATCTTCATTCCATGAGAATTATAGATAAGTGTATATCCAGCTATTCCTGTAGCGTCATGATATCCTTCGCAGAAACCGCCGTCTATAACAATCAGCCTTCCATTAGCCCTGACTGGATGCTGCCCTTCCTTCGTCCTGACAGGAGTATGACCATTAATAATATGTGCATTCTCGTTGTAGAGATTAAACTCCCTTAAAATCATCTTGCAGACTCTTTCATTCTCATAATGGATATAATATGGATTTTTGTCTTCTTTAATCACATCGTTATAATCAGCATTTTTCTCCTTGTCAAGGAATGTTCTTTCAAATGTTTTAATACACCTTCCCGTTACCGGCGATAATATATTGCTCCATAAAAACCACATAAAATCCACTGCGTCCGAATCACCAGTTCTTGCCTGTCTCACCATCGACTCGCAATAGTCAAGATACTCACGACCTGTGTACGACTTGCCATCCACAACAATTCCGTCAAACACCCCTTGTTCATCAAGTGGCACACAGCCATGGAACAGAAGATTTCCATTATGAATCTTATAAATGTTTCCTTTGTCATATAGAAAATTAATATGCCTCTCAAGCACTGTGCTGTTGATAAAATCTGCTCTGAATCTTCCCATCAGGAACATTTCTTCCATAGTCAGCTCATAAGGATTATTCATGTCAATTGTTGAGAACTCAGTAGTGTTAAGAAAATATTCTTTATCACCGATTCTTACAATGCCATTATCCAGATCCATCTTGTCTAACAGAAGTCTTCCTTCCATTCTATATTCTGGATGTCTTTTAATAAGCTGCCCCTCAAGCTTGAATAATATTACGGAAATAGCCTTATATACTGCATCATCAACATTTTTATCTGAATACGTCTTAACTGCAAACTGCAGAAGGAACCTAAGGCTTATTCCATATCCATTCTCAAGTATTGACATAGTCTTGTATTTAATATTATTTCTGACGACAAGTGCCATGCACACCGGATTGCCGCAAAATGCTCCCATCCACAATATGTCATGATTACCCCACTGGATATCAACACTGTGATGCTCCATCAACAGATCCAATATCTTATCCGCATGCGGTCCTCTGTCATATATATCGCCCAGTATATGAAGATGATCCACAGCCAGTCTCTTAATCAGGTCAGTAAGCGCAATAAGAAATTCATCCCCATTGTGAAGACTGAGAATTGTTTCCATAATCTGTCTGTGGTACACACTTCTGTTATCATCCTCATCCTTCTGCGCATGTATAAGCTCATCAATAACATATGAAAAATCCACTGGCATTGCCTTTCTCACCTTGGATCTTGTGTATTTAGACGACAGCAGCTTTGCTATCTGAATCAGCTGACCAAGTACATTTCTGTACCATTCATCAGTCACCTTATTTTCCTCCATAAGAATCGAAAGCTTCTCTCTCGGATAATATATCAGAGTGCACAGCTCCTGCTGCTCGAATACAGTAAGCTCATCTCCATACAGCATCGCTACCTTCTCTTTAATTACCCCCGAACAATTATTAATTATATGGTAAAATGCATCATATTCCCCATGGAGGTCACTCATAAAATGCTCTGTTCCCTTCGGCAGATTCATAATTGCATTCAGATTAATAAGCTCACGGTAAACTGACTGCTTTGTGGGATATTTTTCTTTTAAAAGCTTTAGATATTTATCGTATTCTTTCATGGGGCCTCCTTAAAATTTCGTATCTTCCATTTTATCTTAACAAGTCTAATAATGTATATTCACCCTTAGGTACTTTCGACATTTCATGATACTTTCTAATAGCCTCCACAAGAACCGTCGGATTACTAAAGTAATTCTTCACAAAATCATAGGACTTTATTTCTGTCATTTTTAAATCCTCTTTGCAGAAACTACTAGGTTTTTTCCCAGACTTCTTGAATTCCTTATATTTATCCTCATTAAAGATAACCAGCATCTCTATTTCCGGAGCAGTTACTACATTAATAACATCCACTTTATCAGCATATGCCTTGCTAAGTTTAAAATTTTCGTGCCTTGAATCAAGAATTCTAATCACAGATATTTTATCCTTAAACCCTTTTCTCAAATATTTTTGTTCAAATTTCTTCCCTTCCCGACAGCGAATCACTTCTTCCTCAATCATCTCTTCTCTGGTAAAAATCAAAAGATTACAATCCAAAAGTATATCCATAATAGCATTTTCAGCTGAACCCTCACAAATACAAGCCTTATAATTTGCTAATTTCATCAGCACCTCCTACCTCAATGTTGAAGCAATACTCTTCTTCAATTGCATATAAGCCTCATATGTCGGAGTTGTTCCCTCAAGGAAGCCACTCTGGTATGCATCACTCTTCTTGATATCATTTCTTTTCAGTATGTTTGAAAGATTCTCTACTGTTATACCATTTCGATTTCTGGTAATAAATATGCCATCATTGCGTTCGTATTCGTCTAATAATTCCGGATAATGTGTGGAGAAAATAAGGGTTCCACCATTTCTGTTCAACTTACTGTCCATGAAAAAACGCATCAACGTTGTTACAATTTCTTTATTAAAATGATTTTCCACTTCATCCACCACAATATACCCACCGCTCTGTAGTACTTCCTGTGCCAATGTAAAAATAATCATTCCTTTCACAGTGCCTGATGAAAGATAATTATTAAGTTCTATCGGATTGTTAAGAATAATTTCCTCTTTGCCTCTGAATTGCAAATGAATTAATGTCTTATTGTCATTTTCATCAAAGTGTAATTTTTCAATTGTTGGATCCAAAAATGTAATAACTTCAACAGGAATATCTTTTGAAAGTGGTAGAACATTCTCATTTGTATATTTGAGAAGATTCACTATTCGCATATGCTCTTTATTTTTTTTATTTCTCGCAATCATTATACTAACATCATCTGATAAAAAATCTTCCTGGCTACTTCTAATCATTACTGGTTCTTTTCCATCAAAATTAAGCATCGCCTTACGAGTAATTACTTCATCTATCGATTTTGTCCACAAAGACTCTGAACTAATGCTATACCTTATTCCTTCTGATTTATTCTTCTGAGCAATAATGATTGTTTCCAATTTACATATTTCTTCCATTTCTCTTGAATAAAAAAACATATTTAATTTAATCCGTCTTGAATCTCCCAATATATCTCGAGACTCAATATGATTGATTGGCTCATTATTGAGTATTTCCAAAGCTAGTAAAATAACTTTTAAGACAGATGTCTTTCCAGACGCATTAACGCCAATAAATCCAGTTGCAGAATTCATATAAATATTTGAAAATAACGGATACAGAATATTCTTTTGCTCTTCAGCCACTCTCTGCTGTGCATAAAATGATAAGTCTAATTTTTCTTTAAACAATGGTAATCCTTCCGCTGTAATACGAAGAAGTTTCATATCTACCTCCAAATTTATAAACAGATTAGTCGTTTTTATTTTTTATTCAAGTATAGTATATCAGCGAATTTTCAATTTATCAACGTGTTTTCCGTTTTTAATTTTCACATTAAATCCAATTTCTTTTCTTCTTAGCCAGTTTTGTCCAAAAAATCCAAATCTAAATCCGCAATATCAGCCACAAAACCATTATCCGTATCTGTAATATGAATATCTTTTTCAATAGATGCAAGTATCTGAGAATTTGAATGCAAAAAATCTATTGATGGTCTAAATAAATTATTAGCAAAATTAATTGAATCCTCTCCTGATAATATAATTGTGTCAACAACTTCACTAGCCATATAAACAATCTCCTTTAATCATATCCCGCCGTATTATGAATCATCTTATTAAAGCCAATTTTACTATACCACCATATTAAATCCAACTATTAGTTTTAGAATTACTGATGCTGAGTGTAAACAAATCGAAGCGCACATACTTATCAGCTGGATGAAACCACCATGAAAAACAATCTTAATTTTCAATTTGGTATGTATGAGTCTGACACAGACTCCATCATTGTCAATACCGGCAAGAACTCCGTTCTTATTATCCCTTGTAAGGAATGCAATCCCTCCGTTACCTTTTATGGGCCGAATGATGTTGTATATCTTTACCGACCGGCCGAGAAATCATCTCTTCTTTAATGCCAAACTGGCATTGACATAAAACAGATTACAGGATTATGTTGATACCATGGATGAATTTAATTAACTATTTTTCATTCTATACTATATTCCCGTCTTATCTTTCTCATGTGACGGGGATATAGTATAGAATTACAATCCAACTTTTTCAACTCGTATTTTAAGCGACTTCTCCCTCATCTCATGAATCTCACATTTTAATTGATACCCGCTTTCAATCAAATCAAAAACTTCCTCTGAATAAATCATCGGAATATATCCCAACATAAATTTACCATCACTTGTCAAAACTTTTACAGCATACATATCATATTCATTATTCGTATCTTGAAGCAATACTACCTTCTTATTTTCCTCAAAATATTTACTTCCCAAACTAAAATAGGAATAATACTGAACTCCTCTTACATAACATGTTATTTCTCGACTTTTCTCAAAATAATGACTTACTTCTCTTTTAATAGAACGATATTTTGCAACTTGTTCAAGAATATATCTATCAAATTTATTTCCAAAAGATTTCTCCAATCTTTCTTTTTGAACATTTACAACCCATTCCGATATTTCAATATCTTCACTTGCATCATCCACATATAATCTATTCAAATCAATTGCCAATTCCCGAGATTTTATGCCACTTTCACATAATGCAACCACATTCTCTTCTAGCGACCCATATTTAACACATCTAATCAAATATGTCATCACTCTATAGGAATACGTTTTTTCATCCATATATACCAATAATGCACTTAAAGCCCAGGGAACAATATATTGAAACATTCTTCTAATATATTTTGTACACCGTTCTGTTGAATTTTGAACATCATCATCTACAAAATACTTATCTCTGAGTTCTCTATAAGAACCGCCTTCTAACCATGTCATTAATGCATTGTAATGTTGAACACTATCATCTTCTGGGAGAAATTCATTACATTCCAGCAACTTCAAATATACATTCTCTGATAATATATCGTATATCGTCTCAAAGTCTCCCACCTCCTCAGCTAATTGAACTAAAATAGTATTAGTTTCATAAGAAACACCTGTTTTATTACATTTCTTCAAAAACTCATATGGTATTTCGCCAGCCAATTTATAATATTTTGAAACGTATTTATTCATTATCTCGTCCGTTTTAGTTGAATGCTTTAAAAAAAATGCTTTACTGTACGCTTCTCCAAATTCAACTATGTTACTATCTTGCATTTCCTCATATAAAGTAAATACAAATATTTGTATTCTCTCAATCATAGATTTAATATTTCTACGCTCTTTATCCATTTCTTTATATGCGTAGGATTCAACATCAAACAGCAAATCATCTTTAATACCATCAAATGCACTTTCTAATGAATTAGTAATTCTTTCTCCATAATAGTATTCATTGAACTGTTGAACATCATCTTCTTTATATATCTCCGGATATTTTATCAAAAATACCTTTCCCTCTGTATCAATCAATGCTCGTCCAATTCTTCCGACAATATTTTTGTAATCTCCTAAATCTAATCTTCTGTTATTGTCAAAATTAGAAAACGTACCTACTATCAAAGTACTAACTGGTAAATTAACCCCATCAGCCAAGGTGGTTGTACATGCCAATACATCTATCAATTTATTTTTATAAGCACTTTCAATAACACTTCTAACATCTTCAGGCAAATCTCCATCATGAAATCCAACTTTATAATCAAGTGCTTTCACAAGCAAATGGTCTGAACCTAATTGTCTTGCTATGTTATGCTTTAAACTTTCCAATCGTGAATCAGTATCTATATCACGGTATTTTTCACATTTTGAAATAAATGACTTAATATCTTTTTTGGCATAAAAGTAGACTAGAATAGTATCTTCTTCAATTGCATTTACAGCTTTCCAACACAAATCATATTTTGTATCTGATCGTTTTGTATCTTTACCATCTGCCTTCTTTTTACCAAATGTTTTTCTTTGAAAAACATTTGGTAAACTCGCAACAAGTTTAAAATCATACTTAATATCCAAGTAGTACTCTTCTACTATTTCCTCACCCTGTTTAACACTATTTTTACCATACACCTTTTTATTTTTTTCTGGCAAATAAAACATACCATACAACTTTTTTGATGGTGTCCACTTTTTATCATAAATAGTAGCTCTAATGTTTGACAAGCTATCCTTTAACCCATCCACAATTGCAGACATCATCACTATTTTGTAATTATATATATTCATATAAAATACAAACCAAGCAATTAACGTTTCTTCTAACCACCCACGTTGCCCATCAGAAATTTTGTGAAATTCATCAAATACTATGCATTCCAATTTCTCTAGTATTTCGGGTTGTTTTCTTACTAACAAATCAAGTTTTTCCGGTGTTAAAATTAAAATTGCTGGTTGTGCAATATTACTCTCACCATCATACTCCAATTCCTTAATTACATTTATACCAACCTTCCTGAATCTTCTAATAAACGAATTTTCTATTTCATTTGTCAACGCTATAGTTGGAACTATATATATTGCAATTCCCCTTTTATATGATAAAAATTTATATAAAATCAGTTCCGATACAAGAGTTTTTCCTGCACTTGTTGGCAAGGACAGAAAGAATATATCATCTGTTTCTCTTATCTGTTCCAAAGCTTCAAATAAAAATTTTTGCGATTGCCATAATTCAAACACATTTCTAATTTCTTTCTGTGTTAATACATCAATATAATCGACCAAATCGCTATTATCGTTCAACAAATTGCGTATTGAATATGTATCCATTCTTTTTGCAACAAGATAAATTAATCTGAACATATAATAATCCTCAGACTGTTCATCTCTTAGCTGAAACAATACATCTTTCAATCCGCTCAAATAATCTCTTTCCTCATTTCGATATATCATACTTTTCGAAAATAAAACGATTTCTTTTATCATGCTATCTTCAGTTACTGTCATACGTGAAATTTCTTTATACCTTCTTGCTAAAAAGCACGCATACAAATATAAATACCTTCTTGTTTTACAACACCCTTCATAATTTTCAATTATCTTATTTGCAATAATAATACTGTTCGCTTGATTTTCTGCCAGTGTATAGCATATAGATGAAAAAATACCATATTCTACTTCTTCTTGTGGCACATACATTTGGGATTTAAATAGCACCTCAAAACAGAAGGCCGCGATTTCCATTCCCTCTAAATAAATAGCTTCATCATATTCAAAATTTGTCAACTTAGTAAGCAAATAAAATGCAATTTTGTTATAAACAACCAGCTCTTTTGAACAGTCTCTCTCCTTGGTTCTTTTTAACATATCTCTTTGCAATATTCTAAGATGAATTATTCCTAACTTTTTTCTGACATCTTCAATATCCCTTTGTTCTTCTAAAAGTTCTTTAATATTGGAGTAAAGATGCTCTGCATTTACAATACGTTCCATATAATATTCCTCGTTTGTTCAATTACATTTTCTATATCATATATTCCAATTAGCTTAAATCTTCGGCACTTTGCCTCTTCACCAACAACATCTTTAAGTTTATCTTTTACACCACTAAGTGCCATCCGACCTATGCTTTTTCCTTCGTAATTGTAATTTATGACTCCTGAAACTCTTTTCTTTTTTCCAGAATCTCCTGTAATCCGATAAAACGCTCCCAGCATTTCCCGTATAAAAATGGTATATTCTGCCTTACTGCCATCATCATTTTCCTTAATCTGCTGATACATTTCACTAAAAGTTTTATCAATACGATCTGTAAAAGTCTTAAGAATTTCCTGCAACCTTGAACTATAATCTTTTCCCGTTGCTTTAACCTCTCCAATTATCATATAATAACCTTCATCATCCTTTCTTATATCAACAAAATCTATACCAGGTACTTTTGATGAATTCTTCGGACGTTTAGGTTCTATGTACACCTTTTCATCTTCAAATATTTGCTCACGCAAAATATAATAAAAACATTCGCCAAAATATCCTTTTATTGAATAATAATCAAACGACTTCCAATAGTCTCCTGTTTCTTTATATCTTTCGTCACTAATAAAACCCGAATAGAACACATTACGCAAGATTTTCTTATCTTCCGATTTTAATTTTTCCTCGCCTTTTATTGCCAATTCCATTTTTAAAAGCAATTCATCTGATGGACATCTCAGTCGACATATAAACAGTGCAAATTCCTTACAAAATTCGCTTACCTCTGTATTAGACAGTTTTTTCATATTAATTTCAATTTTTCTGCAATTGTTATATTCGATATAATTGACAATATCAAACCAACGCGAAATATCTGGAAATTTATACATAACCATTCTCCAATCTTTTACATTTTCCTAACTATATTGGTTAAGATATGGTTAGGATATTCTCTTACGAAAAACACTTTTGATTTTTACTTGATATTTTTTCTGGTATAGTCATCTTCAGTACACCTTTTTTCGACATAGGAGTTAAATACATTTGTCTAATGGTGGCTGCTGCTACATATTAAATTTCGTTGAACACCATACAAAATGTGTATTATTATAATATCTTTTTGCTATTTTGTACGCTAATTGCGTCCCAGCTGAATATAAAAAAGGATTCTTCTTTACATCTAATTCCATGTCTTGTACTCTCCCCTCTTCTTTAGAATTATTTTGTAATCTATCCAATATCAATATAAAACTTAACAACACTTTAAGAGAGGCCTCATCAACCTCTCTACTAACCAAATATTTCAGCCCACATTGAGCATCTTTTTAAAATCTGAATTAATCCAACTTTATCCATAGCATATTGCTCCTTACTCTATGTATTCTTGAATTAATCCAAACAACTATTCTCACATTCCGACTAATATAAATTGTAACAGATGATAAACCATTTATCAACTTAATACATTCATATTATCTCGTTATGAATCTAATAAAAAACACTGGTGATTATTCAATATTAATTGATCACCAGTATTTTACTACGTTACTTTATCATTTAGCTTATAAAATTTTAATGGTGTCTGACATCTTGTGTCTTTTAATTATTATTCTCTTTTGTTTTGTTACCAAAAATCTTATGATATACTTTACAAACAACATCTATTACAGCTATAGCAGTACCAATAACTGTAACTATAATGCTTATTTTTTGAGCAAAATCTGGACTAACAACTTTTAGAACAATATTTGTTATAAGCACTATTATAATCAAAATCAATAAACGTATAAGTATAGCACCTACAAACTTTATTATCTTCTTCCTTCGTCGTTTTCTGTTTTCTTTTATTCTCTCTTCCCTTTTATACCTTTCAAGCAGCTTATCCTTTTCTTCAAGTTTAACCTTTTGCTTTTCAATAATTTCAGTTTGATTGCTCACTTTTTCTTGCATAGATATAGCAGTATCAATTGCTCTATCTAACTTTTCTTGTGATTCCTTACTATTCAAAGTCAACTGGTTTATCAGTTCTTCTTTTTCTTCTAGTTTAATTTTCTGTAGTTCTCTTTCTTCTTCATATCGACATAAATAATTAGCATCAAAATTAAGATTATCTGATAGATTATCAATCGTAATATCTTCTGGCTTCAATGCTTTCTCCCTTAAGCCTAAGAGTCTTCCCGCCATTTGCTCTGCAGTCAATACACCTTCCATATACTCTTTTCTATATTTATTATAAGATATTGTAACATTCTGAGAAATAAAGTTTGCAAGAACAATTTTAGCTTTTATTACAGAATTAAGATTCTGCGGATATGTTATTGCACCAAAGCCTCGATTAAGCTTATACCATAAAATATTAGTTAAAAAGCTCATATCTATCGCTAATCTACATATTTTATCCTCGTCACTGTTCTCTTGTTTATCCTCATATTCCTCCGCTATTATTTTTGCTAATTCAAGTGTTTTCCAAGTTTGAGTCACAAATAAGTATCCTGTTTTCGTATAATCATGGTACACTTGATTATTTCTTAATTTATTGATATTACTTAAATGTTTTAACCCAACTTGTTGCTCCTCATCAACAGAATATGATCCTTCAAGATTTGCAGCATAATCGGCTTTTGTATAATAATCATTTTTTTCATCAAGAGTAATTCCGTATCTATACTGAAGTTCATGAAAAAAATCAGATTGTTTATCACTAATATCGGTTGAATTTGCACACCCATTTACAATAGCTTTCATAGCAACATTTTCCCGTAAATATTTTCCTGTTTTTACTATCTCTGTCGCCACTGAAAAGAAATCTAACACTTCCTGTTTTGTTTCCTCA
>ERZ1034949.225-NODE-225-length-39567-cov-22.521386_pt1 | contig 39567 bp, 29 predicted proteins | sample MGYA00520590_ERZ1034949 | MGnify/ENA primary metagenome ERZ1034949 (study PRJEB33766, sample SAMN09781752) | gut metagenome | biome: gut microbiome | host: Homo sapiens | place: Madagascar | study: EMG produced TPA metagenomics assembly of the PRJNA485056 data...
CGGAACCGGAGCCCACCCCGGCACCGGCAGCAAAGTACACCGCTGACCAGGGGGATACGGCCAATGAACTCACCAGCGATGGCACCTACGATGGCCAGACCTATGTTTCCCAGAAGGCCAATGAAAATGCCCTCCGCGTATCCATGGCCTACATCAGCGCCACCGGCGATACCATTACGAAATCCGGCGACGTGGATGATGTCACCAATTCCGACCTCTATGGTAAAAATGCGGCCCTCCTCGTAAGCCACGGCGGTCACGGCGCTTTCACGAAAGCAAAAATTTCCACCACCGGCAACGGAGCCGTCGGTGCCTACGGATACAGCAAAGGCACTTATATCAACCTCACTGACTCCACCGTAGATACCACAGGAAACTTTGCTCCTGCCGTAGAACTTTCTGAAAAAGCCATGATGAAACTGTCCGGCAGCACCGTATCCACCGCGGGCTACGGTTCCCCGGCCATCAAGGTTTCCAAGAACGGCGGCATCCTGCTGGCAGAAAACAGCAATTTCACCACCACCGGCCAGGAATCCCATGGTGTCTACACCAATGGGGATGTCACCGTTACCAATGGCACCGTGAATGCAAAGGCTACAAAGGCCGCAGTGATCAAAGGCAATAATACACTTACCCTGGAAAGCGCTACCCTTGAAGGCAATGAAACGAACTCTGTTCCCTACAACGTGGTCCTCTATGCCGATGAATCGGCTATCGGCACCATGGGCACCCAGCAGTTTAATGCCAAGGACTCCACCCTTATTTCCCATAAGGGCGGCATGTTCTACGTCACCAGCACCCATGGACGGATTACCCTCGAAAACACAGCCATCCAGCAGGACAATACCCTTCCGGTACTTACGGTGACCGGTAACGGCGGCAGCTTCGGCTGGGGCAACCCCGGCAGTAACGGGGGCCACGTGGAACTGGTTCTCAAGAACCAGAAACTCGATGGTAATATCCTGGTAGACTCCATTTCCGATGTGAACGTGAACCTTACCGAAGGCTCCACCTGGACCGGCGCTGTCCACATCGTTCCCAACGCCCAGAATGGCGATGCCTATAAGACAAACGCCGACATCTTCATTTCCGAAGGCTCCACCTGGACCCTCACCGAAGACAGTGAAGCCACCACGGTAAACAATCTCGGCACCATCAATTACAATGGCCATACCATCAAACTGGCTGACGGCACAGTGATGAAGGGCTGAAAAAAATAAGAAACGAAAAACCGCAGGAATGGATCCTGCGGTTTTTTGCTGATGACTGTTTACTTATTGCACTCACCAGCTGAATGGTTCGTAAGGGTTGTGGGTGAACATTGCTGCGCTTGTTCACCGGGTTGTGGGCGCTTTGCGCCGGGGGCATAAGGTGGGGCTGGCTTCGCCGGAATGGGAGCTTTAGCTGTGTTCTCTAGGGAAGCGCTGATTAAATCGTTGTCAGATTTCATTCTTGTTTTTTTATACAATGCGAGGAATAATTCGACGCGAATAGCGAGCTATTTAAAGCAGCAGTCATGCATAGGACTGCTGAGGTCAAGGTAAGTTGGCGCTTTTTCTGCACATCAAAGCGCCTTCCTTTTATCCTTGGCCGGATTATGACGAAGCAGTGCATAAAAATCCTTATGAAATCTGACTCTGCGAATTAATCAGTGCTTCCCTGGACGACAAAATGTCTGCAGACTAGGTATGCATCCCCAGGTTCATTTGCTGATGCGATAAAATCGTTGCCGGAATTATAAACTCGCGGCGCCCTATGAATTGTGCGCCGACTAATCATTCCTAATTCCTAATTCCTCATTCCTCATTTTTGACTCAGCCGTTTATCCTGCAAGCTGGAGAAAAGTGTCATACATGCAAATCTATGTTCTCTATACCTATCCTCTTTCAATTGTGTTATAGTGAGTCATATACGACAAACAGGGAAGAATCCCAAATCCATAGAATAAGAAAGGCGGAGTTCCATGAATATTATTGATGAACTGAAGTGGCGTGGCGCTGTGAACCAGCAGACCGATGAAGAAGGACTGTACAAACTGGTAGGGGAGAAATCCATTTCCCTCTACTGTGGCATCGATCCCACCGGTGACAGCATGCACATCGGTCATCTCATTCCCTTTATGATCCTGAAGCGGTTCCAGCTGGCCGGCCACCATCCGGTCATCGTTATCGGCGGCGGCACCGGCTCCATCGGAGACCCCTCCGGCCGGAAGACCGAACGGGTTCTCCAGTCCCAGGAAACCATCCAACACAATGCAGAATGCCTCACCGCCCAGATGAAGAAACTCTTCGGCGAAGATGGCTTCACCATGGTGAATAACTACGACTGGCTGTCCAAGATTTCCCTCCTCGAATTTCTCCGGGACTACGGCAAGCTCTTCAATATCAATACCATGCTGGCTAAGGAAGTGGTGGCATCCCGTCTGGAAACGGGGATCTCCTTCACCGAATTCTCCTACCAGATCCTCCAGTCCATCGACTTCAAGATGCTCTATGACAAATACAACGTACAGCTCCAGATCGGCGGTGCTGACCAGTGGGGCAACATCACCAACGGCGTAGAACTGCTCCGGAAGACCGAAGACGTCCATGATGCCTACGGCCTTACCATTCCCCTCATGCTGAAGGCAGACGGCACGAAATTCGGCAAAACCGCCGGCGGCGCCGTATGGCTGGATCCGAAGAAGACCTCTCCCTACGAATTCTACCAGTTCTGGTTCAACCAGGATGACCGGGATGTGGTGAAATACCTGAAGTACTTCACCTTCCTCTCCCACGAAGAAATCGATGCCCTTGCCAAAGAAGTGGAAGAGCATCCGGAACACCGGAGCGCCCAGCGGAAACTGGCGGAAGAAGTGACCCGCTTCGTCCATGGCGACGAAGGACTGGCCCAGGCAGAAAAAGTGACCCAGGCCCTCTTCTCCGGCAACATCCAGGAACTTTCCGGCGATGAAATTGAAGGCGCTTTCCGCAACACCAAAGGCGGCGAAGTCCATGAAGCTCCTATCAATATCGTGGAAGCCCTGGTGGAAGCAGGCGTAGAAAAATCCAAACGCCAGGCCCGGGAAGACGTCAAGAACGGCGCCATCCGCGTCAATGGGGAACAGATTCGTGACATTGAAGCCAGCGTCACTGCCCATCCGAATACAAATGGTAAATTCATCATCATCCGCAAAGGAAAGAAGAACTACTTCTCCATTGAAGTAAAGCAGTAACAGGAAGTAAATAAGAAGTATCAGGATCCCTGAAAAGCAGCCGCTTTTCAGGGATTTTTGCGTGTGGAAAAGAAGAGTTCGAGGTCGAAAACCGCTGCAGTTCCGCCTTGAAGTCCCCGGAACTTCAGGGGAAAGATGCCCAACGGGCGGAAAGGGGACGTAACTTTTACTGCTTATGATTCCCTGCTTATTACTCTACGACTCTGCCCCGTCATTTGGAGGGGAGGTAGGCGTCGAAGTGGCAGTAACCATAAGAACCGTATGTGAGAAAGAGCCCAAAAATCTTCCATGGAAATGCCTGTGAAGGTACTGCAACTTCGGATATGGGGGAAAAAGCCCGGCAATCCCGAATGCAGGAAAGATTTCTCCTCTCCTCTAAGCTTCAGGAGTGCTGAAGATTAGCGTCATTGGGCATGTATACCACCGGTCGAAATGACGGGGGATGGCAGTAGTCATAAGACCGTATGTAAGAAAGAGACCTAAGTTGAGGCCTGGCGGTTTTGCTACCAATGATTCGGAATCTGATGGAAAACCCGATTTTCAATCCTTAAAAATCAATCCTTATCCTTATGCATATATTGCATAAAAATTCATGCTTATACGATCGGAATTACCAGGCAATATCGAACAAAGCTGATATAAAACTGCCATTTTCTTTAATGATTTAAAGCAACATAAAAATGACCACTTTTGCACAAAAATGACCACTTTTGCACAAAAAATGGAAATCGAAAATTTTATTTGATATTGTATGGGCAGATGGGAACGGGGATATCCCAGAAGACGAAAAAGGGCGTCCAAGGGAGTTCACCCGACATCGGTCAGCCAATCGGAACGAAAAAAGGGTTCGAATCCGGAAGTGCTGGCTGTCTGTGCCCCGCCACTGGAGAATGGCAGGGGACAAAGCATAATTTACTTCACTCTGTGCATAACCTGCATAGAAGTGACTTCGAAGGCCAGTCCTGAGCCTTGGAGACGAAGCACACATCATTTAAAGGATGGCGCAAGGAGGGAAGCAGGAGAGAAAAGCCATCCCGCCGCTGGGACGAAGTCCTGTGGGGATTCATGAGTCAATACATGCGGCACATCCGGCGAAGAGCCGCAGAAAATGATCAGGGCGTTCCAATCATTTCCTACCAAGGAGGGTAACATAATGAATAAGATTTACAAAGTCATCTGGAGTAAGGCAAAACACACTTATGTGGTCACCTCGGAAATCGCCAGGAGCCACGGCAAAGCGGAAAGCACCGGCAAGGGGCTGAAGAAGCTGGCACTGGCCCTGCTGGCGGTCCTGTCCATCATGGGACCGGGATATGCAACGGCTGCTGACTATGTCACTGTCAAAGATACGGCTGGTACAGAACAGACGGTCTATACGAAAGACGGTGTAGACAGCCAGTTGAAAGATTTGGCAAAACAGACGGACGTAGATACAAATAAAAATAATATCGAAACCAACAAGAATGATATCGCTACCTTGCAGTCAAATACCCAGGGGATTTCTTATAGCCCGGCTAATAGTGGCAGAACAATCATTAATAACAATTTACTTGTCAATAAAGCAATGACTGTTGATGCTGGTCTCACAGTTGTCAAAGCTGTCGAAGCGCAGGGATTCAAGACTTCATCTGATATACCTGGCGTAAATCAGCTGACCGTCTCTGGAAACACCATTCAAGGCGGTAAATACACGAAAGAAGTAGCTATTAATTCCAGCTACAACGTTTCTTTAACGGCCGGAACAAAGGCAAGTGATAAAGCAACCGTATCTGGTGGCAATGTAGTTAACCAGGCCAGCTATACCATCCTGAACAATGCCGGCACCGGTATCCAGAACAATGTCTCCGGTGCGAATGGCTATATTTCCAATAGCGCAGCCCAGATCCAGTCTGTTGCATCCAAGACTATCGTCAATAAGGCCGGCACTTCTATCAGCGACCAGATTACCGGCACCGATAGCGAAGGAAATACGGTGATCCTCAATGAAGTGAAGAGCAATGAAAATGGCACGACCTTCACCAACAGCGATTCCTCGACCACCATTAAAGGCAACGCCATTTCCACGGGCAGTATCGATGCTACGGGCAATATTACCGCTGCTTCTGCCGATGTAAACGGTAAACTCACTGCCGGCTCTGCTAGCGTTACGAATTCCCTCAACGTAGGCCACAATGTCAACGTAGGCGGCGCTGTCAATGCGGGCAGCCTGAACAGCCGTGGCAACCTGAATGTAGATGGCAATGCCCTGGTGAAAGGCACCCTGACTTCCCAGTCCACTATTAATGGCAAGGAAATCGTTTCCCAGACCAATATTACTGCCAAAAATAAAGTGGTCGGTATGCAGGGGGTTGTAGATAATACCCTCACTAGCGGTAACTATGTAACCGCCGGCAAGACGGTGGGCGAAAATATTGTTGCTCTCGATACGCAGGTTAAATCCAATGCCGATGCGATTACGGAAGAGGCAGCAACCCGTGAAGCGGCTGATACGGCTCTAACCAATCGGATTGCAGCTGAAGAAGTGGACCGTGCAGAAGCAGATACGAAGCTGCAGGAAGCTATCGATACAGAAGCTCGTCAGCGTAAATATTCCGTAACAAATCTGGAAAATGCAGATAAACAGCTGCAGACAAATATTGATAATGAAGCGGCAACTCGCGAAGCGGTAGATAAAGCTCTTGACTCCCGGACCTCGGATCTCGAAGCCAAGACCGAAGCCATTACCTATGATAAAGACTCCAGAACAGTCATGGTGGATGGTAAACTCACCGCTGCCGAAGGTATCACCGATGGAACAATGCAGGATGGCCAGTATGTGAAGACCGATAAATATGTAGGCCAGAACCTGAATGCCCTGGACCAGGGTCTGAAGGATGAAACAGCGGCTCGTGAAGCAGCCGACACGGCAGAAGCAACTGCTCGGCAGGAAGTAGATACGAAGCTGCAGGAAAATATCGATGCTGAAGCTGCTACCCGGGCAGCGGAAGACCAGAAACTGAATAAGAAGATTACGGCAGAGAAGAAATCCCGCATTGCAGCGGATACAAAACTGGTGGAAGCCGTCAACAGCGGCCTCAGCCTGAGCGGTGACAACGTTCTCCAGAAGAATACCACCACCATCGACGCCAAAGGCAATGTAACCACTTCCAAGACCGACGCCAATGAAATGATCCTGAACAAAGGGAACGATAATCAGATTACCATGAACGAAAGTGGTATCAAGGTCGGCACAAACAGCACGGTCATGGATAAAGACGGCGTTTACACCGGCGGTGATACCTACGCCGAAGCCAAGGCAGCCATGAAGTCCGATGGTTCCATCAAAGGGGCAGACGGCAAATTCACGGTTAACAGTGCGAATGGTACGGTCAATGTGAACGACCAGATCGAACTGAATGGAGCTACCGGCGTTGTGAAATCCAACGGCCTCAACGTGGGTAATGGCAACATGACCGTAAGCAACAGCGGCAACATTGTTACCAATGGAAACATTGCTGCTAAGGGCACACTGAGCGTAGCAAATGACAACTTCACCGTAAACGGTAACGGCGGAGTTACTGCAGCCGGTGGCAAGATTACTCTGAACTCCGATGGCTCCTTCAAGGCAGCCGATGGTAACTTTACCGTAAACAGCAATGGTGGAGTTACTGCAGTCAATGGCAAGATTACCCTGAATTCCGATGGCTCCTTCAAGGCAGCCGATGGCAACTTCACTGTCAACAGCAACGGCGGTGTCACGGCAGCGAATGGTAAAGTGACCCTGGGCTCCGATGGCTCCATCAAAGGTGCCGATGGCAAATTCAATGTCGACAGCAATGGTGCGATCAAAGGCGCTGATGGCAAGTTCACCGTTGACAGCAACGGCGCAGTGAAAGCGGCCAATGGCAATACCACCATCGACAGTAATGGCAACCTGTCCACCAAGGGAACTGTAAGTGCAGCAAACGGCAAGTTCTCCGTTGATACCAATGGCAAGATTACTTCCACCGGCCTTGATGCAGGCAGCGGCACCATCCAGACCACCGGTACCGTACAGGCTGGGGATGTGAAGACCGGTACCCTGGAAACTACCGGCGACGCTACGATTGGTGGCAACCTGACAGTAGACAAGAACCTGACGGTTAACGGTGAATTCAATGCCAAGACCCTTTCCAGCAAGCTCGATGAAAACAACTACACTGAAATTCATGGCGGCAACGTGACCTCCAGGAACCTGAAGTACTCTGATACCGGCGAACTGCAGGCAAGCTCCTCCAAGATGGATGAAACCGGCAGTACCGTCTGGGCAAGGGATGATGAATCCATCGGCACCAGCACGGTTACCGCAGACAGCGTGAAGCAGTCCCTCTCCGACACCGGAGACAATCCGACAAATTATGCTTCCCGGGAAATTGCCCAGAATGGTAAAAATAAATACGAAATGACCGACTCCGTAGTGGAAGGCAACCAGTCCAATGTGACTAAGACCACCGCAGAGTCCACGGATTCCCAGATTGCTCTGAAAGATGACGATGGCAATGTCCTCAATAAGTCCTATATCACCCAGAATCTGAAGAAGATTCTTCAGGGCGTGGAAGAAGGGGACAGCAAGACCACCATCGAACAGGATGCCAACAACATCACCAACACCGCATCGAATGGCACCATTACCAACGATGCGGACAAGATCCTGAACAAAGGCGCCACCTCCATTACCAGCCAGATCGGTGACGGCTCTGCTGTGAAGACCGTGATGGATGCCAATGGCATTGCCAATACGGCCATCGGCGGCACCATTTCTAACGAAGCGAAGAATATTACCAACACCGCTGCAGAAAAGATTTCCAACAGTGCAGCGGAAATTGAAAATACCGCTGTGAAGTCCATCACCAGTAAAGTGGGAGATAATGTCAGCAGCAGGCTCAGCACCGATTCCATCGTCAATCAGGTAAAAGATGGCGATAAATCCAACACAGCTGCACAGAATGCTGAACAGACAGACTCCACGATTACCGATGGCAAGAACACCGCAGTTATTAACCAGAAAGCTTCGAGCATCGCTACCTCCATCAGCGATGGAACAGACGGGAAGTACAACCGGACCTACAGTTCCGTAGATATGTCCACGGAACGGATCCAGACCAGCGACACCCAGTTCAATGCATCTACAAAGACTGCTACCCGGAGCAAGGATACACTGACCAATGGTTCCACCATTCTGGATATTGTGAAGGACTCCAGCACCGGTACGATCAGCTCTACCGTAACAGATGGCACAGATACAAGCACGTTTAAACAGACAGCTTCTGAAGTTTCGACCAATTCGAAGAACATCACCAATATCGCCAGCGAAACCATTTCCAACAGTGCGAAGAATATTACCAATACAACGACTGAAAACATGACCAACACTATTGGTAAGGATCTGAAGACCACCGTAGGCGGCGAAATGTCTACTACCGTCACCGGCAAGGTCACCGAAGACTACAAGTCTGACCTCTCCACAAAGGTGGGCGGTAATGAGACCCATGCGGTAACGGGCAGCCAGACCGTCACCGTATCCGGAGACCGGACTGTCAATGTGAAGGGAACGGAAACGGAAAACTTCAATGCCCAGATTACCAACATCAAGACAAACCAGAAGACCTCCGTCGGCGGCAACCAGACAAACATCGTAGGCGGTGATCAGCAGAATACGGTAAGTGGCAATAAGTTGGAAACCGTCAAAGGTTCTGTAACCGAAAAATACGGCAGCCAGGCAACCACCATCGATGGTGACCAGAGTACAAATGTTGGTGGTAACCAGACCAATGTGGTAGCTGGCAATCAGACCAATACCATCAGTGGTAATAAGACGGAAACCGTCAAGGGCGATGTAAATGAAAGCTATGGCAGCCTGACGACCAATGTGAAGAATGACAGCAGCCTGACAGCCGAAAACATCAATAATACCGCAAGAAACAAGATCACCAACAGGGCTCTTGATGTGGAAACAGATGCAGCAAGCTCCATTGTGAATAAGGTGTCCAACGACTCCGGTACCAATATCTCCACCCAGACTTCCACCCAGACCCAGGAAGAAATGAGCCAGGCCGACGGTAAGAAAGCGTCCTACATCCGTGGCGCTGCGGAAGAAAAGTCCCAGCTTGTAAACGGAGATACGAAGACCACCATCGATACCATTGCGGGCCAGACCAATACGAATATCACCGATGGAACCAATACTTCCAATGACCTGCAGAAGGCAGACCAGATTGCTTCCTCCGTCACCGACGGTACCAATACCACCGTAGTGAACCAGGATGCAAAGAGCATTGCTTCCTCCATCACCGATGGCACCAGGTCCAACAAGACCAGAAGCACCGTAGACCAGAGTGCGCAGACCATCAAAGCCAGCGATACCCAGTACAGCGCATCCACAAAGACCGCAACCAGGTCTGAGGAGGCTCTGATGAATGGCTCCACGATCCTGGACGTTGTGAAAGACTCCAGCACCGGAACCATCAGCGCTGCCGTCACCGATGGAACCAATATCACCGGTACCACTATGACCGCTAAGGATATCACCAACACAGCGGCAGAAAACATGACCAACAATGTTGGCAAGGATCTGACCACCACAGTTGGCGGAAACCAGAAGACCACAGTCACCGGAGACAGCGAACTCACCGCTGAAAACGTGAAAGCCATCGGCAAGACCTCTATCACCAGCCAGATCGGCGAAGGCGACGATGCAGCTGTGAAGACAGTCATGAATGCAGATGGCATTGCGAATACCGCAACCGGCGGCACCATCAGCAATACCGCTGACAAGATTGCCAATACCGCAACCACTTCTATCACCGACAAGGTAGGCGATAAGGTAAGCCGTACCATGAGCACCAGCTCCATTGAAGACAAAGTGGGTACCACTACTGTGACCACCACAGATGGACTCACCAGGCTCACCAATGAAGCCGGCACCCATAAGACCCAGATGGATTTTGCTGAGGTCCTGAAGGACCTGGGCGTACGCGGAAGTGCTACCATCGATGGTGACACCTCTGTCGGTGGAAATCTGGCAGTAACCGGCACATCCACACTCACCGGTGATGTGACCATGAAGTCCAACGCCACCGTTGAAAAGAACCTCACCGTCAATGGCACCTCTGACCTGAAGGGCGATGTGACCATGGAAAGCAATGCTACCGTGAAGAAGAATCTCACCGTAGAAGGTGCTGCTACCACAAGGACCCTCAAGGTAACAGATACCTCCGAATTCGAGGGCGCAGCTACCTTCAATGATATTGTGACCATGAACAAGGGCCTCTCCGTAACCGGCGGCATCACCGCTGATACGGTCACCGCAGACTCCTACAAGGTCGGCGGCAAGACCTACATCGATGCGAATGGCATCAATGCCAATAACCAGAAGATCACCAACGTAGCCGCTGGAGATATCTCTGAAGGCAGCACCGATGCAGTGAACGGCGGCCAGCTCCATGAAACCAATACCCGGGTTGCCAACGTGGAAAACCGCGTGACCCAGGTAGAAACCAGGGTAGATAAGCTGGACAACAAGATCGATAAGGTCGGCGCTAACGCAGCAGCCATGGCCAACCTGCACCCGCTGGAATTCGATGCGGACTCCAAGTGGAACATCGCAGCAGCCATCGGTAACTCCGGCAGCGAAACCGCTAGTGCGGTAGGCGTATTCTACCGGCCCAATGAAAACGTGATGGTCAATGCCTCCGCTTCCATGGGAACCGGGGAGAACATGTTCGGCGGCGGCGTATCCGTAAGACTGGGCCACGGCGGCAACAAAGCCAAAGAAGCCCAGATGAAGGCAGCCGCTGCAGAGAATCAGGAACTCCGGAAAGAAGTGAATGACCTCACTGCCCGGATGGATGCTCTCCTCTCCGTACTGAACCCGAATATGTCCAAAGAATTCCCGGACGTGCCGGCTAACCACTGGGCTTACGAAGCGGTATCCCGCCTCGCAGGCAACGGCATCGTGGAAGGCTATGAAGATGGCAAGTACCACGGTGAACGCCAGATGACCCGTTACGAAATGGCTGAAATCATCTACAACGCACTCTCGAAGGGCGCTAAGGCTGAAAAGAAACTGGTCGAAGAATTCCGGCCGGAACTCCAGGCCATGGCTGCCCAGAAAAAGGCTTGACCTCAACCATCACTGGCCTTTGTCCCTCCAAAGCCGGATGATTTACCTTAACAAAGATCAGTGATTTGAGGATATAGAAAACCCCGTCTCTTCCCCCCGGAGAGACGGGGTTTTCATATGGGGAAAGGAAGGGGAAAGGGGGAATAGCGGCGAAGCCCTGCGTACTTGGGGTGCGGTCTTGAATAGGCCGATGGCCATGGAAAGGCGTGCATGCAAACGAATTTTACTTTCCTGATTGTTATTGAATATTTCTATAGGAAGTTGAAAAGTGAACTTTTTTGTATGGGCTTTCTTAAAAAGAAGTCAATTGTAAAAAAGCGGTTTTCCCGGTAAGAGAAGGTGAATGGATGAATCTGTAAGGATTGGATTAAAAACTGACAGTTCTTTGACGATAGAACCCAATAAATCTGATAAATATGACAGAACATTTACTCGCCGAACTGTTGATTCGTGTACCTGGCTATGATACCTTGGACTCAGGTCAAGGCCCGGGCCTCGGGGAAGGCGGACGGCGGCAGAGGAAACACGGTCACTCTTGCAGGCGGAATGCAGGCTCCGGAAATTATGGGCAATCCATTGATCCCCTATATTTCTCTTAAGGAGCAGGAACATGAAAAAGATCCTCGCAATCGCTGCCATGGCAGCACTCACCGCTGGCGTATCCGCTTACGCTGCAAATCCCTTTTCCGATGTAACTCCGGACGACTGGGCTTACCAGGCTGTGTCCGACCTCTCTGACCAGGGCGTGGTCGAAGGCTACCCGGATGGCACCTTCAAAGGCGAACGGAACATGACCCGTTACGAACTGGCCCAGATCATTGCCCGTCTCATGGCTAAGGAAGACCAGCTGAATGCGGAACAGAAAGCCACCCTCGACAAGCTGGCCGGTGAATATGCAGATGAACTGTCCAATCTCGGTGTCCGGGTTTCCAACCTGGAAAAGAAGGTAGGCAACATCTCCTGGTCCGGCGATGCCCGTATGCGGTACATCAACAATTCCTACGAAAAGAATGGTTCCCATGAAGGTTGGGATGGCCGTATGCGTATCAACGTCCATGGCCAGGTGAATGACAGCACCTACGTCCAGGGCCGTCTGGTGAATACCATGGGATTCAAAGGCGATGATACCAGCACGACCACCATGGATCGGCTCTATGTGAACCACTCCTTCGGCGATGTGGGTATCCGCCTGGGCCGGCAGGACGTGATTTTCGGCAATGGCCTCATTTATGATGATTTCTATGATGGCGCCCAGATTTCCTACGACAAGGATGCCTTCGGCATCACCGCCGGCTACGGCCGCCTGAAGAGCGGTAACTTTGCAGACCGTACCTATAACAACTATGACTTCTTCTTTACCAAGGCCGGCTGGAACGGCAGCTTTGCCAAGGTCGGAGCCGCTTACATCAATTTCGCCGGCGATGATTTCAAGAAGGCTTACCACTTCGATGATATGTGGGGCATTAATACAGTCATCCCGATCCAGGACTTCCGGATCGAAGGGGAATACTGGAAATCCAATGCGGACAAGGGAGATACTTCCTGGAACGCAGGCCTTGGCTACGGCAAGATCAACTACAAGAAGCCGGGCACCTGGAAACTGGATGCCACCTACAATAAGGTCGGCGACAACGCATACCTGGGTCTCTACACGAACCAGGCAAGGGATTTTATGAATAAGTCCTTCAAGAAGGATGAAAGCGTGGAAAAGGTGAAGTTCTGGAACGTCACCGGCGAAGTAGCTCTTCAGAAGAACGTATACCTCCATGGCGAATACGACTTCGATGTGAAGGCAGACAGCAAAGACCTGGACGATGCATGGACCGTATCCCTGAACTATAAGTTCTGATATGCAGACATGAAAATGAAAGAAGCTCTCCCAGGAGGGCTTCTTTTGTTATGTGAAGTGCGACAAGAGCTTAATTCGGTGGGTGGATTATGAAAAAATTGAGGTTTGAATTAAGAGACTTGAGACACAGCGGCTGTACCGCATTCATCCGGCGCTAAAGGCCGGTAGATGGATCCGCCTCGATGAGGCGGAATCTGCAGGCGAAAGGAGTATATCATATTGGGCTGTCGGCCGCCTCGTGGACCCATCCCTCGGCGGAGCTAAAGAACCTCAAATCTATTTTTCTTTACTGCTTTAAAGTCTGCAAAAAGTGACCACTTTTGCACAAAAACGACCACTTTTGCACAAAAAATGGCAAAGTCCTTTTGGGCCTGCTATCCTTATGACAGAGGAAATGAAGATCCCTTTGGGGATGAGGGTATGCCTCATCCTGTAGGGAATATCACTCCCTTCATGGACTCTGTCTCCTGAGCCACTGCCTCTGCTCCTATACCCCGTGTTTCACCACGACTTCAGGCAGTGATTCGGAATATAGAAAGCCCTGTCTCTTCTCCCCCGGAGAGACAGGGCTTTCTGCTGTATTGCCGGAGTATAGGGAATCACAGCTTCCGTTGCGGAAGAATTTCCGGAGCCTCGCCGATGGGACTGGCTGCCAGTTTTTCTTTATTTATATATATACATATGCTATACTGGTACATACAGTTATTTCTATGTTTGACAAGGAGAGAAACCATGAAATTTGCGTTTAATCACAACAATTTCAACGTACTTGATCTGAAGAAAAGTATCGCCTTTTATGAAGAAGCTCTGGGTCTCAAGGTAGTGGGACAGTACAAAGCTCCGGACGGCTCCTTTATTCTGGCCTATCTGGGGGACGGGGAGACGAAGCACCGGCTGGAACTGACCTGGCTCCGGGACCGGAAGGAACCGTACAACCTGGGGGACAATGAATTCCATCTGGCCTTTGATACGGACGATATGGAAGCAGCCCATGAGAAGCATAAAAAAATGGGATGCATCTGTTTTGAAAATCCGGCTATGGGCATTTATTTCATCAATGACCCCGACGGATACTGGATTGAAATCATCCCGGGAGGCAAGTAATGGATCCTATTTTTGTACGGACTGCCCGGATTATCGGGGAAAAGGGAGTGGACTTCCTCTCCACGAAGCGGGTAGCGGTCTTTGGTATCGGCGGCGTCGGTTCCTATGCGGCGGAAGCACTGGTGCGGGCCGGCGTGGGTCATCTCGTTTTCATCGATAAGGATGCGGTGGAAGATTCCAACCTGAACCGGCAGCTGGTGGCAGACCGTACCACCATCGGGAGAAACAAGGCGGAGGTCATGGTGGAACGGGCGCACCGGGTGAATCCGGCCTGCGATGCCACGGCCATGGCTGTCTATTACCGGCCGGGGGATGAGGATTTTATCACGAATCTCCATGCCGATTATATTATCGATGCCATCGATGATGTGCCGGCGAAGGTATCCATTGCTGAAATCTGCTACCGGCTGAAGATTCCGGAAATTTCTTCCATGGGCACCGGCAACCGTCTCCGGCCGGAGATGCTGCAGATTGCGGATATCAATAAGACCTCGGTGTGCCACCTGGCGAGGAAGATGAGAAAGGAACTGAAGGAACGGCGGGTTCGCCACCTGACGGTGGTGTATTCCAAGGAGCTTCCCCATAAGCCTATCGGCGAGGGCCATGCTCCGGGGTCCACGTCCTTCGTACCGCCGGTATCGGGCATGATGATGGCGGGATACGTGATTCGCAGCCTCCTCAAGGAAGCTGATATTACCTGAGAGAAAGGAATTCATGGATATGGCAGAAATCCTTCATCCGGACTGGATTACAATAGAGGAAAACGGCAGGCCTGTCCACGGGTACAACCAGGAATGGTATCCGGAAAAATGGCAGAAGCTGGCGGGCTGCGGCCCTACGGCAGGGGCCATGATGGCGGCCTACATAGAGCGGAAGCAGTGGGGAAAAAAGGTGACCACCAGGGAAGAGGCCCTTTCTGTGATGATGGATCTCTGGAAGTACGCTACACCCCGGATGCACGGTCTCTATAAGACCCGGTGGCTGAAGGAGGGCCTCGATGCTTACATGAAGGAACAGGGGCTCAAAGGAAAGGTGGAAGCTCTTCCCATTCCTTCCATCCGCCTGCTGGCGCCGAAGCTTCCCAAAGTGGCCTCCTTCATCAAAGAAGGCCTGGAGGCGGACTGCCCCATCGGATTCCTGAACCTTCACAGCGGCGGAGAGCCGATCCCCTACCACTGGCACTGGATGCCCCTGGTGAAGATAGAAGAAAGGGAAGATGGCATTTACTGCACCCTCTGGGACGAAGGGGCCAGCCATGTATTTAATCTGGGAAACTGGCTGAAGCGGACAAAGTTCGGCGGCGGTTTCGTGCGGATTACGGATTCCGATCCGGAAACATAGGAATAAAGAAAGCAGCGCTCCTGGGGCGCTGCTTTTTTGCTTGGCGGTTTTGTGTGATTGTGGGCAGGGTCATTGGGGCGGGAGCTGCTGAACGGATTACATGCAAAATGGCTCTATACGTTAAAAGCGTGCCCCCTTGGAGAAGGGGGCAGCCCAAAGGGCAGGGGATGGATCCGCCTCGCAGAGGCGGGACCTGTGTGTAAGAGGATTTTTCCCTCCTGTCCGTCAATCCATCCTGCGGCTTTGCCGCGACCCGAAAATAAAAGCAGAAAATCTATTAGCACTCTATTGACATGAGTGCTAATAGTGATATAATGATAATTGTCAGGAGGACAAAAGAGAAAATCCTGATGAATAAAAGAAGATAAAGAAAAGAGGTTTTATATATGCGTAGTTTGATTCCTTTTGATGGACTGTTTGGTGATACCGTTTTGGATGATTTCTTTGATGCCGCTCCGGTGTCCTATGCGGAATATAAATCTCTTCCGAAAGTCGATATCGAAGACTGCAAGGATCACTATGAAGTGACCTGTGATATGCCGGGTTTCGCAAAAGATGAAATCCATGTGACCTATGAAAATGGCGTGCTTTCCATTGCCGCGAAGAAAGAAACAACGGAAGACGGCAAGGAACACAATTACATCCGCAAAGAGCGGACCAGCACCACCTTCCAGCGTCAGTTCGCTGTGAAGGACATCGAGGAAAGCAAGATTTCCGCAAGCCTCAATGATGGGGTGCTGAAGATTGAACTGCCGAAGAAAGATATGAGCCTGCCGAAGCAGGGCCATCGTATTGAAATCGGCTGAAACTGAAAAGCTGTGTGGGACAATGTCCCTTGATTGAATACTCTCTCTTTCGGGCGGTATTCCCCGATGCCGCCCCCTCCCCTTACCAATCATTTCCCAAAGGAGCCCGGTCCATCATTGCTGAAGATGGACCGCTCCCCATAAAGATTCATAATTTTCCTTCCCTGAGAAAAGGGACCGGTAAACAGAAATCCTGTTTCCGGTCCCTTTTTCGTATGTGTGCTTATGGTTCGAAATACTTTTGTGAGGGCTTTTGGCAGCTGACAGTCGGAAGCTCCTGCCGGAATGTCTCTACCCACCGGCTCAATTTCTTACCTTTCGTATGTATTTTCGTTGTATAATGGGGACAGAATCATTGGGACTGTGAGGCGATTTGTATGAAGAAAAAACTGGTGGCGGCGGTGATGGCACTGGCTTTCTGCGTGCCCCTGGGCGGTATGGCAGAGGCCTATAGCGGCGTAGGGATTCTGGGCCGGGTCCTGGCCAGTGGGATTTTCCATTCCCAGAGGACCACAGGCACCACGAAGACCACTAAGTCTTCCAGCCGGACGAATCGGTACAAAAATGCCATGGGAGCCCTGGAAAACCTGCAGTGGGTGGGCGTGGCAAAGAGCTCCGGCGGGAATATCTATTTCGACCAGGATACGCTGAAGGATGAGACCCGGAATGGGCAGCGCCATGTACTGGCTACGGTGAAAAATGAATTCACCGAGGCCGGGGCGAAAGCGGTGGCAGACAGCAGTGACGGCCTGCTGGATGAGGATGATGTGGCTTATTCCCTGTTTCTCGTAGATTTCGGGGAAAACTCCTGCTTCGTGGCCAGCCATGTGACCTACTACGATAAAAAAGGAAAGAAGCTGGTGGAGCGGACGGCGCCGGAAGCCTTCACCGATGTGACGAGCATGAATTATGGAAAGACCTATGGAAAAGACAGCATCGAATCTAAGATGAAGACCCAGGTTTTCCACTATGCAGACCGGGTGAAGGAAGAGGAAAAGGAAAAAGCCGAGCAGAACGGCTGATGGCCTGGGGTGATTGCGGATAGGGTCACTGGTTCGGGGCTCCCGGTTACTCACCGTCATTAAATACGTTGGGCACTGCATCTAACTCGTCATCTCGAGCGGTGGTAAGCGTCGCAATAATGTGAAATATAAAAGTCGAATGTGAGAAAGAGTCGAGAGATCTCTCAGGAAAATGTCTCTGACAGTCTTACAACCCTGACAACGAATGTAAAGCTCTGTATTTCCGAGAATCTTAGAGATTTTCGGGCGCATCGCAGCTGCAGCGATTCTAAACTGTATTGTCACTTAGCCTGCTGGCCCGGGTGGAAGCGTGTCACGGAATTTTCGATTGCAATCGCTCCCTGCGCACGGGTATCAGCGGCTCATTACAATTTGAGCGTCGCTGCGCTCCTCCCCATTGTGCTTCCTTAAATCTGCCCACAGGCATGCAGATCTGCTTTTCCTGGCAACGGCGTAAATACCAATTGGCAGATGGCCTTTCGGTGGGATATAATAAATAAAATTGACTGAGATTCAAAAGGAGGATGCTCATATGAATAAGAAACTGGCAGCCCTGGCGCTGGCCTGTGCTCTCGTGCCGGCTGTGGCCATGGCTTCTGACAAGCCGCCCACATCGGATAAGATGGTGAATGATTACAACAAGTACATGGTGGTATACACGAGCCCCACAGAACGGATTTATGCGGATGCCGACACCATTGAGCGGGATTCTGCTTCTGCCGGAGAACTTCCGGTCATCCGGGCTACCCTGTATGCGGAAATTTACAAGAGCCCCATGACCTGGCCGGACTATGGCAACTATAAGATGGTGGACTATATCCTTCGCTATGATACGGCTGTCGGTGCAGACCAGTATGGCAGTGTCATCAAGTATAAGATTCTGAACAAACTGGAAGGCGCCTTCACGCCGGACGGAAAGGCGGCTGCCTACAATGGAACCATCAAAGAAGGGGCCAATGAGGCAGAGGAAATCTACATGTCCCTCTATCGGGTATCAAAGACTTCCTATTAGAATATAAGGCTGTGACTGCATCAGGGATCTGCTTTCGGCCGCTGCCTGTTATTCCCCTTTACAAGGGTTTTTGAAAATTATATAATAAAAAGAACAGAACACTTACGTGCAAAGAAGCCGTGCCAATTGTTGGGCGGCTTTTTTTATTCGTAAAAATGGGAATGTATTTCAGAATAATGGAGATGTGACTATGCAGCTGTATATAGCCGGCGGGTGCGGCGATGAAGGGAGAAACTGTTTTTATGTGGAAGGGGACCGTCATGCCTTTATCCTGGATGCCGGTACATCCACCGATGGTTTCGACAGGGTGCCCGATATTTCCACGGAGCAGATTCGCCAGGCGGAGTACCTTTTCATTTCCCATTCTCACCGGGACCATACAGGGGCCATCGAATACCTGGTAAAGAAGGGATTCACGGGGCCGGTACTCATGTCGAACCAGACATACCGGCAGCTTCATTATAAACCGCAGAATACGATGATTCTGGACTCCACGGCACCGGAACTGGAACTGGAGCCCGGCTTTACGGTGCACTGGGGCCGGACAGGCCACTGCGCCGGGGCGGTGTGGTTTGATATTTCCGTAGAAGGGCGCCATGTCTTTTATTCCGGAGATTACCGGGAAAATGATACATTCTATCGCTGCGATGCGGTCCGGGGCCTCCATGCGGATATGGCGGTCATCGATGCGGCGTACAGCCGAAAGGAGCGAGGCGATGATCTCCGCAGGGCAGTGGTGGAAAAGGCGGAAGCCCTCATGGATGGCGGTCATCCGCTTCTCATGCCGGTACCCCATTATGGAAGGGGCTTGTCCATGGGCGTCCTTTTCCATAAGGTCTTCGGAAGTCGCCATCCGGTCCACATGTCCCCAAAGCTTTATGATGAATGGCTCCGTCTGGGACACCGGAAGTACTTCGTCCATGATGAAATCACGGAGCTTCCTTTTTCTATTTTCCAGCGGTGGGATGAAAAGACAGTGGAGCCGGGGCATATCTATTTCCTCACCGATGCCCAGCTCTCCCGGGCTGCGAGCCGGGAACTCATCGAAGCCCATCCGGACATGGGGGTGCTTCTGACCGGAAGTATTCACGGCTATGGAAAGGCCCAGTGTTTCTATAAGTCCGGCCGCGCCGTTTTCTCTCTCTGGCCGAACCATCTGACCTGGCAGGAAATGGAGGATCTCCGGGCAGTCAATGATATGCCCCTGGTGGTGCCGTTCCACAATAAAAAAGTAAAACCGGAAAGCGACAGCTTTGTGTTTTGAGAGAATGAGAGAAAGGGGATAGAGCCACAGGGGCGGGGCTGCCAGGGAAGCGCTGCAGACAGGCTAGCTCAAGGCTCAAAGCTCTGTCGGAATGACTCCGGCCGTCATACGGAACCGGGTATCTGCCGTCCTTTCCTGCTTATGGTATAATATAGAAAACAAGGCAATTCCCCGTTTCATTTAACAGGAAAGGTGGGGTTTATATGTTGAAATATAAGAAAATTCTGGTGCCCTATGATGGCTCTGACCATGCGAAAAAAGCGATGCAGCAGGCCATAGATATTGCTTCTGCCGGAGATGGGACGAAGCTCTATATTGCTTCTGTATGCAATATGGTATCAGCCATGAGCAACTTCGACCAGGTATCCATTGCGGAAGGCTGCCTGACCACGAAGCTTTCGGAGGACCTGGAAGAGCAGTGCAAGAATGACCTGAAGGAAGCAGCGGCCATGGTGCCGGCGGGCATTGCCCACGAAGAACTCTATGAAGTCGGCTCTCCGGGACCGGTGCTCCTCAATATGGCGGAAGAACAGGGCTGCGATCTCATTGTCATGGGCAGCCGGGGCCTGGGACCGCTGAAGGGGATTTTCATGGGCTCCGTTTCCAGCTACATGGTGAGCCGGTCTAAATGTCCCGTTCTCATTGTGAAATAGGATTGACGATAGACGGTTTCCGCTGTAGAATGAATGTATAGAACATAAAGCAAAGGCGCTTGTATTTGGGAAAATACGAGCGTCTTTTTCTATTTCTCGGAAGTTTGTTATTTTGTTTGGGAAGAGAGATTCCTTCCCGGGGGAGGTATGTATGAGCAGTATCGGAAGTATCAATAAGCCAAGCCATGGGTTCCTTGTTGCAGCCATCCAGATGCCTGTGCCGATTATCAACAGCCGGGCAGACATTGACCGGCAGGTTCATGAAATCGTGCGGACCCTTCATGCCACGAAAGCCGGTTATCCGGGGGCAGAACTGATTATATTCCCTGAATACAGTACTCAGGGCCTGAATACATCGAAGTGGCTCACCGACGAATTCCTCTGTGACATTCCGGGCAAGGAGACCGATGCCTTTGCCAAAGCCTGCAAAGAAGAAGGAGTGTACGGGGTATTTTCCATTATGGAACGGAATCCGGACCCCAATAAGAATCCTTACAACACTGCTATCATTATCAATCCGAAAGGGGAAATCTGTCTGAAGTACCGGAAGCTCTTCCCCTGGAACCCCATCGAACCTTGGTATCCGGGAGACCTGGGCATGCCGGTCTGCGAGGGCCCTGGCGGATCAAAGCTGGCTGTCTGCATCTGCCACGATGGCATGATTCCGGAACTGGCAAGGGAAGCTGCCTACAAAGGCTGCAACGTGTATATCCGGATTTCCGGTTACAGTACCCAGGTCAATGACCAGTGGATCCTGACGAACCGGTCCAACGCATGGCAGAATCTCATGTACACCGTATCGGTGAACCTGGCCGGCTATGACGGCGTCTTCTACTACTTCGGCGAAGGGCAGATCTGCAATTACGATGGCACCACCCTTGTCCAGGGCCAGCGGAACCCCTATGAAATCGTGACCGGAGAAATTTATCCGGAAGATGCGGACCGGGCCCGCAGGGAATGGGGCCTTGAAAATAATATCTACAACCTGGGCCACCGGGGCTATGTGGCAAAGCCCGGCGGTGAACCGGACTGCGGCCTCACCTACATCAAAGACCTGGCCGCCGGCAAGTACAAACTTCCCTGGGAAGATGAAATGGACATCAAAGACGGATCCATTTATGGATATCCCACCAAAGGCGGTCGCTTCGGCACCGAAGCCGGGGCGGATCCCTACGGTATCCATGACTATAAGGGTCTCGACTATCACGGAAAGAAATAAAACAGCATAAATTTTTTACCATAAAAGCTGCCGGCCATAAAGCCGGCGGCTTTTATGGTGGGGAAAATATTTCGGGAATCATTCATTTTACCAAAAGGAAATAGATTTTTTCAATGCCGTTGTTATAGAATAGTAATGAACCTGTTTGTGAGTATGGCGGCGGGGCCGCTGAACTTTAATGTACTTCTCTTACCTTACATGGAGACGACGTTATGAGGGATGAGCCCGTTGGAACAGCGGAAAAAAGCCGCAGGGCCCTGACCCTCAACTCTCAACTCTATCATTTATCGTATATAAGGATGTGATTCCATGGCAAACCGGCGCTGGCTGAAGCAGGAAGTATCCCAATGGGTGTCGGATGATGTGATTTCTGAAGAGGCAGGAAAGAAAATTCTTTCCCGGTATAAGAAGGAGGACCTGTCTTCCTATAAAGAGGCTTTCTTTATTCTGGCTGTGGTGTGCCTGGTGGGCGGGCTTTTCTTCCTTTGTGCCAGCCTGTGGAATGGGCTCACCCAGGACCAGCGGTTCCTGATGGCCTTTATGCCCCTGGTCCTTTCATTCCTTCTCGTGGCGGCGGTGGTCCTGCTGGATAAAAAGGTACCGGTACCGGTGAAGGAACCATCGAAACTGGAAGAGGAACTGGAAGAAGAAAATCCGGAGGGCCTGGTGAAAAAACCATCGAAACGGGAGGTGCTCTACCGCCACCGGGTGCCCTTGTTTATCCGGGAAGCGGCAGCTGTGCTCCATGGACTCTGTCTTCTGGGCGCCTTCTGGATGGTGGGGGATTCGTTCTACCTCACGTCTGATACCTATACGGGCCTTGCTCTCTGCGGTTTTCTCCTGCTCATTATGACGGCAGTCACCGGGTCCGCCGGTATGGGAATCCTCTATATGGCCGTGGCCGTAGGGGTATTCTATACAGCGCCGGTCCGGGGATGGCCGGAAGTGGTTTCCTGGATTTATATGATTCTGGCCCTTCCGTTTCTGGGATACATGCTCAAGAGCCACAGGGACCGGGCGGTGGTCTGTTTTTCCTGGGTCTGGGCCGTGGGCATCCTGCTCCTCATTTTCTGGTCCGCCGGCAATATGCTGTGGCAGACCCTGTTCTTCTCCCTGGCGGCAGCCCTGACCTGGATGGCCGGCGGCCTTTTCCGGGACTACGGCCTTGGAGCCCAGGCACTCCGGTTCTTCGGGGGCATCGCCGTATTTGCGGTGCTGCTGGAAGGGTCCTATGGGGCCGTATGGGAAGGCATTGTTGGAAGCTATGCGCTGTGGTTCCTGTTTCTCCTTTTCCTGGTGGTGGATGGGATCCTTCTGTTCCGCATGGCCCTGAAGAAGGAATGGCTCTCCGTACTGGCAGGGCTCACGCCCTTTGTCATGGGACTGGCAGCTCTTATTTCCATCTTTGAAACTACCGGTGCCTTACCGGCCATGGTGGTCTCTGTGTATGCCGGCATACTGGCGGCGGGGGTCATTGCCCGGGGATTCCAGACGGATCGGCCTCTCCAGAGCTGGGCAGGGGTATTCCTCCTGGCCGGGGATGGAGCCATCCGGGTCATGGACTCCGCCCTCACACTTACGGAACGGGGCATTTTCTTCCTGGCCGTGGGCGTGGTGGCGGCCTGCATCTGCTATGTCATGTACCTGCCTCTCCACAGGGCACGGAAAAAGAAATTCCACAGTCAGGAAAAAGCGGGAGAGGAGGAAGACAAATGATTCGAAAAAAATTTGCCCTCATTCTCCTGGCCCTGGTCTTTGTCATCGAAGCGGCAGCCCTTTTCTGGATACGAAGCGATTTTCGGTCTGTCATGCTGGACGGTGCGGAATACCAGGTGCCGGCAGCTATTGATTTCAGGGGCGATTTCTATGGCAGAAATTACCTGCCCCTCTACATTCCCCTCACCGAGGCTCCCTGGAAGGGGTCGGTGACTCCGGAAAAGGGAGAGGAAATCTATCTCTCCTTTGATAAGAACAGCGAGGGGCTCCTGGAAATTACCGGAGCCTCCAATGTGAAGCCCGGCGGTATGTACATCATTACCCGGGTGTCCTCTGTCAATGAAGGAATGGTCCATTTCTGGTTCCCCGCAGACCGGCTGTACATGTCGCCGGAACAGCTGAAGAAGCTGTCGGTGGTGGAGCTCTCCGAGCGGGTACAGGTAAAGGATGAGAAAGAAAAGAAGACGGAAACCCGCATGAAAAACGACCTGACCGCCATCATCCATATCAAGGACGGCCGGGTGGCGGTGTCGAAGGTGCTGGCGAACGGTTCTCCCATTGAGCAGACCTTTACCACCATTGGAAAGAACCTGAATGTAAAATTTTCCAGGGGACCTAAGGATAAAGATATTTATTCTGTAGGAAGAAGTACGGAAATCAGCCGTGGACAGTAAGGGATAGTCCCCCTTGCGGAGTCCGGGGCTGCTATGCCCGCTTCATCATCATAAATTCCTGAATGGAAGGTGATAGTATGTATATTATTCTGATGCGCCATGGGGAAGCCGTTCCCCAGACCGATGAAATTCCCAATAAAGAAAGGTCACTGACACCGAAGGGAATGCGGCAGGCCCGTCGGGCCTCCCGGATACTGGGCCGTTTTCTTAAAGAAAATCCGATCCGTATTTACACATCCCCCTATGTCCGCACAAGGCAGACCGCCGGTATCCTGGCGGAGGAATGTTTCGCTGAGGAAATCCATACGGCCGATGAACTGCTCCAGGGAAACTGGCAGATAGTACGGAACCATCTCATCCAGGACGGGTCTCCCATTGCCCTTGTGAGCCACCATCCCTTCCTGCAGTCCTATCTCCTGTCTACCTGCAGTGCGGCCATCAAGTTTGACCTGGCCGGCATTGCTGTGATTGATTATGATCTGTCCTGGAATCAGGGAAAGCTCATCGGCTATTTCACGTCGTCCCTGAAACAGCTGAAAAAGGAGAATTGAATGATGATTCCTGTACTGACAATAGCGGGATCCGACTCTTCCGGCGGCGCCGGCATCCAGGCGGATCTCAAGACCTTTTCCGCCCTTGGTACCTATGGGATGAGCTGCATCTGTGCGCTCACCGCCCAGAATACGAAGGGAGTCACCATGGTGGTGAATACACCGGTGGACATGGTGAAGGCCCAGCTGGCAGCCATTTATGATGATATTCCTCCGAGAGCATTAAAAACGGGCATGCTTTCTTCCGCGCCCATTGTGGAAGCGGTATCCGATTTCCTTTCGGACCATACAGGCATTCCCCTGGTGGTGGACCCGGTCATGGTGGCCACCAGTGGCGCAGTGCTTCTGGAAAAGGATGCCATTGAAGTCTATAAGAAAAAACTCATACCCCTTTCTTCCGTAATTACACCCAATATTCCGGAGGCGGAGGTTCTTTCGGGGCAGGCTATCCGTAACCTGGAAGACATGAAGGGAGCAGCAGAAAAACTGATGGCCCTGGGACCCCAGGCGGTGCTGGTCAAGGGAGGCCACCTGGTGGAAGAGGCGGAGGACGTTCTTTATGATGGAAGAGATTTCCATCTGTTCAAGGGAGAAAGGATAGAGACAGAAAATACCCATGGCACCGGATGTACCCTGTCCAGTGCCATTGCAGCGGAGCTGGCGAAGGGCCACACCCTTATCGAAGCGGTGGGGCTGGCCAAGGTCTATATGACGGGGGCCATCCGCCGGGCCGCTTCCGATTCCCTGGGCCATGGCCATGGGCCGGTGCACCACTTCTGGTTTTACGGAGACCGTTGGGGGAAAATCGAATGAACTATCCATTCTTCGCCTTCATGTCAAGGCTGAAATATATTTCCCGCTGGGGGCTCATGAGAAATTCGATACCCGAAAATGATGCGGAACATACACTGCAGACTGTGATGATTGCCCATGCCCTGGCGGTTATTGGCCGGGATATTTTCCACAGGGACCTGGATCCGGAGCGGGCAGCCCTTTTGGCGCTGTACCACGATGCCAGTGAGGTATTTACGGGGGACATGCCGACGCCGGTGAAATATTTTACCCGGGACCTGCGGGACCAGTACCAGAAGATCGAGGACCGGGCCCGGGAGAAGCTGCTCCATACGCTGCCGGAAGAACTGCAGCCTTCTTATCAGCCCTTTGTGGTGGACATGGAAAAGGATCCCCTCTGGCCCCTGGCCAAGGCGGCGGACACCATGAGCGCCTATCTGAAGTGCATGGAGGAAATCCGGGACGGAAACAGTGAATTCAAGGAGGCCTTCAAGTCCACCGAGGAAAAACTGCGAGCCCTGCACCTGGAAGAGGTGGACTGGTTCATGGACCACTTCGCAGAAAGCTTCCGGGAAACCCTGGATGAATTGAACAGGAATGTGAAATAGAAGCTTCGGGAATGATTCCCGAAGCTTTTTCCGTGGGATTTGTGGGGCGATGCCTGTTCAAACCTGTGGGGGTTGTATGGTTGAGTATGCATACAAGTGGATAGAGGCTTACCTGAGTGGCGAAGCCGTTAATGAAAAATACACCATCCTCAAATGTATGCCTGTGCAATAGACAGAGTGATTCTGGTGGGTGCTGCGGCAAAGCCGCGGGATCTCAACTCTCAACTCTCAATTCTTTTTTAAAATCAATGCGCCCATTTTAATTGTAAACGTTGAAAACCATGCGAAGTTGTTATATTATATTCATATGTAAACTGCGTGTACAGAAATACAGTGACAAATTGTTTACAATGAGGCGAGGCAACATGGTCAGAGAAAATGCAATGGAACGGGAACAGGGAAAATCAAAGGAAATTGTTTTGTTTGGGCTCTTTACGGCACTCATTGCCATAGGGGCATTCATCCGGATCCCTGTGCCGGTATGCCCATTTACGCTGCAACTTCTTTTTACTACGCTGGCAGGCCTGATCCTTGGCAGCCGGCGGGGTGCCCTTTCTGTGACCCTTTATGTACTCCTTGGGCTCGTGGGGGTCCCTGTCTTTACGGAAGGCGGCGGTCCATCCTATATTTTCCAGCCCACCTTCGGGTACCTTGTGGGGTTCATTGCAGGGGCCTGGCTCACCGGCAAGCTGCGCGAGATGAGCGGTTCCTGGTCCTTTGGTAAAGTTCTTTTTGCCAATCTGGCCGGACTGGCTGTGGTCTATCTTTTCGGTATGGTCTATGTATATTTCATCAATAATTTCTATATCGGGAAAACCATCGGTGTATGGGCAGTCATTCTGTACTGTTTCCTCCTGGCTGTGCCGGGGGATATCTGCCTCTGCATCCTGGCTGCTTTCCTGTCCAAGCGCCTGGTGAAGGCTCTTGGCATTCACGATTGAAGGAACTGATGGGAAGGAAATTTCCTTTCCATCCCTTTTTATATGTTTCTATTTATGTGCAAGGGGGAATTTGTGATGAGTAAAGGATTATTTATTACCGGCACCGATACGGATATCGGCAAAACCTATGTGACGGCTCTCATTGTGAAAACCATGAGACAGGCCGGCTATGATGCGGGCTACTATAAGGCGGCCATCAGCGGTGCGCCTACGGTGGCCGCATCGGATGCGGGATTTGTCAATCAGTTTGCGGATATCCACGAACCGGAGGATATGATCCTTTCTTATCTGTACCAGCATGCGGTATCGCCGCACCTGGCAGCCCGTCTGGAGGGACATCCCCTGGAGAAGGATGTCATCCTGAAGGCCTGGAAACGGGTGACGGAGAAATATCCCTACGTCACCATGGAAGGCAGCGGCGGTATCGTCTGCCCGATCCGGCACGATGAAAAGGCCCATTACTACCTCACCGATATCATCGGCTGGCTGAAGCTGCCGGTGCTGGTGGTGGCCGATGCGGGCCTCGGAACCATTAACCATGTGGTGACCACCTGCGAATACATCAAAAACCGCCATATTCCTATCAAGGGCATTATCCTGAACAACTGGAAAGGCGGCGTCATGGAAGAGGATAACGTGGCCATGATTGAGGAAATCACGGGGGTGAAGGTGATTGACCGGGTGAAGAAGGGAGATACCATTCTTCACTGTAATCCGAAGATTCTGGAAGCCTGCTACGCAGAAGTGTGAGAGTCCCGAAATATTTTTGGAATGGCATCCTGGTGAGAGGGAGCCATTAGAAAATAGAAATGTTCCATGTGTATGAATCGTGTAATCAAAGGAGAAAAGCATGTCTACAATTGATTGGGAAGCGGAAGATAAAAAATATATCTGGCATCCGGCCATGCAGATGAAGGATAATGAAGTATTTCCACCGGTGGTGGTGGACCATGGGAAGGGGGTCTACCTGTACGATACCCATGGCAAGGCGTATCTGGATATCATTTCTTCCTGGTGGTGCAACCTTCTGGGCCACTGCAATCCTGAAATCAACGAGGCCCTGAAGAAACAGGTGGACCAGCTGGAACACGTGATTTTCACAAATTTCACCCATAAGCCGGCCATCGAACTGTGCCGGGAACTGGAACCGCTCCTGCCGAAGGGACTCACGAAATTCACGTTCCACGATAATGGATCGTCTTCCGTGGAAGCGGCACTGAAGATGGCTTTCCAGTATCAGTACCAGACGGGACATCCCGAAAGGACCCGGTTCATGTGCCTGCCGGAGTCCTACCATGGGGAAACCATCGGCGCCCTGTCCGTAGGTTCCATGGATCTCTATGCAAAGATTTTCCACCCCATGCTCATGAATAATATCCATTTCAAAGGGCTGGACTGCTACCGCTGCCCCTATGGAAAGACCCGGGAAACCTGCAATGTGGAATGCTTCGAAAGCGCTGAAGAGGCCTTCAGAAAATTCGGGAAAGAAACGGTGGCCTGCATTGTGGAGCCGATTCTCCAGGGTGCTGCGGGCATGCGGATTTATCCGGCGGAATACCTCCGGAAGCTCCGTAAACTCTGCGATGAGTACGGCGTCCTCCTCATCGATGATGAAATTGCGGCAGGCTTTGGCCGCACCGGTACCCTCTTTGCCATTGAACATGCCGGGGTCTCTCCGGATATCCTCTGCACCAGCAAAGGACTTACGGCGGGGTATATGCCCATGTCCATGACCATTACCACCGATAAGGTGTACGATGCCTTCTATGATGACTATGGGACCCATAAGGCCTTCGTTCACAGCCATACCTATGCAGGAAATCCCATGGGCTGTGCCATTGCCCTGACGGTGCTGAAAATCATGAAACGGGACCATATCCTGGAAAAGGTCAATGAAGACGGGAAATATCTCCACGAAGAACTGATGAAGGCCCTGGGCCATCACAAAAATGTAGGGGAAATCCGCCATATCGGCCTCATCAACGCCATAGAGCTGGTGGAAGATCCTAAAACGAAGAAAGCCTTCGACCCGGCAAAGCGGATCGGCTGGCACGTATTCCGGAAGGCCATGGACCTGGGACTCGTCCTTCGCCCCATGGGAGATATTATCTATTTCAATCCACCCCTGACCATCGAAAGAAAGGATATGGACAAGGCGGTGAAGCTCTGCACAGAAGCGGTCCATGCGGTGCTGGGAGAATAACCGGTAAGCATCAGAAAGAGAGAAAACCTGAATGGTTTTCTCTCTTTTTGATTGATTAACCGTTGAGAAGGGCGGTTTTTATGCTGATGTGAGAAGTCACCTGTGCGGAGCTCCCTTGGCTTCCGGGAAAACGCAATGGCCCATGGCGTAAATGACGGACAGAAATATCAGATGGAAAGCGCCGCAGGTGGACTATTTTCCGGCCAGATGATCAATAGAAAACCGGTGCCCCGGTACTAGGGTCGACGGCATGCATTGCATCACAACAAGCCCGAAGAGAGGGCTCTGCAGCGGCCGGGCTGCGGAGCCTGCTCCTTCAGGCTTGCGGATCTGTCTGATTCATTTTTTGACGACACAGAATCTTTTTCTGCCCTTCCCTGCATGGTTCAGGAAAGGACATTGCATCGAACGGGTTTCATCCCGGAGCTCTTATGGATTCATCTTTGCAGGATGGCTTGCCGCAGGAGCTTTTCCCGGGTATTTTTTCGAGGCCTCTCCCCAGTTGGGCTGCTGTGCTCATCCACACTGATTATATACTAAAAAATCGAAAAAGAGAATACATGAATGACTATTTAGCTAGCGTATATTTCTATATATAATTCAATATAAATTTTATAACAGAAATGACGGGTTACAAATAACAATCAGCAATCATTCCGGTTATTTTGGATGGCATCGTCCAGGGACAGTTCCTTTTCTCTTTTTCTTTCCTTTTCCAGCCCTGCTTCCGCACCGGCCAGAAGGGGGTCATCGGCGGCGGCAGTGTCGGTCAGGGAACCATCTGCTCCATGGATGGGAACGGAATCGGGCGAAACCGGGGTATCCGTCCCGTCGGCATAGGAGTCTCCGTGGTAGGAATAGTTATTTTCAACGATGCCATCAGGATTGGTGGCTTCGTAGCCCCTTACGTGCTGTACTTCTCCATTCGGACCGGTGCGGAAGTAATCGTGGGTGTGGTGGACACCGGGGGCATCTGAAATGTCATGGCCCGTATCCATGGAATCGTGGGAAATGATATCGGGATGGCTGAAGTCTCCTGTATCTCCATGACCGAAACCATCGGTGTCCACGTGTCCCCCGTCCATGCCGTCGAAGGAATGGCCACCGGTATCCACGGTATCCACTCCCGTTTCAAAGCTGTCAAAGGCTTTGAGGAAGGGGAGGCAGAGAAGGAGGATGAGGAGCGGCGCTACGCCCATGATGGGCAGGGCCTGCTGGAGAGTATAGTGATGGCGGTAAAGCCAGTGCATGATGAAATGGAAAATACCCGTGAAAAAGAGGGCTACCACTGCAGCCAGGGTATAGTTCACACCCTGGTATCCCAGAAGGGGCTCTACACCATTCAAACGGTAATGGTAGAAAGAAAAGCCCCAGATCAATCCTCCAAATACGGAGCCATAGAAAGCAAACCCAAAGGCCAGGGCGTACATATAGAATCCTGCCAGCACGGCCCGCCAGTTTTTCAGGATATAGCTGAGACGGGCTATGAAGATAATGACCATGAGGATAAAGGCGACGGGAGCCAGAAAAGGGAAGATGGCTACCAGGGCAAAGGCAATGGCTGCGGTAATGAGGATGATGAGAATCCGGCGCCAGGTATAGAAGACAAAGAGGCCTATGGAACAGGCGATGGCTGTTCCCTTCAGTTCGGGATGGGTGATATTGATGAGTATGTACAGAAATGTAACCAGCATGAGCACCCAATGGGGACGGATACCGGAGGCAGTTTTCAGACTGTGGGTTTGGGGTTGCAAGAAATCACATCCTTGGGATACAGAGTTTTGTATGTATTATAGCAGAAGACGGTTTGGAGTGTGAGGATAGTGCCAATAGCACGGGGTTTTGGGGAAAAATTTTGAAAATTGGGTGGAGAGAAATGGGGCCTCCCGGCGTCGCCGCTGTTTCTGTCTGCTGGATGCATTCCGGCTGCCTGAATATCATTTAACTATTGGACTATCAGGTGAAGAAATCAGGGAAGATGGATTTTTCTTGACAATGAGCTTGAGGGTGCTATAATAGTCCATAACGAAGCGATGAGCAAGATGGACATGGCTGACGATGTCCCAGAGAGCCGGCGTATGGTGAAAGCCGGTACAGGCGGGTCATGGACAATCACTTGGGAGCATCCTTCCTGAAGCAGCAGTAAGGAAGGCGGGGGTGCCCGTTACAGGACTATGACATATGAGTATAATGCAGGGTGGTACCGCGATTTCGCCCCTGTCCGATGATTCGGACAGGGGCTTTTCTTTTCCATCGTCTTTATGCTTTGTGTCTGAGTGATAAATCAGAGTGGTACCGCGGAACATCCGCCTCTGTCTATTGTGGCAGGGGCTTTTTGATTGCCCTGCCGAAAGTTGAAGGAGGGCTACCTACTATGAAAGTATCTTCGATGTTTGATGGGAACCTGGGGAAGTATCTTCTTCCGGGCATTGTGCTGCAGTCCGTCATGATTGGCGGCGGCTATGCCACGGGCCGGGAAATCGTGGAGTACGGTGCGAAATTCGGCGCCTATGGCTGGTATGCGGGCCTGGGTATCATGCTGGGATTTGCCCTGGTAGCGGTGCTGTGCTATGAGCTTATCCGTCTGTACCATGTGTACGATTACAAGTCTTTTATTGAGGCCATTGCGGGTCCTCTGTACCGGGTCTTCGACCTGGTCTATGCGGTATTCATGGTCATCATCCTGGCGGTTATGTCTTCTGCCACCGGTGCCGTGGTGCAGCAGATGTTCGGCGTTTCCCACTGGTTCGGTGTGGTAGGCATCATGGTGGTGGCAGGACTTCTGAATTTCTACGGGGAAAAGGTGATTTCCTTCTTTGAAACCTTCGGCACCGTGGCACTCTACGTAGGATATCTCACATTTTCTGTACTCGTCATTTCCGGACATACCGGAAACATTGCCGCCGTCATGGCTTCTTCTGACCATTCCTATGTACCCGATGCCACCATGGGCCATGCCCTGTGGACCGGCCTTCTCTATATGGCCTGCAATCTTGTCGTATTCCCTGCTTCTTTCTTTACGGTGAAGAAACAGACCAAACGGAAGGAATCGGTGGTCAGCGGTATCGTGGCTGGCCTTCTGGCAACGATTCCCTGGTTCCTGACCTATTTCTCTGTCATGGGATTTTATCCTTCCAAAGAGGTGCTTGGTGCCCAGGTGCCCTGGATGGTGATGATGCAGGAAAGCGGTGCTCCTTCCTGGCTCATGGTGGCCTTCAGCTTCATCATGGGATGGACCCTCATCGAAACAGCTACCGGTATGATTCATGCCCTGCTGGCCCGGGTTGACAAGGGACTGGCTGAAAAAGGACGGCCTGCCCTGTCCCGCAGGAACAAAGGACTCACCACGGTGGTCATCATGGCAGCTTCTATCGCCCTGGCTCAGATTGGTATCATCGATCTCATCGCCAAGGGTTACATGGCACTGGCCTATGCTTTCATGGCTCTTTTCCTCCTGCCCCTTCTGACGGTAGGTGTGTACAAGATCTTCAAGAAAGAAGAATCTGTGGATACAGAAGAGGAAGAACAGACAGAAGCTGTTCACGCCTGAACCTGTAAAAGGCCCGGGAAAATGAAAAATCATTTTCCCGGGCCTTTTGCATGGGAATATTTCAGTTTGTCGAGCTCTCATCAGAGATAGGCGAGCGGCCCAAACGGGGTGAATGGGGCATAAGGGTTGTGGGTCGGGCGCCGCTTCGCTGGCCCGACCGGGTTGTGGCTTTGGGAAGGCTGACGCCTTCCCAAAGCGGGGGTGTGAGGTAGGCCAGCCTGCGGCGCTTCCTACAGCTAACCTCCGTCGCCTACGGCGCCACCGCCGGGCCACAAAAGGAAGGCGTCTTATTGTGCAGTATAGACGCCAATGTGGGCCCGGCTCGAGGGTCCTCTGCAGGACCCTCGCCTTCCGAGGAAAGAGGCCGATCAATGGCGGCAAAGCCGCTGTCCAACCTTATGTCCCCGCTTCAACAAGCGAAGCGATGTTGAAGCCACCACCCGGTTGGCGAGCGTAGCGATGCCAACCCACAACCCTTATGCCCCATTCACCCGAGCAGCCCGCCGGCCAGCCACAAACTCCATCAGCTCGACAAACCGCAATTGGCTATATGTGCAGTATATCTTTAAATGCCTTGATGTAATGCCGGGATACCGGAATCTTCTGCTTCTCGTAGCGGGTCATGGTGAGGAGGAGGGTGCCGTTATCCTGGGGCTCTATTTCGTGGATCATGGACAGGTTCACGATATATCCCTTATGGGTACGGAAAAATCCCAAAGGGGTAAGGAGGCTTTCGATGTCCCGCAGGGTCATCCGGGATTCCACGATGCCGCTGGTGGTATAGAAAAGGGAGCGGTCTGATTTCTCCGTGGAAATGAGTACGATTTCCCGGGCCGGGGATATCATGAGGGTTCTATCCCTTGTCTGGATGGCTATTTTCTGGGAGCTGGCGGTGACTTCGCCGGGCACCATGTTCTGGCGCCGGAGGGTAAGGCTGTCTTCGAGGCGGTCTATGATGCGATGAATCCGCTGTTCCGAGTAGGGTTTCAGGATATAGTCGAAGGCTTCCAGCTCAAAGGCCTGGAGGGCAAACTGGCTGTATCCTGTGGCGAATACGATTTTCAGGGGCAGGTCCATGGCCAGAATTTTCTGGGCACATTCCAGCCCGTTCATGATGGGCATTTCAATGTCCAGAAAAAGAATATCCACATTGGGATGGGACTTGAGAAAGGCCAGGACCTCTTTCCCATTGGCACACTCCCCTACGACTTTGACGCCGGGAATGGAGGCCAGTTCATACTTCAGTTCTCCCCGGGCCGGGAGTTCATCATCCGCTACCAGTGCATTGATTTGTTCCATGGGTATTTTCCTTCTTGCTTTTATGTACACAATTTTGAGTTTCAGTCAGGTTATTGAATTAGGAATTAGGAGTTAGGAATGGAGGTGGCGGCGCACAATTGATAGAGCGCCGCAGGCTGATTCTTTATCCTGATAACTGACTGCTGGAAGTTTCAGGCCAGTGCCCTGGCCTAGCCCTCTTCTTTTGCCAAGGGGTGGAGGACGATGGGTTTTGTGAGCTCATCGCTTTTTTTCTGGGCCTTTGGCTTCCTGGGAGCTTCAATCTTGGGAATATTGGCGAAGACCAGGGTTCCCTTATTTTCCTTGCTGACGATATGGAGGCCTGAGGATTTGCCGAAGAGAGAGAGAAGCCGCTGGTGCACATTGATGAGGCCGATCTGGTCCCGCCGCTTGTGGTCAATGAGGAGCTTCTTCCTCTTTCTGGGGGACATGCCAACCCCCGTATCAAGGACGTAGATTTTATAGTACTTCGGGTGCTCGATGAGGCCCACTTTGATTTTTCCGCCTTCCGGCCGCTTGAAGATGCCATGAATCACGGCGTTTTCCACGAGGGGCTGCAGCAGCAGCGGCGGTACCTGAATGGTATCCAGTTTATCCTTTGGGAAATCATAGGTGATTTTCAGGCGGTCACCAAAGCGAGCCCGCTCCAGCTCCGTATAGCTTTCAATGACGTGAAGCTCCTCGGACAGGGGAATGAGCTTGGATGGGTTATTCAGGCTGTGGCGGAAGTAGTCAGACAGGTACTGGATGAGTTTTCGCGCCGTATCGGGATCACTTCGGACGTAGTAGCTGATGGTATTCAACGTGTTGTAGAGGAAATGGGGGTTGATCTGGGCCTGGAGGGCGCGGATTTCCGCTTCCGCCAACAGGTTTTCCTCTTCCTTCATCTTGTCGTATTCATAAATGGCTTCCATCACGTGGCAGATGCCGTGGAGAAATTCGATACCCATCTTTGTGAAAGTATCGCCCTTGCTCTTGGCGGCAATGATGTAGCCCACGGTATCGTGGTGGTACATCACGGGCAGTGTCATGAGGTGGGGCATGTCGGGCAGTTTCTTCTGCAGCTTCAGTATGGCGATTTCTGCGTCCCCCTGGTTCCTGTCGGTATCATTCCTGTAATTGGTATGGATATACAGATGATCTTTGTAGGAAATGGCGGTCCAGGTCAGGTTTGGCAGGGAGGATGTTACAAGTTCCGCAATGCTGGCGATGTTCGTGTTGTTAAATCCATCGTGGAGAGTGGCAAAGAGGGCTGCCACCGCATTGAATGTGGTACGGGTGGTCTGGGTCTTTTCAGAATCCCGCTGGTGGATGAAGAATTCAATGACCATGTAGAACAGGCTCACGGCGATGGTATTGGTTACGATAATCGGCAGGGACAGGCTGAAGAAGCCATAGGGATTGTCTAAAGACTGGGGGAATGTGAGGAAGGCGAAAAACATCCAGAAAAGGAGTTCCAGCACCAGGGCATCAATGAAGGCCCAAAGCCAGAGCTGCTGGTGGTGGCTCTTCAGCCGCTTGGACAGAAATCCGGCGGCGATGCCCTGGAGGATAGAGAGACCCCCATGGATAAAGGAAGCATCGGTTTGGATGAAGAAGGCCCGGTGGAAGCCGGTGATGAGACCGGTCACGGTTCCTACGATGGGGCCGCCTACAAAGCCGCCAAGGATGATGCCCACGGCTCGGAAGTTAATGATGCCGCCGCCGGCACTGACGTTCCAGTAGGTGCCGCAGATGGACATGACGGAGAAGAGGATGATAAAAAGAATTGTATGTTTCCGGCTGAAGTGTTTGGCAGAAATGGCTTCCCTGAAAAAGGTGGTACGGCAGATCAGGAGGAGCAGCAGCAGGAAAATAGAAATGCCGAACCAGACATGCTGTATACCGACGACCCAAGAGGCATTCATGGCAACCATCCTTTCCTGAATATATAAAAAGGAAAAAAGAGCATAATTTATAGCTTAAAGGTTATATAAAACGATAAAAATAATAAATAATTTCTATTAATTCTATGTGCGCGGCTATGAATCCGAAAATCCATGCATTTCGTTTGCATCTTACCCCCCTGTTTTCCGCATCTTAGCTAATTATATTTTAATCTATTGGAGATAGCGGGTATACTGATGGTGAAGAAAAACAAAGGATTTTTGATAAGCCCTATTTGATTTTATTATAGCAAATAGGAAGCCTGTCAGGTCCAAATTTTTGAAAAGCGGACAGGAACTTTCCCAAAGGGCAGTGGGGGAAGGAGAGCTGCTTTTCGAAGGAAAGGAAGGGTGTTATTATGGTTGTTTATGGTGTTGCGCTTCTTGCCTGCTGCTATCTGGCCGGCAACTTCGTAGGTGATTTACTGGGGGCTCTCCTGGGAATCAATGCCAATATCGGCGGCGTAGGTTTTGCTATGCTGTTCCTGATTCTTATTTCTACCTGGGCTATCCAGAAGGGGTACATGAAGGCACTGGAAGAACAGGGCATTAAATTCTGGAGTGCCATGTACATTCCCATCGTCGTAGCCATGAGTTCTATCCAGAACGTGGCAGCTGCTCTTGCAGGCGGTGTCGTAGCTCTTGTTGGTGCTGTACTGGCAGTGGTTATTGGCTATCTGGCCATTCCGTTCTTCTCCAAGGGTCACGGAGAAGCCTGGGCCAGGGATGAAGATGTGGTTAAAGACCAGAAATAAAGGAGGCAGGAAATCATGGATCTTGCAGCAATGATTACAAAACTTTTTGTTAAAAACGGCATGGTTTTTGCCTTTGCACTGCTGGGCATTGTCATGTACATTTCTTATAAACTGGCAGGCCTTACCAAGGGACGTATCCATGGCAGCGCCATTGCCATTTTCCTGGGCCTGGTCCTGGCTTATATCGGCGGTGTCACCACCGGCGGCCACAAAGGGATCGCCGATGTGCCGCTCTTTGCAGGTATGGGTCTTGTGGGCGGCGCCATGTTCCGGGATTTCGCCATTGTTTCTACCGCCTTCGGCGCGGACCTTCGGGAAATCAAGAAAATCGGCTGGCGTGGTGTAGCTTCCCTGTTCTTCGGTGAATTTATCTGCCTCGTGGCTGGTATCGCCGTGGCTTATCCCCTTGGATATACCAGTGCCGTAGATCTTGTCACCATCGGTGCCGGTGTGGCGACCTTCGTGGTAGGACCGGTTACCGGAGCTGCCCTTGGCGCTTCTTCTGAGGTTATTGCGATTTCCATCGCCGCCGGCGTTGTGAAATCGGTACTGGTCATGGTGGTTACCCCCTTCGTGGCCAAACCCCTCTCCATCAATAACCCCCAGTCCGCCATGGCCTTTGGCGGTATCATGGGAACCACCTCCGGTACCGCAGCCGGTATGGCCGCAGTCAACCCGAGGCTCGTACCCTATGCTGCTATGACGGCTACCTTCTATACCGGCCTCGGATGCCTGCTCTTCCCGTCGGTATTCTACTTCCTCACCACTCTGTTCTTCTGATGGATTTGCCATTCCGGGGCGGCGGTCCTGGGAAATTATTTTCCCGTCTCTCACAGGGAGCCAAACCGGAATGATTCCCTTCCTTTTCGGGAACGGGGTACCCGCGGCGGGTGCCCCGGACCTGAAAACCAATTTCAGAAGGGGCTATAATAAAAATATGAAACCTGTATATAAGACAGCTTGAGCTGCCGCTTATGTATTTCCCTATTGTTATAAAAGAAAGGACTTCATGCTATGTTAGAAATCAAACCGTGCAATAAGAACTGGCATACCAGGGGCGATGATACCGCTGCCAGACTGAATGCAGCCCGTGTTTATGCAGATGGAAAGATCGTAGATCCCGCCAATACGGTAAAACTACTGGAAGCAGTTCTCCGTCCGGGAGATAAGGTCAACATTGAAGGGGATAACCAGAAACAGGCTGATTTCCTGGCCAAGGAACTCTGCAAGGTAGATCCTTCCAAAGTCCATGATCTCCATATGATTCAGTCCACCCTTTCCATTCCGGAACATCTGGATGTCTTTGATAAGGGCATCGCCCGGAAGCTGGACTTTGCCTATGCCGGCAGCCAGGGCAAACGGCTGGCACAGATGGTACAGAATGGGGGCATTGAACTGGGTGCCATCCATACGTATCTGGAAATGTATTCCCGTTACTTCATCGACCTGGTACCGAGAGTTTCCCTGGTCTGTGCCGATGCAGCCGATAAGGAAGGCAATATTTACACCGGCTTCTCCACGGAAGATACACCGGCCATTGTAGAAGCTACAAAATTTAACCAGGGCATCGTCATTTTCCAGGTTAATAAGATTGTAGACAAGGTGCCGAGAGTGGATATTCCGTCGGACTGGGTGGACTTTGTCATTGAAGCACCGACCCCGTACCTCCTGAACCCCCTCTTCACCAGGGACCCTGCCAAGATTACCAACGACCGCATCATGAAGGCCATGATGGCTATCAAAGGTATTTATGCGGAATACGGCGTCAAAGTCTTGAACCATGGTGTCGGCTACGATACGGCAGCTGTAGAACTGCTCCTGCCGACATTCGGTGAATCCCTGGGCCTTAAGGGTAAGATCTGCACCCATTGGGTACTGAATCCCCATCCGACCCTGATTCCGGCCATTGAAACGGGCTGGGTACAGGCTGTCTATTCCTTCGGCTCTGAAGTGGGCATGGAAGAATACATCAAAGCCCGTCCGGATATCTTTGCTATCGGACCGGATGGCACCATGCGGTCCAACCGTGCCTTCTGCCAGGCTGCCGGCCACTATGCGGCAGACATGTTCATCGGCTCCACCATGCAGATCGACCGGTTCGGCAACTCCTCCACCGCCACAAAGAATAATGTGGCCGGATTTGGCGGTGCTCCGAACATGGGCTGCGATGCCAAGGGCCGCCGCCATGTGACAGAAGCATGGAAGAAGTGCGGCGAAGAAGTTGCAAACCGCTATGAACTCATGGGTGATCGGAACCGGGGCAAGAAGCTGGTAGTCCAGATGATTACCACGGTCTCTGCAAAAGGCTTCCCGGGCTTTGTGGACCAGCTCGATGCCGTGGCCCTGAAGAAGAATGCCAACCTGGACCTGGAACCGATCATGATTTACTCCGATGATCTTACCCATATCGTGTCTGAAGTGGGTATTGCCTATCTCCATAAATGCCACAACATGGAAGAAAGAATGGATGCTATCCGTGCCGTTGCCGGCAAGACGGATGTGGGCAAACAGGAAGATCCGGAAGTTACGAAGAGACTCCGTAAGGAAGGCATCGTAAAGCTTCCGGAAGACCTGGGTATCAACCGGGCAGAAGCAACCAGGGATCTCCTGGCAGCCAAGAATATGAAGGACCTCGTAGACTGGTCCGGCGGCCTCTATGATCCGCCGGCTAAGTTCAGAAACTGGTAATTGAGGCCTGAATAAGCAATAAAAAAGCTCCCATTCCGAATGGTTTCGGAATGGGAGTTTTTTCGTGTTGGTGATGAATGTTGAAGAAGGGGGTTCATCATATTGCGGTTTGTCGAGCTGCTGTGCTCGGCGCAGATGGGTAGAGTCATTGGCATGGAGCTTCTAGCTGCTAGCGGCTAGCTGCTGGGAAGGCTGATTCGCCTGCGGCGCTTCCAACAGTTTCCATCAGCTAACCTCAGCC
>ERZ1034949.226-NODE-226-length-39425-cov-16.124841_pt1 | contig 39425 bp, 60 predicted proteins | sample MGYA00520590_ERZ1034949 | MGnify/ENA primary metagenome ERZ1034949 (study PRJEB33766, sample SAMN09781752) | gut metagenome | biome: gut microbiome | host: Homo sapiens | place: Madagascar | study: EMG produced TPA metagenomics assembly of the PRJNA485056 data...
AAAGAGATAGAGACAGAGATAGATAATATATATACTCCGGTTGTGACCCACCTGAACGAAAAAGCTGGCACAAAATACAGAGCAAGTGGCGCGAAAACGCAGAAAGTTATCCATGCAAGAGTAGCAGAAGGATTTACGTTGGATGACTTTATAGCGGTGATCGACAAAAAGACAGCTGAGTGGATGGGCACCAAGTGGGAGAAGTTCCTGCGGCCGGAGACGCTTTTTGGGCCAAAGTTTGAAAGCTACCTGAATCAAAACGCCACGAAGAAGGGAGGACACAATGACGGAGTGGAAGGATCTGGCGCTGCCGACGCGTATCAAGTCGGGACGTGGGTTTGAAGCCCTAACCCCGCAGCAGTACGAAGAGCAAAAAGCGAACGTCTACAATGCATCTGCCGGGCATCTGGACGAGGCGGACGGCTACACCTGCGACATTTGCAAAAACCGGGGCTACACGGCCATAGTCAAGTACAACGAAGCCTTTGGCTACTACTACGATGCGCTTGTGCCGTGCAAGTGCCAGCGGGTACGGGATGCACTTCGGCGGCTGCAAGCGTCCGGGCTTAAAAACGTGGTTAAAGATTTTACATTTGACCGGTACGACGCCGCCGACGAATGGCAGCAGCGGCTTAAAGACAAGGCAGTGCAGTTTTGCAAGGACGATGCGCACACCTGGCTTTTTATGGGCGGGCAGAGCGGTGCAGGTAAGACCCACCTCTGCACGGCCGTGACAGTGCACTACATCCGCAAAGGCAAAGAGGCGAGATATATGCTGTGGCGGAACGAAATCGCCCAAATCAAGGCAATTGTGACGGATTCAGCGGCATATGCGGCACGGATGGACCTGCTGAAGAAAACTCCGGTGCTGTACATTGACGACCTTTTCAAGGGCGGGCAGGGCGAAGGCGGCCAGTTCCGCGCCCCCACAGAGGCAGACATCAAGGCCGCATTTGAGATCATCAACTACCGCTACAACAACCCGGATTTGATTACAATCATATCGAGCGAGCGCACGATTGGAGAGCTGAGCCAGATTGATGAGGCTATCGCCGGGCGGATTGCCGAGCGCGCAAAAGCCGCCGGGTACTGCCTGAGTATCAAGCGCGCCCAGGGCCGAAACTGGCGAATGAAAGGCATTGAGGAGGTGTGAGCATGACGGCACGGGAGTACGTCAAGCAGCTGGAGCGTATAGACATCCTGATAGCAAGCAAAGCGGCTGAAAAAGCCCGCTGGGAGGCGCTGGCGCTGGACACAGGCGCGCGGCAGTCCGGAGACAGGGTGCAAGCGAGCGGGAACCAGCAAAAAATGGCTGGTGCGGTGGAAAGCGCGGTTGACATTGACGCGGAAATCGCCAGTCTGCAGGCACAGCGGCACGAGATCACAAAGACGCTGGAGAAGCTGCAAGTAGATGAGTTTTGGATGCTTAACGCCGTATACGGGAAACACGTCTCCATTGGTCAGGCAGCGTGGGAATGCGGCAAGTCTTACAGCTGGGGGCGGGCGCTGCACAACCGAGCGATGGAAAACCTCGAAAAAATCCTGAATGGCTATATAGTTTGATTACATTTGTTTACGAGTTGTTACATACTGCGAAAAATAACGCTAGACAGCAGAAAAACAGGGTGTTATAATATAAGCAGTGAAGAGGGAAAGCGCCAGCGGCATAGCCGCCCGGCGCTTTTTTTATCCGGTGGCGTGTGATGTGCCAGCGGGCGGGAAGCGTTCTTTGTGCGATTCGTTTGCGCTCCGTCCGTCAAATAGTGACCTTCCTGCGGCGGTGTACTCGGTGCATCGCCTATGGCATACACACCGACACTTTGCCCTAGCAGACGGCATTGTGGTCTGCTTTTTATGTGCTTTGTGTTGGCTGGTACCCAAATCAAAGCTAAAGGTTTTGTTCCCCGTGCCGTGTGGCGGGTAAGTACACACGGGCGACCCTACACGCAAAGTAGGCGGGGCGGAAACGCCCCAATATGCCGTCATAGCTCAGTTGGTAGAGCGGCTGTCTTGTAAGCAGCAGGTCGAGGGTTCGAGTCCTTCTGGCGGCTCCAAAGCCGGCGACCCGCTAAAATAGCTGAATCGGACGCGGTTCGGAGTTCGCGGTAGGCGGCCCCCGCACGCCTCTTCACAATGCGTACCATGCGGGGGTTTTGTTAGGCTGTGGCCAAACGGTAAGGCATGGGACTTTGACTCCCAGATAGCAGGTTCGACACCTGCCAGCCCATCCAATGGGTGAGCCGGGCACAGGATAAGCTCGGAGGGCGGGACGCGCTGCTTTGTGCGGCGCAAAGGGGTTTACAGAGAGAAATCAAGCCTACACAAGTGTGTGGGCTTTTTGCATTTGGGGGAGGGCGCGAAATGAACATTGTACAGAAACGATTATCCGAAATCACGCCATATGAAAAGAACGCGAAGAAGCACGACAAGACACAGATTGACAACGTTGCAGAAAGTATCCGCCAGTATGGGTTTGTGCAGCCAATCGTGATTGACCGTGACGGCGTGATCGTCATCGGCCATTGCCGCGCGCTGGCGGCGAAGAAGCTGGGCATGGAAAACGTGCCTTGCGTCTGCGTTGACGAGTTGACAGAGGAGCAGGTCAAGGCGCTGCGGCTGGTCGATAACAAGAGCAATGAGAGCGACTGGGACTTCGACTTGCTGGCAGAAGAACTTCCGGAGCTGGATTTGTCGGCGTTTGATTTTGATTGGGGTCTGCCAGAAGACCAAACGGAAGAAGTCGTTGAGGACGATGCACCGGAGGTTGACGAAGAAGCCGAGCCAATTACCAAGCCGGGCGATATTTGGCAACTTGGGCGGCACCGGCTCATGTGTGGGGACAGCACGTCCGCAGATTGCGTACAAAAGCTCATGGGGGGGGCACAAGCGGACCTTTTGCTTACAGACCCGCCGTATGGTGTTGATTATACGGGCAAGACAAAGGACGCGCTCAAGATTGAGAATGATGCAAAAAGCGATGACGAGTTTATTGCATTTTTGCAAGCGGCATTTGAAGCGGCTAATTCCGTGATGAAGCCTGGCGCGGTGTTTTACATCTGGCACGCCGATTCGAAGGCATACGTTTTCAGAATGGCGTGTCAAATGACAGGATGGGAAGTCCGGCAGGTGTTGATTTGGGTTAAGAACGCAATGGTTATGGGTCGGCAGGACTATCAGTGGAAGCATGAGCCGTGCCTTTATGGGTGGAAATCCGGAGCGGGCCATTTGTGGGCGTCAGACCGAAAGCAAACAACCGTGCTGGAATTTGACCGTCCAACAAAAAATAAAGAACACCCGACAATGAAGCCAGTTGCACTCTTTGACTACCAGATTAAAAACAACACCAAGGGCGGCGACATCGTGCTTGATCTGTTTGCTGGGAGCGGAACAACCGTAGTCGCCTGCGAACAGAATGGAAGAGACGCGCGAGTTATGGAGTTTGACCCGCGATACTGCGATGTGATTGTAAAGCGGTGGGAAAATCTGACTGGTAAAAAGGCGGTGCTTCTGCATGACGATTAAAGAAGCGCAAGCCATTATTGCCAAGACAAACAGCCCGTACTTAAAGCGGGACATGGAGAAGTTTATCAAACGCCAGCGTAGAAAGGAGGGCGTTTATGGCAAGAACAGGACGTCCTCGGAAAGAAATAAATCAAAAACTATTTGAGAATCTGTGCGGCATTCAGTGCACGGAAGTTGAGATTTGCGCTGCGCTGGAATGCAGCGAGGACACGCTGAACAGATGGTGTAAACGCACGTACAAAGCAACTTTTGCGGAGACATATAAAAGCCAAAGCACAAGAGGAAAATCAAGCCTGCGGCGAATGCAGTTTAAGCTGGCTGAAAAGAACGCAAATATGGCCATTTGGCTGGGGAAACAGTATCTCAGCCAGCGTGATGAACCGGTGCAGAAGGCAGACGATGGGGTGCAGATTGTAGATGATTTGTAAATTATCAGATATGGTTTCGCCCTGCTTTGCGGACGTGCACCGGCAGATCAAGGCCGGGAACGTGCAGGAGCTGCTTGCGAAGGGCGGCAGAGGCAGCACGAAGTCAAGCTATATTAGCATTGAGCTACTGCTGCAACTGCTGAAACATCCGCAATGTCACGCTGCAGTGTTCCGCCGGGTGGCGAATACTTTACGTACTAGCGTATACGCGCAGATTGTATGGGCGATAAATGAGCTTGGGATGCACGACTACTTCCGCTGCACAGTGTCCCCCATGGAATGCACCTATTTGCCGACCGGGCAAAAGGTGCTTTTTTTTGGCATGGACGACCCCGGAAAGGTAAAGTCGATCAAAATGCCGTTTGGTTACATCGGCATTGCGTGGTTCGAGGAGCTTGACCAGTTTGACGGCGAGGAGCAAATCCGCAACGTGGAGCAGAGCTGCCTGCGCGGTGGTGATTGGTTTATTACCTTCAAGTCATTCAACCCGCCCGCAATGGCCCGCAACTGGGCCAACGGGTACGCCCTGAAAACGCGCGACGGTAAGCTGGTGCATCACAGCACATACAAGACAACGCCCGTTGAGTGGCTTGGCGAGCGCTTCCTGGCGGACGCGGAGTATTTGGAAAAAACCAACGAAACAGCATACCGGCATGAGTACCTGGGAGAAGTTGTCGGCAGTGGAACAGCAGTATTTGAGAATCTGCGCATTGAAAAAATCACTGATGAACAGATTGCCAGCTTTGACCGCATCAAGCGCGGTGTTGACTGGGGATGGTATCCTGACCCGTGGGCTTATAACGCTATGCACTATGATGCGGCGCGGCGCACACTGTACATCTTTGACGAGCTGACACGGCGCAGGACGGCAAACAGAGACACGGCGCAGCTGCTGCTGGATAGAGGTTTGACCCGCGCGGACAAGGTATGTGCAGACAGTGCCGAGCCGAAATCTATTGCCGATTATAACAAGTACGGCGTTAAAACGTTCGCCGCGCGGAAAGGCCCGAAGTCCGTGAAATACGGCACAAAATGGCTGCAAAGCCTGGCGGCCATTGTGATTGACCCGGAACGGTGCCCGGACACGGCGAAAGAGTTCTCGGAGTATGAGTACGAGCGGGACGCAAAGACCGGCGAAGTGCTGGAAGGCTATCCAGATATCAATAATCACCATATCGACGCGGTGCGATATGCGATGGAGAACACGGCAGGCAAGGCCGGAGACACGGCAGCAAAGCCGTATAAGAGCATTTTTGCGCAAGGGGGGTGAGTGACATCAAATATTATCAAGACCTCTTAGAGGTGGGCGAGGACGAGCGCCAGCGGATGAATTTTGTGCTGAGTGCTATCCACGAGTACAAAAGCAGTGACGGTTACCGACTTGCACAAGATGCGCGGCTATACTATACCGGTGAGAACCCCACGATCAATCGATATGAGAAAATCATTTACGATTTTCGGGGCATGGCGCACCGGGATATGTACACCGCCAACCACAAAATTGCAAGCAAGTTCTTCGGGCGCGTGGTAGATCAAGAGGTATCGTATCTGCTGGGCAACGGCATCACGTTCAGCGAGGACAGCACAAAAGATAAATTGTGTGCTTGCTTTGATGAGGATATGCAAGACGCAGCGCGCGAGGCTTTAATTAGCGGTCAAGCGTTTGTTTTTTGGAACTACGACCACACGCAGGTGTTTACCGCCGAGGAATTTGCACCGCTTTACGACGAGGAAAACGGCGCTCTGATGGCAGGCATCCGCTTTTGGCAAATTGACGAAAGCAAGCCGCTACGTGCTGTGCTGTATGAGGTGGATGGATACACGCAGTACATCAAGCGCAAAGACGGCGAAATGCAAGTGCAGCAGCCGAAGCGCCCTTACAAGCTCAAAGAGCGCCACAGCGAGGCAGACGGGACGGAAATCTATGCGGGCGAAAATTACCCGTCTTTCCCCGTCGTACCACTGCGGAACGGGAAAAAGGCGCAGAGCGAGATGCAGGGCCGCCGGAACACGATTGATGCGCTTGACCTTGCAAGCAGCAACATGGTCAACAACGTGGACGAGGGGAACCTGATCTATTGGGTTTTGACCAACTGCGGAGGCATGGACGAGCTGGACGACGCGCAATTTATTGAGCGCCTGAAAACCACGCACGTGGCCCATGCGGACGGCGACGAGGGCGCAAAGGCCACACCGCAAAGCATCGAGGCCCCATATGCGGGCACACAGCAGACCATCGACATGCTGACAAAGCGCCTGTATGACGACTTCCAGGCGTTCGATAGTTCGGCCGTGTCCGCCGGAAACCAAACCGCGACGGCGATTAAAGCCAGCTATGTGCCGCTTGATCTTAAATGCGATAAGTTCGAGGCGTGTGTGACGCGGTGCATCAAGGGCATTCTGGCAGTTGCTGGGATTGACGATGAGCCGACATATACACGCAGCAAGATCATCAACGCGCAGGAAGAGATGCAGACCCTGATGCTGGGCGCGGCTTACTATGATGACGAATACATTACAAAAAAGGCGCTCACGCTGCTGGGCGATGCTGACCAGTACGATGACATGATGAAACGAAAGGCGGCAGAGGAACTTGACAGAACCAAAAATCCCGATTTCGTTACACCTATGGAGAGAAATGAGCCGAATGGAACAGAATAAAGAATATTCTATCCGCATTGACGGAATAAAAACGATGGATTTTACCATTACTCCGGTTTACGCGGATGACAACGTCCCGGAAAAAGAGCTGAAACGGCTTGACCATTTTGAAATTTCCGGGAAACTTCCGGCTGATTGCAAATGGGAGCTTTACACCCGTGAAAAAATCTGATTATGCGCACAAGTGGACGGATAAACAGCTTGCTGCGCTAGAAAAGCGCATTGCGGCAGAGTTTAAGCAGGCGGCCGAAGAGCTGACGGACACTGTAAACGCCTACTTTGCGGCGTTTAAAAAGCGCGACGCAGAAATGGCCGCAAAAGCCGAAGCTGGCGAGATCACAGAGCAGGCTTACAAGCAATGGCGGCTTGCCCAAATCGGGCGCGGAAAGCGATTTGAAGCCCTGCGCGACAAAGTGGCCGAGCGGTACACAAACGCGCACGAAGTGGCCATTGCATACATCAATGACGCAACGCCAGGGATTTACACGCTAAACCGTAACTATTCGGCGTACACGATTGAGCAAATCAGCGACAAGGCAGACTTTACGCTGTGGGACGAGCAAACGGTGCGGCGGCTTATCGATGAGCAACCGGGCCTTATGCCGTATTATCCACCAAAGCGTGCACTAAAGCGCGGCATTGACCTGGCCTATGGTAAAAATCAAATTACAGCCAGTATAACAAGCAGTATTTTGCAGGGCAAAAGCATATCCAGGATTGCGGATGATATGCAGCAGCGCATGGAAAACATGAGCCGGGCAAGCGCAATCAGAACGGCGAGAACATCCGTTACAGCCGCGCAGAATGCGGGCAGAATGGACAGTTACCACGCTGCCGAAGAAATGGGCATAAAGCTGAAAAAGGAATGGCTGGCCACGCTGGACGGGCGCACACGCCACGCGCACGCAATGCTGGACGGCCAAACGGCGGAAACAGACAAGCCGTTTCACGTGGACGGCTATGAGATCATGTATCCCGGTGACGCAAGCGCACCGGGGTATCTTGTGTATAACTGCCGCTGTACACTGATTGCGGCACTTGCCGATGCGCCAAAAGCCCCGAACCCGCTGCGGCGCGCACGTGACCCGGAAACGGGGAAGAGCATACTTGTCTCAGATATGACCTATGCGCAGTGGGTAGGTTGGAAGAAAAATGAGCAAAGTTTAAGCTATGGTGTTGGAACACCGATAACAGATAAAAGCTATATCAATAGCGAAGCCTATCGGAGAAAATTTGATAAAATATCAAAAAACAAAGCGTTGAACAGCGCAATATTCAAGTATTGCAAGGCGGCAGTAATACACCAATCTGGCACTTACAAAGAGGATTTGACAATTTTACGACTTGATGGTAGTTTCGTTGGGCAAACATCTGGCAAGGTGGACTATGAAACGCATTACAATAAACATCTAAAAGAAATTGTTTCTGCGGCAGAACCGTACGCCTTGATATCAATTCACAATCATGGTACTAATATCCCACCTTCTGGTGCAGACTTTGAAAGCGCTGGTAATAAAAAATACGCTTTCGGAATTGTGGCTTGTCACAATGGAGAGGTTTATGTTTATAGTTCAAAAAATGCAAAACCGTTCTTGGCAAGCGGACTGGATAAAAGAGTGGACAAGTACAAAAACAGAGGGTATAATATATTAGAGGCATTTGAAACCTCATTAAATGAAGCCAGCCTAACATACGGGATAGAATGGAGACGGTTATAAATGGAATGGAAACCGAGCGGCCTTAAAGGTGAAGAACTGGAAAAGGCGATTGAAGAGGCCGACAGAATCAGTGCTACGCTCAAAGAATGGCCTGACCCAGACAAATATTATGAATAACCGCTATCAACCGATGGCGGTTTTTTTATGCCCATTTTTAGGAGATGCGCCATGAAAGTAACACTTGACGATCACAGCGACGAAGTCCTTGCCGCGCTGGAATCCGCTTGCCAGCGGGCGCTGGAAAAGTGCGGGCTTGTGGCGGAGGGGTATGCAAAAAAGCTGTGCCCCGTTGATACCGGCAACCTGCGCAACAGCATCACGCACACGGTAACGGATGTAAACGAGCAGGCGGCATATGTGGGCAGCAATGCCGAATATGCTGCATATGTGGAGCTTGGCACGGGCGTGTTTTATCCCGGTGGGCGTCAAACGCCCTGGGTGTACACGGATGCAAAAGGCAACACGCACCTGACGCACGGCCAGAGGGCAAAGCCATACATTAAGCCTGCCGTTGCAGATCACACGCCGCAATACCAAAAAATCATCAAAAGTGAGCTGGAGGACAAATAAACCTTCGGCTTTTTATTTTGCAGCTGTTTAACGCAGCTGCATTTTTTATGCCCAAAAATGTTTCCTTTCAATCTTTTTGAACGGCAACATTTTTGCAAACTTTTCGCAAAAACGGCGAAGAACTGCCGTTTTTTATAGATTGCAAATGCCGAAGAACTGGCACCGAAGAAAAGGAGCAAAAGATGGCAATTACTCGTAAACTGCTTAAAGGTATGGGGCTGACCGACGAGCAGCAGGACACTATCATTGAAGCCCACACCGATACCGTGAACGGCCTGAAAGCGGACGTTGAACGCTATAAAGCTGACGCGGAGAAGCTGCCCGCCGTCCAAAAGGAACTGGATGAGATCAAGGGCAAGGGAGAAGGCGGCTATAAAGAGAAGTACGAGGCCGAACACAAGGCTTTTGAGACTTACAAAAAGGCCGTTGACACCGAAAAGGCCACCGCTGCCAAAGAAAAGGCGGTGGAAGCCGTGCTGAAGAAAATCGGCGTATCCGAAAAGCGCTTGCAGAGCGTGGCGAAGCTGGCAAAGGTTGACGGCCTGCTTGATGCGCTGGAGCTGGATGAAAACGGAGCTGTGAAAGAGGCCGACAAGCTGGAAAAGAGCCTGAAGGACGGCTACAGCGAGTACATCACCACCACCAGCACAAAGGGAGCCAACACGCCCACCCCGCCCGCCAACAGCGGCGGCGCAAAGCTCACAATGGCCGACATCTACAAAAAGGATGAAAAAGGGCGCTACGTCATGGATTATGAAGCGCGCCTGAAGGCCATTGAAGAGAATCTGAACAACCAGAACACATGAAAGGAGCCTTAAATGGCAGCTACTAAAGTTGAAACCCTGACCACCCCCCGCGACAGCCTGCCCAACGTCTACACTGGCGTGACTGCCCGCGAGCTGGACTTTGTGACCCGCTTCGCCGACAACTGGGAGGCGCTGCGTAACATCTACGGCATCATGCGGCCCATTCGCAAGCAGGCAGGTACCTCTCTGGTGTCTTATACCGCCAGCGTGGCACTGGAGAGTGGCGAAGTGCCTGCCGGTGCTGTAATCCCTTACAGCAAGGCCACCATCACACAGGCCGTGAAGGATGACATCACCCTGCAAAAGTATGCTAAGGCCGTGCCCATCGAAGATGTGGACAAGTACGGCGCGACAATCGCCGTGCAAAAGTCCGATGATGCTTTCCTCACCAAGCTGCAGAACGAGGTGATGAGCAAATTTTACACCTTCCTGAACACCGGCAGTCTGACCGGCGAGGCCGCTTCGTGGCAGGCCGCTCTGGCGAAGGCTCAGGGCGAGGTGCTGAACAAGTTTGCCACCATCCAGAAGGATGTGACCGAAGTTGTCGGTTTTGCGAACATCCTGGACGCTTACGACTATCTGGGCAGTGCGCAGGTTACCGTGCAGAACGCCTTCGGTCTGACCTACATCAAGAACTTCATGGGCTACAGCACCCTGTTCCTGCTGCCCGCAACTCATATTGCCCGCAACAAGGTCATTGCAACCCCCGTCGAGAACATTGACCTGTATTATGTTGACCCCTCTAGTGAGTTCTCTAGCCTGGGACTGACTTATACCGTGAGCGGCGAAACTCCCCTGATCGGCTTCCACGCGCAGGGCAACTACGGCACTGCTGTGGGCGAGAGCTTCGCGGTCATGGGCATGGCTCTGTGGGCCGAGTATCTGGACGGCATCGCGGTCATCACTGTCAAGCCCGCCGCTCAGGCCGCCGTGAACACTAAGGGCTGATAAAAGGAGGGCAGCGCGATGCTCGAAGAGCTGATGCGAGAGTGCAGGAATTGGTTTGTGGTGCCGGGAGGCGTACATTTGGGCCATTTTGCCGTCGAAAAAGGCCGCATTTCGCTGCCTTTTCTTAAATCTGGCCAGTATTTTTGGATCGCTGGCAGCGTGTTTAATGACGGACTTTATCAGTATGGCAGCTGTGTGCTGCAGGACGAAGAGTTCACCGGCGCGGTGTGGGCACTTGCAGTCCCGGCCGAGTTTGTAAAGCTGGCCGAAGATGTGCAGGCGTGGCGCGAAGCAAACGAAAAGACGGCTCAAAGCCCATACCAGAGCGAAAGTTTTGGCGGGTACAGCTACACCAAAGCAAGCGGAAGCACGGCGCAAGGCGGCTCTGCGTTGAGCTGGCAAAGCGTCTTTGCACCGCGCCTGAAGAAGTGGAGGAAGCTATGAGTTTGCTTGACGATTTTGCGCGCGACTGCACACTGCTGGACAAAACGCGCCAGCCGGACGGCGAAGGCGGTTACACAATCGCATGGACTGACGGTGCAACGTTTAAAAACTACTTCGCGCTTGATACGAGTATGCAGGCCCGCGCCGCTGAAAAGCAGGGCGTGACAAGCGTATACTCCGGCCTTGTAGACAAAGACGTGCCCATCGAGTACGGCGACTTTTACCGCGACAACAGCACCGGCACCACTTACAGAGTGACCAGCGACCCGGATGAGAAAAAAGCCCCTGAGAGTGCATCCGCCGGTCTGCGGCGGCTGAAGTTCTTCACTGCCGAAAGGAAGGACTTGCCGCAATGACGAAAGGTGCAGCTCTACAGGCTTTTTTTTCCAGATTTATGGACGCATACGCCAGCAACGCGGTACCGGAGGATGTCACTTTCCCATACTTGACATATGATGCGGTTTTCGACGCATGGGGGGGCGCCCCCGTATCTATAACCGTAAATATGTGGTTTTACACCACCGGCGAAGCCGTCCCAAATGCCAAAGTGCAAGAGCTTTCGGAGGCGCTGGGCGTTGGGGGTGCCACTATCCAGTGCGACGATGGTTACATCTGGCTTTTACGCGGCTCCCCCTGGTGCCAGTCGCTGGCAGACGACACTGATAAAAGCATTAAACGGCGGTACATCAACGTTACCGCCGAATTTTTATGCCTGAATTGAGGTGAAAACATGAAATTTACTCGTATTCCTGAATCCGCGTTTAAGGAACTGGTCTTGAACGCTGGTTATCTTGCAACTACGTTTGACCCTGCTGCCGGTACTGCGCCGGAAGAAAGTGCGCTGCTGGGCGCTACGACTGGCGGCATCAACTTTACGGCTGTGCCGAGCTTTACCGACTTCGGCGAGGACATCGACAACTGCCCCAAAAACATGAAAGAGCTGAAGCAGATTGAATCTTGGGAAGTCAAATGCAGCGGCACTTATGTTTCGGCATCCCCTGCCAATGTGAAAAGTATGCTTGCCGCAGCTGATGAGACGACTACTTCCAAGGTGTCCAAAATCACGCCGCGCAACGACCTGAAAGACAGCGACTTTACGGATTTGTGGCTGCTGTGCGATTATTCGGACAAGCACGGCACTACGAATGGCGGTTTCTGTGCCATTCACATGCTGAATACGCTGTCCACTGGCGGTTTCAGCTTGCAGACCGGCGACAAGGAAAAAGGCCAGATGAGCTTTAAATATACGGCGCACTACTCCATTACCGCGCAGGACACTGTGCCGTGCGAGGTGTATATCAAGGCAGGAGAGGATGAGGCATAATGCGGATTTTTTCTGAACTTAGCACTGACGAAGCACTGGAAACCGTTCTGCAAATTGCGCAGCCCATCACAAATCTTATTGATGATGAAGCGCTTGTGAAAGAGATGCAGAAAGCGATGCCGAAAGGTGAAACAACCCGCATTGCAATGCAGCGTTTCGGCCTCGCGAAAATCGTTAAGCTGCTGAACATTGCGTTGAAGCAGCACCGCGACGATGTATACGCAATCCTTGCACCGTTCAACGGCCTGACAGTGGAAGAAATCGGCAAACAGAATTTTCTTATCACCTGCAAACAAGTTGCCAACCTGCTGAACGATAAGGGTTTTGTCGATTTTTTCAAATCGTATCTCGGTGGCGGGCAGAACAAGTAATCCCTGTACTGCTGAAAATGCCGAAACTGAGCGCAAAGGCGCTTGTGTCGGCGCTGCCATACGCTTTAAAAGCTGATTTTGAAGAACAGCTGTACAAGGTATACATGACAGACAGTGCGTGGAGCCTTGTGGTGGCCGTGACAGGCGTAAAGGACAGGCCAGCGAGATATATTGACATGATCCGCCCGCCCAAAGTGGATACAAGAACGCCAGAGCAGGTACAAGCAGATTTCAAGGCGTTTGCAACGCGGCATGGCTTGAAAATTACAAAATAAAATGCCGCCCGATAGGGGGCGGCATCAATCAGAAGCAGTTTTTTACAATGGCTTTATAAATCGGCTCATCAACCTCAAGCATAAAACGCTTGCCGCTGTAACGCCATTGCGGGTCATCTATAAGTTGGATAACCACTTGATAGATTCCTTTTTGCTTGGCTGTCATTGCTCCGGCAATCATACCGGCGCCGCCGAACAAGGCACTGCCAACCATACCACGCATAACGCCGGATGCCATTGACTTGTTATGGCTTTCGTCAACAACGGAGTAACCTGCAACGGTGCTGCTATTGAGTTCAAGTTTCGACATACCGCCGACATCCATCGACACGGCACCAAGGGAAAGCGAAACTTTCTTGCCGACAAAATCACCTGCAATAACTGCATTTTTTGCTTTTGCCATAAAAAACACCTCCTACGGATAGAATACAATACCGGATAAAAAAATACAAGAGAGGGGTGAGAGATTGGACGTTTTTAATCTTTGCGCGAAGATTTCGCTTGACTCCAACGAGTACGAGCAGGGGCTTGCAAAGTCGAAGAAGGGGCTTTCATCCTTTATGGACGTTTTTACCGGCACAGTGCTGGGAAACGCGGTCAGCGACGGCTTGCGCAATGTCGCGAGCGGCCTTGTAGATATCGGCAAGAAGGCCACCAGCACGGCGCTTGCAATCGGCAAAGCATCGCTTGATAGCTATGGAGATTATGAGCAGCTTGTGGGCGGCGTCGACACGCTGTACTCAGAAACGCAGCTGTCGCTTGAGGACTTTGCGAAGGCAGCCGGAAAAACCACCGACGAAGTGCTTATGGAGTGGAGTGACCTGACCGCCGGGTCGCGCAAGGTGTGGGACGACGCGGCGGATGCTTATAAAAACGTCGGAATGTCCATGAATGAATACATGGATACAGCCACATCCTTCGCGGCGGCTCTGGTGTCCAGCTTGGGCGGAGACACAAAAAAGGCCGCTGATATGGCAAATATCGCTATCACCGATATGGCCGATAATGCCAACAAAATGGGCACCAATATGCAGGCTATACAGGATGCATACAACGGCTTTGCGAAGCAAAACTATACCATGTTGGACAACCTTAAGCTAGGCTACGGAGGCACAAAAACCGAAATGGAGCGCCTTGTGAAAGAGGCATCCACGCTGACGGACGTGCAAAAAAAGCTTGGCGTAACGGTGGACGGCACCAGCTTGTCCTACTCCAATATCGTTGCTGCAATCCACGTGGTGCAGTCCAACATGGGCATTTTGGGCACCACGAGCGAAGAGGCCGCAACCACAATTCAGGGCAGCACAGCCTCCGTGCGGGCGGCGTGGGAAAATATGCTTGTGTCAATCGCTGCCGCTGATCCTGATCAAGATGTTGGCGTTGCCGTCGACAACCTCGTGGAAAGCGTCATTGCGGCCAAGGATAACATTGTGCCTCGCATTCAGGAGATTGTTCCGACACTTGTCGAAGGCATTTCCGGGCTTGTGACGCAGCTTGCTCCGTATGTGAGCGATGCAATCAAAGATTTGGAGCCTACAATTGAGGACGGCTTGCACGCGCTTTTTGATGGGCTTGGCACTGTCGCAACGTCTTTGCAGCCTATCGTGGCGGACACCTTCGCGTTTTTAGGCGATGCAATCAAAGATGCGATTGTAAACGCCATTCAGGATTCAGATTTTTCTTTTTTGCTGGACGCTTTCGGCGGCATCAAAAAGGCGGCGGAGGACATTGCGCCGGTTGTCACAGACCTCGCGCCGCTTATCGCCACAGTGGGGGCAGCTGCAACTAGCTGGGAAATCGGCAAAGACCTGCAAAAACTGGTCACAGGATTTGACGAGGCAAAGCTGGCGGTATCGCTTTTTGCGAGCGGTGCGACTGATGCAGAGGTGGCACAGGCCGCGCTGAACGGCACCTTGAAGGTGTCCGAAGTCGTGGCGGGACTGCTTACCGGTAAAATCACGCTCATGCAGCTGGCGCAGACAGCAGCCACAAAGGCTCAAACGGCTTTTAATGCGGCGATGTCTGCAAACCCTATTGCCCTAATTGTGGTGGGCATTGCGGCAGTGGTAGCTGGACTTGCCGTGCTATATGCAAAAAATGAAAAATTCCGCGATTTTGTGAACAAAATGGTTTCACAAATCTGGGAAAAGGTGCAAGGCGTTGTGGCCGCGGTGCAGCCGTACTTGCAGGCCGCGATGGAATTCATCAAAAACGCGATTTCGGACGTGGTGGAAAACGCAAAACCGGCGGTTGAAGCGATTGGTAACGCCTTTGAAAGCGCATGGAGCCTGATCCAGACGATTTGGAGCGGCGTTGAGCCGTTCTTCACCGGGCAGTTTAACGTGATTGGTGTTCTGGTGCGCACCGTTGTTGGCGTGATTGGCGCGCAGTTCCAGCTTGCATGGACTTTTGTTTCTACGATTTGGAGCGTTGCAACGTCTTTCTTCTCGACAATCTGGAACACTATCGCAGGCATTTTCTCGGTCGTTCAGGCCGTACTGTCTGGTGATTTTCAGGGCGCTTGGGATGCAATCATGGGCATTTTCGCCACGTGGAAAGACTTCTTCATGGGTCTCTGGCAAGATATTTGCGACGTTTTCGCGGGCGTTTTTGATTTCTTTACGTCCGTCGGCGGTGACATCGTACAGGGTATTAAAGACGGCATTTCCGCCGCCTGGGATGGCCTGAAAAAGTTCGTCAGCGGGCTGTGGGATGGCCTGAAAAATATTTTCACCATTAAAAAGAGCGACATCAAGGTCGAAGGCGGCGCAGATGGCAGCCACGCGGGCGGCCTTGATTACGTGCCTTATAACAACTACGTGGCAAACCTGCACCGGGGTGAAATGGTGTTGACGGCACGAGAGGCCGAAAACTACAGGCGCGGCGCTTTCGGTGGAGGTGGCTTTACCGTGCAGCAGACAATCTATGCGGCAAAGCAAAGCCCCGTTGAGCTGGCGGCTTCCACTGCTGCCGCTTTTCAGAGGGCGAGGTGGGCGCTGGCATGAGCTTTTTGAGCAAAACTTTTCGGTATGTCAATGCGTTGGGACAGGAGATTGTCTTTGACTATGCGCACGGCTATCTAATCAGCCTGCCGTCTGGCGTGGACACCCTCTCTGTCAACGTCAACACGGCGCAGGGCATCGGGCAAGTGGGCGCAACCGTCCAAAGCAAGAGCATCCAGCCGCGCCCTATCACGATCAACGGCAAGGTGGTAGGCGACAACGCGCAGGAGCTTAAAGACGCGCTTGTGACGGTGATTCGCCCGGACTTGTCCGGCACTCTTTACGCCGGTGATTGGCACATAGCGGTGGCCGTCACGGCTTCCCCCACGATCGGGGCGGCCACCTTTGGAGCGCCTTTTCAGGTGGGCCTCACCGCCCCCTATCCCTACTGGGGCAGCGCAGAAAGCAAGAGCAGCCAGCTTCGAGGTATCGAAAAAAAGTTCAGGTTCCCCTGGAATATGAGCAAAAAATATCAGTTTGGCGCAATTATGGTGCTGCAATACATCGTGCTGCAGAATTTTGGCCAGTTTGACGTGCCTTACACGCTGACCATCACTTGCCTGGGTGAGACTGCTAAAAATGTGGGCGTCGAGAATATGGAAACGGGCGAGTTTTTGCGACTGGAGAAAACGCTGGTAAAAGACGAGCGCGTGACAATCGAGGTGACGCACGACCGCACATATGTGACCTCTAGCGTGGACGGAGACTGCCGGGGTGCGCTTACACTCGAGAGCGATCTTTTCCGCATTCACACGGGTGGCAATGCCTGGAAGCCTACAGCCGACGAAGGGCTTGCAAACGTCGAAATGGCGGTGGAATTTGCAGAAGAAAGCGCGGGGGTAACGGTTGTATGAGAATCGAAATCTTTGAGCCGGATTTGAGCAACCGGCACGAAATCACCCACGCTATCAGCGTGCAATTCAGCATCAAATACAACGATGTGGGAAAATTTACCATCGTGCTGCCAATGGACGCATACAATATCTCAATTGCAAAAAATGACGCTATTGTGTATCTTGTGGAGCGGAAATTGGCATTTGAAGTGGCTGAAGTGCAATTTGACGATGAAAGTAATCAAATCACACTCAACGGCTTTACGCTCAACAATCGCTTAAATCGGCGCGTGGCTGCAACGGCATACAAAGTGACAAATGTTGAAAAAGACATTTACGCGGCTGTAAAAGCAAATCTGCGCGGCTTGCCCATCCTGACCGCCGCCGAAAAGGGGCTGACTGAGACCACCAGCACAACGACGGTTTACGGCGAAGAGCTGCTATCGGCAGTGCAGGAAATCCTGTCCGATGCGGATTTGGGCCAGCGGGCGGTTTTTGACTACAAGGCAAAGACCATCACGTGGGAAATCTACAAGGGCGTTGACCGCACAAGCGGGCTGAAAGCAGTCTCTTTTGTCGCCGAGCGCGGCACGGCTGCGCAGCTGGTGATCGACCAGGACGTGAGCAGCTACAAAAACGTATGCTACTGTACGGCGCAGTATGCCGACGGGAGCAAGTGTATCGCCACCGCCGGGCAGGAAACCGGCGAAAACCGGCGTGAGCTGTGGGCAGAATTCAGCGGCGACCCGCAGGGCAAGACGGAGACCAATGACGCCTTCGCCCGCCGGGTGCAGACGTATGCCGCTTTACAGCTGGGAAGCCACCGAAACCGGCTGAGCTTTAACCTGAGCGCGGATGCAAGCGAGCTGGGCATGGCGTATGACATCGGGGATTTGGTGTGGTGCGTTTCGCAACGGCATAACGTCAAATTTAAGGCGAGAATAACCGGAATGACATACGCGCAAGACCAGCGCAGCACGTCGATTGGGCTTACAATTGGCGACCCAATTTTAACAGTAATGGGGTGAGAAATTGGCTGAAATCAAGAATTTCCCAAACAACTCGGATGAGTACATTGGGGCTGAGTACGTCATGAAATGGCTGCACGGCCGCACAAGCGGCGTTTTTGGCGCAGAAAACAACCTCGCGGTGACACTGGACAGTGGAATGACCGTAAAAGTGTCTGACGGCGTGGGCTGGCTGTCCAATAGCGATGGAGACGGCAGCGTTTTTTGGAATGACACCAAAAACACGACTGGCTCAGAGCTGAAGCTCACTGCCGCAATCGCGAACGCCGTGAACCCGCGCATTGACCGCGTTGTGGTGACGTGGGACACGGTAGACTATGCCGCAAAGCCGCGCATTGAGCTGCTGCAAGGCACTCCGGCATCGTCTCCGGCAGCACCTACACTTACAAACAACACGCTTAAACGTCAGATTTCGCTTGCGCAGATTTATGTTGCGGCGGCTGCAAGCAAGCTAACCAGCGCAAACATCACCGACGAACGGCTTGACAAGTCCGTGTGCGGCATCGTGACCGACTGGGTGACGGTAGACACCACCACGATGAACCAGCAATTCACGGAATATTTGGCGGCAATTCGCAAAGAATTGAGCGACTTGAACGCAGGTACGGCCTCAATGCTGAAAGCCACATACGACCCGAAGGGCCGTGCACAAGACATTTTTGCATATGCGGATTCGCAGGGTGTACACCTGTATCAGCACACCAAAGTTGGCACCGTCCACAAGCTGACCGGCAGCGGCGCAAGTGGCCGGGTCAAGCTGACCGCCAACGTGGCGGCGGGCGACACCCTGCAGGTGAACGGCAAAACCGTGCCCACCTATGTGGGCGCCGAGACCTTTGCGGACGCGCTGGCAGGCGAGGCCCTGAGCGGCCGCTGGCTGAGCTTTGTGTGGGACGGCACCCAGGTAAATTTTAATGGCGGCGGGGGCTTATCGAACTCCAAGCTCGCCCTCGCCGATGCAGATACCGGAGACGTGATTTCGGGCAAAAAGTTTTATTCCGGCGATAAAACGATTAAAAAAGGTTCCATTCTGCCGCGTAACACCGTCGGGCAAAACGGTGCGGTGGGTGGAAGCGCAAACTGGCCGAGTGTGCCCGTTACGCCCGTGACGCGCAACACCCAGGTGAATCAAAACACCGACGGCGTGAATCGCTTATCTTTGCAGCCCCCCGCCGGGTACTACGACGGCAGCAGTTATGTGGGTGAAACATATGCAAATGTTGCAACCGCAATAGGACTTACCGAACCCAAAATCTCCGCTGGAGAAACGGTGCTCAACGTCGCAGGCACGGGCCACTGCGTGGCCATGTTTGCGGCTGTGGGGGATAACCGCTGGAGCGGCGGCTCTTACAACCGACTCAAGCTGGCCTATACGGTGGGCGGTACCTCTGGCTTCGGCGGTTGGGGCTGCTGGCTCCCGGCGGGCACATACCGAGCCTGCGGCGCAATCGCTGACCTGACAGGCTGTTATATCGCGGATGCAGGCAATCTCGCCACGCGAATTTACGGACCGGAGCGGGAATACGGCTGCACCATCTGGGGCGGGCAGGGCACTTTTACGCTCAATGGCAGTCAATGGGTATCTGTGACAAGCGGAAGCACAAGCTACTCGGAGTGTGGCGCGGTGTGCATTTATCGAGTGTAAAAGAGGTGGGAACACATGATTGAGTTACCTGTGACCCTTACATCAACCGGCGGCGCAGTGAGCTTTTCGTCCCCGGTGAAGTTGGGCTACACCAAAAACAAGGGCGTGTACCGTCTGCTCGTCACTGCCGAAGGTGAGTGGGAGGGGCTGACCATCCGGTGCTTTTGGCACCTGCCCGGCGGCACTGACCCTGCAAGCAGCCTTGTGCAAGACGGCGCAGTGGACGTGCCCGCGAGTGTGACGGCGCACCCCGGAACCGGGTGCATCACCTTTGAGGGCAGTGACGGAGTAAAGACGGTGACTAGCGCGGATTTACGCTATCGCGTGGGCAGCAACAGCGGCACTGAGGACGGCACCATGCCTGAGCCGGGCACTCCTGCATGGGAGCAGCTGGTGAGCGAGACAAAGGCCAATGCAGACACGGCCGAGCAGGCGAAGCAAGACGCGGAAACGGCTGCCAAAGAAGCGGAAATCGCAGCCACCAAAGCAGATGCAGCTGCGACAAAGGCAGAAGCCGCACAAAAGGCAACGGAGAAGGCCGAAGCATCCGCCGCTGAATCTATTGCCGGGGCGAAAGCGGATGCTCTGAGCGCCATCGGCACCAGCAAGCAGAGCGCTTTGGACGAGGTGCAGCAGGCGCTTGGCGGCGCACTGGGCGCGGTGCAATCCGCGCAAGCTGCCGCTGAATCTGCCGTTGATGCGGCGAAAACCAACGCTGTACAAGAGGTGGAAGCTGCCGCGAAGCCTGCACTGGACGCGGCGGCGGAATCGGCGGCAAGCGCAGAGAAAGCGGCGGCCAGCGAAAAAGCGGCAGCCGACAGATTGCAAGAGCTGAAAGACGGAATCGCGTCCGGGAACTTTAAGGGCGAAAAGGGTGATAAAGGCGACACCGGCCCCGTTGGCCCGCAAGGCCCACAGGGAGAGACAGGACCTCGAGGTGAGCAGGGTCCGGCAGGCGCAGACGGCAAAGACGCGCCGCAAATCGACGATGCCGCAATTTCCACCACAAACCCATGGAGCAGCAAGCAGATCGTGGACACCCTATGCCCGCCACTGGAAGAGAGCGGCAACCCTGTTGTGTGCTACCCTGTGGCGGGATATCCGTTGGGGGTAAAGGCCAGCTGGGAGCCAACGCAGGAGGGGAGCGGGACACCCTATCCGGCAGGTGGCGGGAAGAACCTCTGGGGTGACCTGATTCAAAACGCTTTTGTGTCACAACAGGGGTTCTCTTCGGGATATTCCGGTGCAAAGACGACTGGAAAAATCCCATGCACGGAAGGTGATAATTACACGCTTTCATGTGCGACCACTTTTGCCCCTGCACCAGGAAACATCGGTGTGCTTGCGTACTTTGACGCATCGGATACAATGCTTACGAGAATCGCCAACACATATCAGCGCGCATTTACACTGACGGCTCCTGCTAATGCGACATATTTGCGGGCAAGCTGCTACTCAGAGACGGACGCGGATAATGTGCAGCTCGAAAAGAGCGCGACTGCAACAGCCTATGCACCCTACGAAAACATTCGCCCCATCAAGGGGCGGGGCAGCGTGACGGTGACAAGGTGCGGGGAAAACTTGCTGGCTATAAAGCCATTTAATAAATTCACAAATAGAGGCGTTACGTATGAGTATGTCCCTGATGGTGGTATTCATATATCCGGCACAGCAACGGCTAGTTCGGACAGCCAAACGTTTCCGGTTTGGCATCTGCCGCCCGGAAAATACTACGGACTGGATACGGGTGAAGGAACTGCCGCTTCTTTTGCGGTGCAGAGAAATGGGAAAAACTTGTGGCTAAATGCCGAAGGTATTTTTGAAATTTTGGCTGGGGACGTAACCAAGTATTGGTACGCGATTGTGAGTGCTGGCGCAACGGTTGACAAGACGCTATATCCGTACATAGTTCCTGGCACCACCGCCCCCACCACCTACAAACCATACATCGGTCAGACCAACACCTTGACCCTGCCTGAAACCGTGTATGGTGGCGAGGTGGACGCGGTGAGTGGTGAGGGGCAGGATACGCGGAAAACGATAACGCTGGACGGAAACGAACTGAAATTCAGTCAACGCGGCATCTATTATAACCTCCCGATGCATTCTGCACCAGGGATTTTATCAAATGGAATTATCTGTATCAGTCACTTTAACAGCAAGCTTTTTGGCGTGAATACAAATTACGATTTTTGTTTTGTGGTGGCGTCTGGTATAGCTGGTCTGTTTGCCAACGTTGACGACCTGAATGCCTACCTCGCGGCCAAGAACGCCGCAGGAACCCCCGTGCAAATTTGCTACAAGCTGAAAACGCCCACGCCCTTCACTGCGACAGGCGCACAGCCGTTGCCCGCGCTTGCAGGAGCGAACACCGTGCTGACCGATGCCGACAGCGCGACCGTGACGGGACGCGCAGACCCCATTAAGCGGATTGCCGATTTGGAAAATAAGGAGTGAAAAAAATGACGTATGAGCAAAAACAAGAGGCGATTAAAGCGCTAGTGTACGGAGGCACGCAAGAGGCAGCAGCCGATGCGGCTGGTGTGCCCGTCTACGCACTGGCCGAAATCACGCAGGCTGAAATCGACGAGGTGCGGGCTGACCTGAAAGAAATGGGGTGGCTGGATTGAGCATCATGGAAGGCGTGGACGTCTCCAAGTATCAGGGCACCATCGACTGGCACGAGGTGAAAGCATCCGGTATGGGCTTTGCCATGGTGCGGCAGGGGTGGATTAACTCGGACGGCAGCATTACTGAGGATCCTTTTTACCGCCAAAACATGGCCGAGGCACACGCTGCGGGCCTGCACACCGGCGTGTATCTGTACAGCTATTGCACATCCGAAAGCACCATGAAGGTAGCTGCAAGCGCTTGTGTGGCCATGCTGGAAGGATTTGTGTGCGATATGCCCATCGCTCTGGACTTTGAGCACGCCACGCTGTACAAGCGCTTTTCGCGGGCCGCAAATGCCAGCCTCTGCGCGGCCTTTTTGAGCCGCATTGAGGAGCTGGGGCGCTATTGCATCCTGTACACCTACAAGTCTTTCGCGGCGGCGTATCTGGACATGAGCGCCCTGAGCCGCTATGATTTTTGGCTTGCCCACTACACCGCCCGCACGGACTACACCGGCCCCTATGGGATGTGGCAGTACACCAGCAGCGGCACTGTGCCGGGCATTTCGGGGCGTGTAGACTGCAACCACGCATATAAGCATTACCCGGTGCTTGTCACCGGGAAGAAAGAGGAGGACGTTATGAGCGATATGCTGAAAGTAGGCCCGGTTTCGGGCGGCGACCGCAAGACGATGGCAGCCCTGGCGGACAGCCTGGGCCTACCCCACGAGGACGCGGGCGACTATCTCATCATCGGCCCCGCCAGCGCAGGCGACCGGAAGGCCATCGCCGCAAAGGCCGCCGCTCTGGCGGTGGGCTGCGTGGAGTATACCGCGCCCGAACCGGCACCTGAACCGGCACCCGAACCCACGCCTGCCCCCACTCCGGCCCCGGACAGCGGCAAAGACGACACCGCCGAGCAGCTGGGCCGCATTGAAGCCAAGCTGGACAAGCTGCTGGGCCTGGTGAACCCCAGCCTGCTGGAGGGCTGATATGGAGAGCATCATTGTGGCGCTGATCGGCGGCGGCGTGACCCTCATCGGGGTGCTCATCGCCAACGGCAAAACGCAGGCCGTCACCGACACCAAGCTGGAGGAGCTGACCCGTGAGGTGCGGGAACATAACAACTTCGCCCGCCGCGTACCGGTGATGGAGGAGCAGATCAAGGTGATCAACCACCGAATTGCGGACCTTGAAACCGCAGGAAAGGACTAACCATGGACATTTCGTATCTGTCGGATTACATGATTCCGGTCATCGTGGGCCTGTGCCTGTGCGTGGGCTACGTGACCAAAAAGTGGGTGAAGGACGTGGACAACAAGTTCATTCCCACCCTGTGCGCCGCCCTGGGCGTTGCCCTGGCCTGCTGGGCCAGCTGGCCCGCCATCGATGCCGGCACCATCCTGGCCGGCATGGTCAGCGGCCTGGCCTCCACCGGCCTGCACCAGGCGTTCAAGCAGCTGGTGGGCGGGGAGTGAGCCATGGGCAGTAAATTCGATTTCTGCCTGAGCCGGGGTGAGTATGATGACTTGTGCTTTTTGCTCACGGACGACGAGCATGCTGTGCTCGACATGCGCCGAAGAGGACGCAGAAACGCAGAAATTGCAGCAGAGTTGAATTGCAGCGAGCGCACTGTGAAGCGCTATGCTAAATCAATCCACGACAAAATGCACCGATAACACATAGCAAAAGCCCGGCAGGTTGTGAGCCTGTCGGGCTTTTTTATTTTTGTGTATCCTTTTGCGCATTGTACCACGTCAAAAACTCGCCGAAGAGGCGCTGCTCTGCCTCTTTTCGGGCGGCAATGGCTTTGTTTTTGTCGGTGCCGTAATACAGGTGGTACCGCTCGCCCTTAAAATAGATGTATGCGATATATTTGCCATTTTTTCCGCACGACACACCGCGCACGCCGGTGGTGTTGTTTCGCGGTGTTTTGTCCGACGATATCCGGCTGACGTTGGTGCCGTCAACCTGCCCGAGCTTATCGGCAATGGGCTTGGTTGTTAAGTTGCGGTTTTTTATACACCCGCAGCTGATCTGCTGAGAGTGGGCAATGGTACCGCTCGGCAGCTCTACAATCTTGCCGCAGTTAAGGCAACGGCAGCGGAAAACCCGGTTGCTGCCCTTCCGCTTTGGTGTTGGCTCGATGACGTATAAATAGCCAAACGTCTGCCCGGATAAATCTTTAAATGGCGGCATTGCCACCACCTCCTTGTAAAGATAGAGGCGCAGACATAACCCCGCCTCGTGACTTTAATATTCCGGATGCTCGCGGCCGTATGCCACACCCTTATCGTATACTTTTTTAATCAAAGCCGCGATTTCGCCGAGCTGCACGGCGCTGTATTTGTCAAACATCCCCGCGTCGAAAATGTTGGCGAAAATGCCTTCGCAAGTGGCGGGATATTCCCGCCAGCCGCTGTATTCTTTTGCCCGCTCGTACTTTAGTATGCGCTCACGCTCTGTATCGTCTAGCCCGCCTGGACCGTATGCAGCATCCGTAAAAACGGCCTGCTCCGTGAGTTTTCTCCGGTTGTCCACGAGAGGCTCATCCTCATCGATGAGCCAGTCACGGCCGACCCGCCGGGCGGTTTTAAAGCCCCCTCTATATGCCTTCTGGCGTACCGTATCGAGTGCCCGCCCGTGCCGCCGGGCGTACTCTGCCAAAGTAATGTCCATGCTTTTTCCTCCTTCTTTGGGGTAACCCATGAGCGCCCACCCTTTCGGGTGGCCGGGCTTGCACCGGCGGCGCGTTATGCGTCGGCCTTGCGGGTCAATCATCCAGCCAAAAATGCAGGATGTCGGCGGGGACGCCTTCGGCTTCCGCCTGTTGGAGAATCTCGGCCTTCAGCTCGTCGTATGTGCCGAGCTCGTCCCATGTGTCTGGTTTGTCACCCGGCACCGGGTCGGCCTCGGCGTAAAGCTCGATGTCGCCCCGGTCCACGCTGTCCAAGTGGCACAGCATAAAGTCGATGCCTTTGAGCGGGTCGTATCTCGATTCTCCGGCCTGGTAGAGCACCAGGGCCTTACCGTCCCGCACGTACTCGGCGGAGAACTCGGCGTTTACTTTTTTCCATTTTCATAAAATTTTCCTCCTTTACGGCCCCGGCGGGCCATTTTAAATCTGAAATTCCTCTCCGTACTTTTCTTCGTGGGCCTTTTCGTAAGCCTGGAAAAACTCCTGCTCGGTGCAGGGGGCCAGCTCGCGGTTGAGATCCTCTCTGATCTCGTCATCCATGAGGCTAACTGCAACCTCAAAATCGATTTCCGCGCCGTTCTGATTGATAACTTTCATCTTTTGCTTCCTCCGTTTGTGTTGCTTGCTTTCGTTGTCATTATAATACCACTCTAACTCTACATTGTAAATAGGCAAATTGCACAAACATCAACGGAATATTTTGTAAAATTATACTTTGACCCAAAGTTGGCCCGCTTGTGGCCTACGTTTTAACGCGCTTTATTGTACAATGGACGCAAAGAGAGGCGGGGCAGATGGCATACAGGGATTACAATCCAAACCCAGACGGCAAGCGCGTCGGAGACTGCACCGTGCGGGCGATTTCGGCGGCGACCGGGAAAAGCTGGGAAGAGGTATACACGGGGCTTGCGGTCGAAGGCTTTGCGCTGCATGATATGCCCTCTGCAAATCGCGTGTGGGGGAGCTACCTGCGGCGGCACGGATGGCACCGGCAAGCGATGCCGAGCACCTGCCCGGACTGCTACACCGTCGCGGATTTTGCGGCAGAGCATCCGGCAGGGGCGTACATCTTGGCCTTGCCCGCGCACGTCGTGGCCGTGATCGGCGGCGACTGGCTGGACACATGGGACAGCGGAGACGAGGCCCCGATATACTACTGGGAGAGGTGAGCACATGGCTTTCGGCAATCCATACAGCCCCGGCTATATGCCGGGATACTACCAGATGGGGCAGCAGATGCCGCCCCCGATGCCTGACCAGCTGGCACAGCTTCGGCAGGGCTACCAGCAGCCAGCACAGCAGCAGCCTACACCTATTATATGGGTGCAAGGCGAAGAAGGTGCGAAGGCTTACATGGTGGCCGCCGGGAACAGCGTCCTGCTGATGGACAGCGAGAACAGCGTTTTTTACATCAAGTCAACGGACGCAAGCGGGATGCCGCAACCCCTTCGGATTTTTGACTACACAGAGCGCGGCAAAATGGCCCCACAAAAGGCCGAAACGGCGGATGGAAGATTTGTCACGCGGGAAGAATTTGACGCATTGCGCGCCCGATTTGACGCACTGACGGCAGAAAAGCCGGGAAAGGGTGGAGACGATGGCAAACCCTCTGTATAACGCGCTGGGCGGCGGGAAAATGCCCGGCCCGATGGGGCAGTTTCAGCAGATGATGCAGCAGTTTCAGCAATTCAGGCAAAGTTTTCAGGGTGACCCGAAAGCAGAGGTGCAGAAGCTGCTACAGTCTGGCAAGATGAGCCAGCAGCAGCTTAACCAGCTGCAAGCGATGGCACAGCAGTTTCAAGGGCTGTTATAATCCTGTTTTCTTGTGAGTTTTCCTACTTGTTACTGGTTCGGCACTTATTTTATCAACTTTCTCATAACGCCACATATAACCGTGACAAGTTTTGCTTCTTCCTTTGATGTTGTTTAATATCTGGCATGGGTTACAGCCTACTTCTCTGGCTGCATCTGATATGCAATCCCATTTTCTCAAAAAAATTCCATCAAGGGCATATTGACAAACGCTGACTGCGGCGTAATGCGATTTCCCAAATCTACCTTTATTGGGGGATTGCTTCCCTAAACATTCAAAACTGTGGCGTATGTTTTCGGATGGTGTAACCCATTCAAGATTTTCAGCGTGATTGTTCTGCTTGTTCCCGTCTATGTGGTTCACTTGGGATTTGTTTTCTGGATTGTGTATAAATGCTTGGGCAACAAGAATATGAATGGATTTGTTCCTTTTTTCTGAATTTTTGCACAAAACCACCGTGTTATATCCAGAACCATGACGTTTTGGCGTCAAAATCTTTTCTTTCCCAGTGTGATTATAATTCAGACTTTTTACTTCCCCGCAATCGCTGACTTCATATAATCCTTCATAGCCACAAACTGGTAACCACATAATGCGCGTCTCCTTTGCTTGGTTGATGTATTTGTTTTAATTATATCACGTTTTATCAAAAATACAATATCTGCGCAGATATGTATAATATTTTATAAAAAAGGAGTTTATTATGAGCCTTTCTTCTGATGGAACTGTAATGACTATGCCGGTTCAGCCGGCAAGCAGCAACTCTAATGGTGGCGGCTTTGGCTGGGGCGACAACGGCGCGCTGTGGCTGATCGTGCTGTTTTTGTTCATTTTTGCTGGCGGCTGGGGCAATGGTAACGGCTGGGGCAACAATGCTGGCAACGGCGCTGGGGTGGTTGACGGCTATGTGCTGACCTCTGATTTCGCCAACGTTGAGCGAAAAATCGACAGTGTGAACGATGGCCTGTGCAATGGTTTCTACCAGCAGGCGCAGCTTGTAAACGGTGTGCAGAACGCTATGCAGCAGGGCTTTATGTCGGCTGAAATCAGCCGTGCAAACCAGCAGGCCGCATTTATGCAGCAGCTGAATGCCATGCAGATGCAGCAGGCCAACTGCTGCTGCGAGACCCGCTCGGCAATCCAGGGCGTGAATTACAACTTGGCCACGCAGGCATGTGAGACCCGGCAGAGCATCAACACTGGCACGCGCGACATCATCGACAACCAGAACGCCAATGCGAGAGCGATTTTGGACGCTATGACCGCCCAGCGGATTGAGGCCAAAGATGCCAAAATCGCCGAGCAGAATCAGCAGCTTTTCGCGGCACAGCTGGCGGCAAGCCAGGCGGCGCAGAACAGCTATCTGATTCAGCAACTGCGGCCTACACCCATCCCGGCTTACTCCTCGTGCAATCCTTGGGCGGCTGGGACTTATACCGGCTGCGGCACTGGCTGCGGCGGGTGCGGCTGCTAACATCATGTAAGCAACTACCTACTATACAAGTAGGCTGTTCAGCCCCCTGGCTGATTTTGCAAAAGAGCGGCGGGGCAATAGTCCCGCCGCTATCTTTTTTATACTTGTATTATTACTTTGGATATGATAGAATACAAAATATGTTCTATTATAAATGTAAAGAGGTGTCTTTATGTCCAAAGTAATTGATATAACCGGGAAAACTTTTTCACAGCTTACCGTTCTTTGTAGAAATGGCTCAGATTCAAAAGGAAAAGCTGTATGGACTTGTGTTTGCTCATGTGGAAATGTTGTTGATGTCGATGGAACTCGCCTTAGAAATGGCAGCGTTAAAAGCTGTGGATGCTTAAAACATAAAGCATACACTTCCACGCACCACATGACAAGAACTCGATTATATTATGCGTGGGCTAATATGAGGAACCGCTGTAAGCGCGAATCGGTTAAAAGCTATAAAGATTACGGCGCTCGCGGAATAAAAGTTTGCGCAGAATGGGAAAAATCTTTTGAGTCGTTTCGAGACTGGGCGCTCGAAAATGGATATTCAGACGACTTGACAATAGAGCGGAAAAACCACGATGGAGATTATTGCCCAGAGAATTGTTGCTGGGTTACAAAAGCTGCGCAAGCAAACAACCGCAGAATGTGTGTGGAAATCGAATATAATGGCAGAACTCAAAATCTTATGCAATGGTGTAACGAATTAGGACTAAATTATAAACGTATCCATAATAGAATGAATAAACTAGGCATGACTTTTGAAGAGGCCATTAGCAAACCGGTTGAGACAAATAAACGAAACAAGAAAGCGAGGTCTATTTATGGCTGAATTTACAGCATCAAGCACTCAAACTGTAGCCGCCGGGCAGAATGTCCCGCTCACCGAAACGGCGGTGGCCGGGAAGGGCTGCATCGTGCACCGTGAAGGCGCGGGCATTGTAACCCTGCGCGGTATCACAAACCAGTGCAAAGCGCGTTATAAGGTGAGTTTTGGCGCGAACATTGCAATTCCCACAGGTGGAACAGTGGAGGCTATCACAGCGGCTCTGGCCATCAACGGGGAGCCTCTGACCAGCGCCACCGCAACCATCACACCGGCAGCCGTTGAGAACTTTTTTAACATCTTCGTGGCGGCATTTATCGAAGTGCCGCGCGGGTGCTGCGTGACTGTGGCGGCAGAAAACACAAGCACACAGGCGATTTTGTTTGATAATTCGAACTTTATTGCCGAGCGCGTGAGCTGAAAGGGGAAAATATGGGCATGAAAGCACTTTATGAGCTGCGGGATATGCTGTGCAGCGAGCTAGATGAAATCGCCCACAAGGGTGAGATGTCCGCCGGTGATCTGGAGACCGTGCACAAGCTGACCGATACCATCAAAAATATCGACAAAATTGAGATGCTGGAGAGCGACGGATACAGCCGAAGTGACGGCGACGTGTGGACTGCGCGCGGAAACTACGGGCGCGGCAGCAGCTATGCCCGGCGGGGCACTCACTATGTGCGCGGGCATTACAGCCGCGACGATGGGCGAGATGCCATGCTGCGCCGGGTGCAGGAGATGATGGACGACGCAGACGACAGAGACAGGGAAATTATCAGCCGGTGCTACGACGCGCTGAAAAATGCCTGATGTAGGAGGTGACGGCCATGTTTGATATGCGAGAGGTAGAGGGCGCAATCGCGGAGCTAGAAAACGGCGAACTTACTTACTCGCGCTGTGGCAAGCTGGCCGACCTCTACACCATCCGCCGGGAGCACATGGCACCAGAGACGCAGCCGCCCGAAGCGGCAGTGCAGACGGCCAGAGAGGCCCCTGCGCGGGTGCACATATCTGGCGGTAGCGACTTTATGCAGGCCGTCGCACAAGTCGATTTCAGCGCGGCTCTGGACGTGCTGGACGAGCTTATGAGCACACTTGAGATTGTCAATCCGAAGGCTTATAAGAGCGTCATGCGGCGGCTGGAAGGGCTGAAATAGCTACGACTTTTTTACGACCTTTTGGGGCGAATACGACCTTTTTACGACCCGCAAAGCAGCAGTATTTTACAGTATTTAACAGTATAAGCAAAGAGAAAACCCACGACATAACGCTTTTTTGAAGCTATGTCGTGGGTTTTTCAATGGCGGAAAGAGAGGGATTCGAACCATATTATATTTTCGTTACAACGTTTGATTTCAATCTTTTACGATTTTTTTACGACTAAAATGCGCGTTTAACGCTTTTTCGGCGTCATCTATGGCCCACGACTTTGCTTCGGCGTACCACTTTTGAGTGGTAGCTATATCGGCGTGGCCCATCAGCTCCTTTGCCACCTGTGGGCTTACGTCACACTGTACAAGGACGCTGGCGAACTCATGCCGGAGCTGGTGCAGGGTAAAGTCGGGGGCTATTGTGTGCTTGTGCTGCGTTTTCCCAGGGCGGGACCTTTTAAAGTAATCATACTCGGCCCCGGTGGAGTGAGCGCACCCGATGGAGACACAGTATTGCTGCCAGGCGTTGATAAACTGCGCGTGGGTGTATGGCTGCGCGCCGCCGAAGATATAATCATTTGCTTTCAGCCCGTCAAGACGGTTGCCCAGGGCTTCCGCCAGCGGTGCTAAGATGGGCACTTTGCGGATTGAGTTTGCCGTTTTTGGGGGTTCGATTTCGGGCGCATTGTTGTGCCACACGACCGCTTTTGTGATGCTGATTTTACCGCCCGCTAAGTCCTTTTTCTGCAGCGCCATCACTTCGCCCCGGCGCAAGCCCGCATACATTGCAAAGGCGGCGCACAAACCAAAGCCGTCCGTGTGAGCCTTTACCTTTTCGATTTCCTCGTCTGTAGGTGCACGGCGCTTTGTCTGCGGCAGGCCTTGCGGAAGCCGGAGCAAGTCGCAGGGGTTCCGATCCCCGCCCATGTTGGTGCACCAAAAGCGGAAAATCAAGGATATTACAGAGCGCTGATTGGCGATGGTTTTGTACGCCATGCCCTGCGCCTCCATGTGAGATAGGTGCCGCGCGATGTCGGTGGTGCTGATCTCTCGCATTCCGTACCCCTCGAACCAGCTTTTCGCGGTCTCCACCGCGTGGCGGTATCCCCGGCGGGTGTTGTACTTCAATTTTTGCTCTTTTTCGGCCCAAAATGTGTCCGCCACATCTTCAAAAAGCGGGCCTTTTTCGCGCAATTCTGCCGCTTCCCGCACGGCCGCGTCTATCTTCGCCTGCACCTCTTTGGCGGTGTGACCATAAAAGTGCATCTTTTTCCCGTTGATGGTGCGGGTTCGCTCTATCAGGCCGTCACTCCTTGTCTTTGGCCTTGCCATTTTATTCACCTCGCGTATTCGTTCCGGCCCAGGTGTGCCGCATTCTTCCCGGCGGCATAGGCACTTTTGAGATTTTCCACGCACGGCGGGGCCGTCTCCGGCTCCACCAGTTCGCCTGTGCCTTCATCGAGGGTGTAGTTGTCCAGTATCAGCCCGCACACGGCCGCCCGGCTGCGCATGGTGCAGTGCGCGTTTGCCACATACTCGTCAAGCATAGAGGGCCAGTCACTCCCATGCGCCCCGAAGATTAAAAAGGCCAGCTTGTCCACTTCGCCCGGCGGGCAGTCCGCGAGGTACTTAAAAAGCCCGTTGCGCCGCTGCTCCACATCCGAGTGGCTGCCCTCAAAGTCCTCGTAAAGCTCCGGGTGTATCAGGCGCATGATGTCGCGGAAGCAGTTCATTCCCAGCACCCTGTACCACATCACAAACTCATGCAAATCCGGCGTGGACGTGCCTTTCTCCCAGTTTCGCACTGTCTGCTTGCTGATGTCCAGCATTTCGGCGATGCTTTCTTGGCTGCATCCTGCTTTTGTGCGCGTGTTGTACAAAAGAGCCGCGATTCGTTTGTCATTGTTCACAAAACTACCTCCTTTAAAAATCTTGGGGGTTAAAAAGCTATCACTTTTCGGCGTCATTTAGTACGTTTTACTTTCTTTTTATGACAACCTGCAAGTGTTATCATATACGCAAAGGAATGGTAAAAAGATGCCTGCAGGCCATTTTTCGAGTGGCTTTTTACCAGCACGATGCTACCGTATAAGAGAGGTAAGCACTATGCACGGACTACCGAAGCCAGAAAAATCACATCATGGAAGAAAGAGAGGTTCCGATGAAAAACGCCTGTATACAGCAAGAGCAGCCGCACCGCTGTGCAGCTGCCCAAGCACCTGACGGCCCTTGCCATCCGGCTGGGCAAGCAGAAAGGAGTACGTATGAATAGAGAAGATTATATAGAAATGATCGTCGACTTGCTAGGAAGATGCAAGAGCACGAAAACGCTTGATTTGGTATGGAGAATTCTGTGCAGAAGCGTTTAACGTATCAAGCTTAGCAGGCCTTCCAGCTTTTTCTTGTCGAGTCCGTAAAGCCATTTTACAACACGTAAAAAATCGCTATCAGCCTGTAACCTTGCAGTGATGTCCGGAATGGCGTCACTGTTTTTTTTGCGTGATGAAGGCGTTGGTGGTACTGCGTACCCAAGAAGCCACATGTCGGGGACATCGAGCGCCCCAGCCAAGAGATGAACCGCGTCTTGCTTCGGCTCATACCTTCCGGACAAGTAGTTGCTAATCGAGCCTTTGTCTATCCCTGTTTCGCTCGACAAATCGATTTGCCTTTTACCGGTGAATTCCATCGCCACGCGCAATCTTTCAGCAAACGAAGCCACCTTTTTAACGTTGTTCCTTGTGTCCTCGCACTCGAACAACAGCTCTGGAGATAGGCTAAGCGCCTTCGCAAGCCGGTTCAGCTTGCTGCGCTTGATTTCAGACACGCGCCCATTTTCCCACTTGGCGACAGCCGATTTTTGCACACCGACAAGGCGGCCTAGCTCTTCTTGTGTAAGCCCGCTTTCCGTTCGTGCAGACTTTATAAGTTCACCGATTTTCAACACACACACATCCTTTCTCGGTTAGTTATTTTTGCCACCTACTGGAGCAGCAGGAGCAAGCTATCCAGCTTACCCGCATCAAGTGCGTAAATGGTTTTCACGATTTCAAAAAATTTGCTGTCTACCTGCAACCGCTCGCAGATGTCAACGAGTGCATCTCCGTTCTTTTGATCTTCGGGGCGCTCCATCGATACATCATAGCCGAGTAGCCAAGCGTCGTTCACATCGAGGCATTTCGCCAGATGATAAACGCGGTCAGACTTTGGCTTTACGCGCCCGGACAAGTACAGCGACATCGACGACTTTGGTATGCCAGTGACTTGGCATACATCTGTGGCCTTTAGGCCCTTTGCTTCCATTGCTTTCTGGATGCGGGTGCATATTTGCTCTCGCATGCTATCACTCTCCTTACAAATATAATATAGCATAACGAGTTCAATTTTACAATACATAAGTTTAACTTTTTCAAATTTAGGTGTTGACAAATAAAATTCTTGTGGTATAGTAATAATCAGAAAGTTTAAAAACTTAAACAAACAAAAACAAGCCGAAACGGCTACAATTGGCCGTCTGCCGGGAATGGCCGCCCGGTACTGATGTGGCAGGCCAAAGAAGGAGGTGTAAGCTGTGAATTATGCGAAATTGCGCGGAAAAATCCGTGAAATCTTTGGCACACAGGAAGCGTTTGCGAAGGCAATCGGGCTTTCCAAATCAGGCGTTTCTATGCGCCTGAACGGCAAAGTCAACTGGACTGCCGAAGAAATCGAGAGATCAAAGGAAGCTCTCGGCTTTTCGGCTGAAGAAATCGGGACATATTTTTTTACCCGAAAAGTTTAACTTCTTAAACTAGAAAGGAGACAACATGAACGATATCCAGATTTTCCAGAACCCAGAGTTTGGGAAAATCCGCACCATTGACCGTGACGGCGAGCCTTGGATGGTTGGAGTGGATGTAGCAAAGGCGCTTGGATACGCTGCTCCTCGAAACGCAATCGCATCCCATGTTGACGAGGAGGACAAAACCAGCGCACTGATTCAGGGCACAGGTTCTAACTACAAAAGCATGGCAATCCTCATCAACGAGAGCGGCCTGTACAGCTTGATTTTGAGCAGCAAGCTGCCGAATGCGCGGGAGTTTAAGCGCTGGGTCACCAACGAGGTGCTGCCGAGCATCCGCAAACATGGCGGCTACATTGCCGGGCAGGATCAGCTTACCCCCGAAGAGCTGATGGCAAAGGCCCTGCAAGTGGCAAACAAGACACTGGCCGAGAGGGAAGCCCGCATTTCCGCGCTGACCGTGCAAAACGCCATCATGGCCCCGAAGGCCGAATACTTTGACGAGCTGGTTGACCGCAACACGCTTACCAGCTTCCGGGACACGGCCAAAGAGCTGGGTGTAAGTCCAAAGGCTTTTGTAGAATGGCTGCGGGCGAAAAAGTACATCTACCGAGACAAAAAGGGCAAGCTTGTGCCCTATTCAGACAAGAACGACGGCCTGTTTGAGGTGAAGGAGTGCTACAACGAAAAAACCAAGTGGAGCGGCGTGCAAACACTGGTGACCCCGAAGGGGCGAGAAACCTTCCGCCTGCTCTACTTATAAAGAAGGGAGTGAACACACATGGATTTGCCGATTTTGCTTAGTACCGTCGAGCTTACGACGGTCAACAGCCTGGTTTTCGCGGCGTATCAAAACGCCGTGAAGCGGCAAGACGAAACGGCAGCGGCAGTGCTGGACGGCACGCTGGAGAAGCTACAGCGTGAGCTTGCAGGCCGTCTGACAGCGCAAGACGTGGACTTGAAGGAGGTGAATTGAACATGAACCGGCTGCGGGAACTGCGTGAAAACGCGGGATTTAGCCAGTGCAGCCTTGCGGCCCGGCTGGGACTTACCCCGCCCACAATCAACCGCTGGGAGCGCGGCAGAGCTTGCCCGCGACTGCAAAACCTCAAAAAGCTGGCTGACCTGTACGGTGTCAGCGTCCGCGAGATGAAGGAGGCGGTGGGCTATGAGCAGAGAGCGGGAAGGCTACCGTGATGCACTAGAGCGTGTCCGGCGGGAAGCATCCGGGGAGCTTGTGACCGTCGAAGAGGCGGCCCGGATTGTTTACGGGAGCGACCCGCACGGCCCCCGGAAAGTCACGAGGCTGGCCGGATGGATTGGCTCTGGGCGGGGGAAAAGAATCCCCGCAACTGCGCTGGCCCGGCAGATTTGCTAAGGCAGTGCGTGGCGGCCGACGAAAAGCCCCATATCGTCCCGGCGGCTGTGCTCATGCTGGGCACATGGCTGCTGGCGATGTGGGCGGAGTGAGGTGAAAACATGGACAAAGCGAAATTACAAGTAGAAGCTTTCAAGGCGATTGTCGTTCATAGGGCGCTTGTGGCCTACGAGTGCAATGACGGCGATGCGTACATCACGTTTGACGGCTATTCAGCGTTTTTAGTGCCTGCCGAAGATGTGTGCATTGACATCACGAAAATGCGGCATATGCCTTCGTTGGAGAACCTGTTCGTGTTAGGTGACGGATACACGGAAGCCAAGCTTACAAAACGTTGCATCATGTTTGATGCCAACGGCGGGATTCTCCGCGAGTATCGCGCCGTTGACGATGCAGCGAGACATGTGTGGGTGCGCGAAAGCATGATGAAGAGGTACAACTCTGAGAAGTACACGGCATACATCCGCGACGAACTGGGCGCAGTGAAGTTTGTAAACCAAGCGACCGGCAAGGTTGACCACATTATATTACCGGTGCGCGTGCGTAATGGAGGCAATGATGACTGAGGTTTACATCACAATCAAAAAGGCCGCCCCGGCTGCAACCCGGGACGACCTGAAAGGTGCCAAACCTGCACGGCGTGGCAATACCAACATTGTAACCCACGCGCTTGCCCGCGTCAACTGGGGCGGCCTTTTCGGCGGCCTGCTGGGCGCTCTGGCTGCTGCGGCTGTCTGGGTGCCGGTGGCTTACGCCCAGCGCGGCTACTGGGCGATCGGTGGCGAGATTTTTCTCATCGGCCTGGCCGCTGGGCTGGGCGCATGGATGGGAGGCGGCGGCGAAGCGTGAAGTGCGATATGGACTGCAAAAACTGCACACGCCCGGCGAAAAAGTGCCACGGTGGCAATTTTAGCACCCCGTATACATGCCGGGACTGTGTGCCGACTAAAAAGCCCCACGAGGGGCCGTCAATCGAGTATCTGCCCGCGCTGAATCGGTGCGGCAAAAAAATCAAATAAAGCAAAGGAGAACAAACATGAACGATTTTACGAAAGCATTAGACGCGGTTGTGGCCGCTTACGACAAGAGCAACGAGAAGCCCGCGTACAATCGCATTGTTGACATCGAGTACATCGGAACGCTGTACACCACGCCGACCGGCACTCTGGAGCTTGGAGATCGCTACTTGGATGAGATTCTCACCAAGCTGATTAAGGGCAAAGACCCCTTCAAGCCCTTTGCGGGCCGTGTCCGCCTGATCGTGGAAGAAATCTCCATGAGCAGCGGCATCCCCGAAGGCCCCGAAAAGGAGGACGAAGAGAAATGAATCTGTACGAGATTGATGCGGCCATTACGGCCTGCATCGACCCGGAAACGGGAGAAGTGCTAAATGAAGAAGCCTTGAACGCGCTCCACATGGAGCGAGAGAAAAAAATCGAGAGCGTGGCGCTCTGGATTAAAAACCTGAACGCCGAAGCGGCAGCTTGCAAGGCAGAAAAAGCAGCCTTTGCAGAGCGTGAGCAGAAGGCCACGAAGAAGGTCGAAAGCCTTAAAAAGTGGCTCTCCGATGCGCTTGCAGGGCAGAAATTTAGCAGCGACAAGTGCGCAGTGAGCTTCCGGCGCTCTGCGGCTGTGGCCGTCTTTGATGAGGCCGCACTCCCGGCGGAATATGTGGCTGAGAAGATCACCAAAAGCCCGGACAAAACCGCAATCAAGGCCGCAATTAAATCCGGCATTGAGGTGCCCGGGGCCGCTCTGGTGGACAACCTGAGCGTGAGCGTAAAGTAAGGAGGTGTAAGCATGGCAGACTGTAAACAATGCGCTTCTGGGACGGACACAGCCCTCGAAGCGGCGGCTTTCGATTGTAAATTCCGCGACCTTCGGGCCGATGAAATCGAATGCCGGGTGCAGCAGGCAAAAGAAAAAGGCGTGTCCCTGCTGCTGTACAAAAACGCCCGGTGTGACCAGGCGATTTTAGATGAGACCGTTGGCCCGATGAATTGGCAGAGGCACCACTGCCGGGATAACGCAAACTGCATCGTCTCCATCTGGGACGAAGAGAAAAAGCAGTGGATTGAAAAGGAGGACACTGGCACCGAAAGCAACACTGAGGCACAAAAAGGCCTTGCATCGGATAGTTTTAAGCGGGCCTGTTTTAACTGGGGCATTGGCCGCGAGCTTTACACGGCCCCGTTTATTTGGATTAAAGCGGCAGACTGCGCCGCGCTGAAGCAGGTTGGCCAGGCATGGCGGTGCAACGACATATTCGAGGTCGAAAAGATTGTGATTGAGAGCAAGCGCATTGTAGCCCTTGCCATTAAAAATAGCCGCACGGGAAAGCGCTGCTTTGTGTGGCAGGACGCGAATTTCGCGAAAAGAAAGGCGGAAAAAGCATGAACAAAGTAATTTTGATGGGCAGACTGGCGGCAGACCCCGAGACCCGGCAGACGCAGGCAGGAGGGCTTGTGGCCCGGTATCGTCTAGCCGTTGACCGGCAGCGCGGAAAAGACGGCCAGCGCGAGGCCGATTTTATCAACTGTGTCGCCTTTGGGAAAAGCGCTGAATTCGCGTCCAAGTACCTGTACAAGGGCACCAAGATTGCAATCGAAGGCCGGATTTTGACCGGCAGCTATGAAAAAGACGGGGTGAAGCACTACAGCTTCGACATCATCGTGGAGCGGCAGGAATTTTGCGAAAGCAAAGGCGCTGCGGCACCTGCTCCGGACGCACAGCGGCCCGCATATGCTGCACCTGCTGTACCGGCCGGAAACGACGAGTACACGGTGATTGACGACAACGAAGATCTGCCGTTTTGATGGATAACGCTGTAACGGTAACACTGCCGTACCGCCTACCTAGCGCAAACGAGTACATCGCCGCTTGCCGCCGGAACCGGTACGCGGGAGGCAAGTTAAAAGCCGACCACACGCAGGCGGTGGCTCTCTACTTCAGGGGGCTGCCGCCGGTGCAGGGACCGGTAAAAATCCGGTTTACCTGGCACGAGCGGACGCGGCGAAGAGACAAGGACAACGTGGCTTTTGCGAAAAAGTTCATTCTGGACGGGATGCAAGCAGCGGGCTTCTTGCCGAACGACAACAACCGTTGGGTCGTCGGTTTTGAGGACTGTTTCGCCTACGATGGGCGGGACGGAGTGACAGTGGAGGTGTTGGAAAATGAATGATAACATGTGCGAAAAGTGCAAATATAAAGATGTTCCGTCTTTTGGGCACCCGTGCATGAAGTGCAAACACTCTTTCGTGCGTGGGACGTGCCAGTTTGACACTAGCAAAAGCTTCTTTGAGCCGGAAACCGAAGAAGATGCCGAGCAGCTACAACCAGCGCCGCACGGTTATGCTGAACTACGAGGTGCTTGCCAACATCTACCGCCAGCGCAAATGCCACAAATTGGACGAGTGGCGGGAGTTTTGCAAGTGGGCATCGTCTTTGCCGTACAGTGAGCTGATTACCGGGAAGGAGGTTGAAGAGGATGACTGACTACATCACTTTTGCCCAGCTGGCGGACGCTCTGCGCCGCTGCGGGAAGGCCCGCACGGTGGACGACTGCAAGGGGTGCGCTTACTATCGGGGGCCGAACCCTGAGCTGTGCATCCCAAAGATGACCGAGCGGGCCGCGCAGGTGATTGAGCTTTTCGCGGCGAATCTAAATGAAGGATGTTGATAAAATGGCCGAAACAGGCGGAAAAAGGTATTACTGGCTTAAACTGCAAGACGACTTTTTCAAGAGCAAGCGAATTAAAAAATTGCGCAAAATTGCCGGTGGCGATACATACACCATCATCTATCTCAAAATGCAGCTTGTGGCCATGAAAAACAACGGTATGTTGGAGTATACCGGCCTTGAATCAACCTTTGCCGAAGAGCTGGCGCTCGATCTGGACGAAGAACCTGAAAATGTCAGCGTAACGATAAATTTTCTCTTGTCGTATGGCCTCTTAGAGACCAATGACAACGTGGAATATTTTGTCCCTTATGCTGTCGCAAACACCGGGAGCGAGACGTCGTCCACAAAGCGCGTGAGAGAGTTTAGGGCGCGAAAAGCGTTACAATGTAACACCGATGTAACGCCGGTGAAACAAAACTGTAACGGAGAGAAAGAGAAAGA
>ERZ1034949.234-NODE-234-length-38607-cov-12.845066_pt1 | contig 38607 bp, 26 predicted proteins | sample MGYA00520590_ERZ1034949 | MGnify/ENA primary metagenome ERZ1034949 (study PRJEB33766, sample SAMN09781752) | gut metagenome | biome: gut microbiome | host: Homo sapiens | place: Madagascar | study: EMG produced TPA metagenomics assembly of the PRJNA485056 data...
CTATTAATATTCATAATCTGGAATATAGTATTTCAGAGTGTTTTATATAAGATAAAAATGTAAGAATATAAGGAATATAACTTTAAAAGTGAACTGAGTGCAAAATATAAATAGAAATTAATTTGAACCAAGGATATTACAAATAAAAAATGAACTCAGTTCAAAAGAATGAACTCAGTTCAAATAATAAACAAAATAGTTTAAATCAAACACAATTATTATCAACAATAAAGAACATATGTTTTAATGTTTCATGTGAAACATTAAAACAAGATATTGTGCCTGAAGGAGTTTAGTGATACAATTCTTTACTACATCACTTGAGTTATCTATAAACTAACGTTATAATTTACAGACAGATAATATTTTTTAAGTTTACGAGGTTGTTATGGTATTTAATCACACATACAGAATTGGTCTTGAGGACTGTGGAAGAGAAAATAAAGCAACTAATAAGGCAATTCTTACTATTCTTGAGGATATTGCCGGTTTACATTCGTCAACTGTTGGCCTTGGCCTTAATGAAATAAGTGAAACGGGCTGTGCGTGGGTAGTTCTTAACTGGCAAATGCAGATTATTAAACGTCCTGCATATAATGATGAATTAACTGTATATACATGGTCAACATCAGCTGATAAGCTCTTTGCGGAGAGAGATTTTAAGATTACAGACAAAGATGGCGAAACTATCGTTATTGCTACATCACGCTGGATATACATGGATATCAACAGAAGAAGACCGGTAAAAATCACTCCTGAAATCATGAATAGATATGAATCTGAACCGGAAAGACGCGTATTTGCTGAGAAAATAACGAAAGTTGACCTTCCTGATACAGATTTTGTTGAAATTCTGTACAATATTTTAAGAAGAGATGTGGATTATCTTGGACACATGCATAATATAAGTTATCTGGATGCGGCATATGACGTTATGCCAGAAGAATATTTTTATGGACCACAATTTAACTTTGTAAGTATCGAATATCGTAAAGAATTGCTGAAAAATGATGAAGTAAAGGCACATTTTTATCAAATTGACAATGGATGTATAATATCATTAAATACGGATAAGATAAATTCAGTAATTACACTGAAATATTGACAATAATTGTTAAATAGGAACTTATTGCATGGAAACTGAATGTATTAAGGACATATCAGGTACATGGAAAGGAGATTAATTATGAGTCTGATTAATAAGGAAAAGGTTTTAAATGGGGTTGGAAAGGCTGTAGATGTTACTAATATGGCGGCTGATAAGGCTTCTTCATTTGTTAAGGAAAAGGAAATTGATAAGAAGGCTATGAAGGCTGCAAAAACTGCTGAAAAAGGGATTAAAAAGGCAGGAAATAAGCTTGGAGAGGTGGCTGGAGAGATTGTTGCAGGTTACAAGAGTAAGGCTGGAGAAGCTTCTTCTAAGGCTTCAGGCACATCTTCAAAAGGTAGTACAGCACCAGATATTATCGTAGATGCTAAAGATATTACAGAACATTCGAATGATGAGGAACAATAATGAGCAATGATTTTTCACAGGGAAAAGTCTGGAAGAATGTTATCAATCAGGCGATTCCTCTAATGGTCGCACAACTTATACAAATTATGTATAATGTTGTGGATCGTATATATATCGGACATCTTCCGGTTATTGGAAGCAATGCTTTGACGGGAATCGGTCTGGTCTTTCCTATTACGACACTCGTTGCGGCATTTACTAATCTGTTTTCAACAGGTGGTGTGCCGCTTTTTTCTATGGCAAGAGGTGCTAAAGAGGAAAAGAAAGCTGAGCTCATATTAGGTCAGGTTGTTTCATTGCTGACAATTACATCAATTGTTCTTATGGTTTTATGTTATATTTTAAAAAAACCAGTGCTTTTCCTTTTTGGGGCAAGTGAGGAAACATATGTATATGCTGACCAGTATCTTAAAATATATCTTCTTGGTACAGTGTTTTCAGTGCTGTCAACTGGGCTTAACGGCTTTATTAATGCACAGGGGTATCCTAAAAAAGGAATGATGACTGTTATGCTTGGTGCAGTTGTTAATCTTATTCTTGATCCAATATTCATATACGGATTACATATGGGAGTCTATGGTGCAGCGATAGCTACTGTTATAAGTCAGGGAGTTTCATTTGTATGGGTTGTAAGCTTTTTTATCGGGAAGAAGACGTTTTACCATATAAAAAAAGAAAATCTGATTCTAAAGGCTGGCATGGTTGGAAAGATAACATCTCTTGGTATATCGGGATTTGTTATGCAGGGAACTAACTGCCTTGTGCAGATTGTCTGCAACAAAATGCTGTTTATGTATGGTGGAGACATGTACGTTGGAATTATGACTGTAATTAACTCTGTCAGGGAGATTCTTTCTGTTCCAGGAAGTACGCTTGGAAGCGGTGCACAACCTGTTCTTGGGTATAATTATGGAGCAAAACAATATGAGAGAGTCAGAAAAGCTATAAGATTCACGGCGGCAATAGGATTTATATATATGCTTGTTGCGTGGCTGGCTGTAATTATATTTCCAAAAGAAATTCTGTCGGTATTCACAACTGATAAGGCTATGATAAGCTTAGGAGAACATGCATTAAAGCTGTATTTCTTCGGATTTTTCTTTATGTCGTTCCAGTTCGTGGGACAATCAACATTTACAGCGTTAGGATGTGCCAAGAGAGCTGTATTTTTTTCAATATTCAGAAAAGTAATTATTGTTGTACCACTTACAATTGTACTTCCTATGTTGGGACTTGGCGTTGAAGGCGTGTTTATTGCTGAGCCAATATCTAACGCAATAGGAGGTCTGGCAAGCTTCACAACTATGTATTTTACACTTTACAAAAAGCTGCCAGAATAGTATTCTAAAGATTAAGATAGCAAAGATGCCATCGCTTCTATACAGGGAGCGGTGGCTTTTTTAAAATATTTTGAATTATATGGAAAGAAGGATATTGTATGGATATATTTGACATAATAGGTCCTGTGATGGTTGGCCCTTCAAGTTCACATACTGCCGGAGCAGTACGAATCGGATATATAGCTGGCAAACTTATGGGAGAACCTATAGCAAAAGCTGAGATACTTTTATATGGGTCGTTTCTGGCAACTGGAAAGGGGCATGGAACAAGAAAAGCACTTGTGGCAGGACTGCTTGGAATGAAGCCTGATGACATGAAAATTCCAGATAGTTTTGAGATTGCAAAGGAACATGGCATAGAAGTTGTTTTCGGGGAATCAACATTAAGAGAGGCACATCCGAATACAGCACAGATTCTGCTTACATCAGTAACTGGAAAAAAACTGGAAGTTGTCGGGGAGTCGCTTGGTGGTTCGAGAATTAATATTGCACAGATTGACGGAATTACTACGAATTTCTCAGGGGATTACCCGACTCTGGTTGTTCATAATATGGATCAGCCAGGGCATGTTGCAGAAGTTACTTCAATGCTTGCGCATAAATCTGTCAATATTGCCACGATGCAGTTATACAGGGCCAACAGGGGGGGTAATTCTGTTATGGTGCTTGAATGTGACCAGGAAGTACCAGAGGACGGAATTAACTGGTTAAGGCATGCAGAAGGGGTTGTTAAAGTGACTTATCTTGGTATGGAGTGAGTGATACGACAATGTGATGTCACATTTTAATCAAAGATAAATGTTGTAATTGAGTATAGATATTGAATATAGTGATTGGAGTTATCAGAAGCAGGAGGTTTTATGGCAGAATATCATTCAATAAGTGATCTTGTAAAATTAAGTATAGATAATAATCAGGAAATCTGGCAGGTTGTTCTTACGGGACAGGCACAAGACAAAATGATGTCAGAGCGTGATGTGTTTGCACAGATGAAGCAGATGTACCGGGCAATGAAAAGTGCAGATGAATTATACGACTGGAAGTTAAAATCACCAAGTGGAATGGCAGGAGGCGACGGATACAGAATGCGTCAGTATAATGAGTCAGGCAGTAATATATGTGGAGATTTCATAGGTATGGTTATGGAGAAGGCACTTAAGATGGGCGAATCCAATGCATGCATGAAAAGAATTGTTGCTGCGCCTACCGCGGGGTCGTGTGGCGTTATACCAGCTGTGTTATTGTCTTATGAGAAATATTTTGATGTTCCGGAAGAGGAATGTGTTAAAGCACTTTTAATTGCTGCAGGAATTGGAGCAGTGATTGCTGAAAATGCATCTATTGCAGGAGCGGCAGGAGGCTGTCAGGCAGAGATTGGTTCAGCAAGTGCAATGGCAGCAGCTGGTCTTGCATATATGCAGGGAGCAGACAGCAAAGGCTGTGCCAATGCGCTTGCACTTGCGTTAAAGAGCATGCTCGGACTTACATGTGATCCAGTGTGTGGTCTGGTTGAAGTTCCATGTATTAAGAGAAATGTTTCTGGAGCGGTCAATGCGATTACAGCAGCACAGATGACAATGGCAGGTATTAAAAGTGCAATTCCTGCTGATGAGGTCATAGATTCCATGAGAAGAATAGGTGATGACATGCCAGTCTGCCTTAAAGAAACCGGAGAAGGAGGACTGGCAATAACACCCACTGCAAGGGGGTATAAAGAAAAAATAAATAATATTGACAATTAATGTCACAAAAATTGACGAAATTTCGACAAAAAATATTGTTTTTTTTCGAAATTTAGCAAAAAATCTGTTGATTGACATAAATAATATGCTATAATATAGATGAAAGCGAGAAAATTTGAATTTGTTTGAATGAGTTTGAATGATTTTGCTGATAACATTACACAAAGATATAAGGATAACTCCATAATTCCTTATATTTGACTATATTTCTATCCCCTCTACTCATCCCCGGTTCCCCCAGAACCGGGGAAGTTTTTTATGCGGGAATACTGCAGCAGTAAGCTATGAGAATGTACATGGAAAGTACACTGCGGAGAAATAAAATGTGTTATAATATCCCAACGTTGTTATATTTAATGATATGCACAGAATTTCTAAGATGGAGTTAATCATGACAAGAAAAGAAATTAATGAAATTAAATCACAATATACATTAGAGAATTGTGGAATATTAAGATTATGTGGCTGCTATGTTGATGGCGAGCGAAATAAAATAACACAGTTTAATGAGAATTTTCTTAATCTTCCAGAAGAAGAGAAGCACAAATATTTTGAAATATTTAAGAAGACTCTTTCAGGTACACCGGGAAAGAATCTTATTGATATGAAGTTTAATGTTGATGCATATGCTGACGAGGGTGCAAGAACATTTTTAATGAACTTAAGAGACAGTGGTCTTAAAGATGACCGACTTCTTGATGAATTCTATGACAGAATTATTAATAATTACAGTTATGTTGGCAATTATCTGATTATTCTTATTAATCAGGTGTATGACATTCCAACGGTTACGACTGATAATATTGAGATGGATGATGCATCTGATGAGGTTTACAGCTACATTTTATGCAGTATATGTCATGTTAATCTTTCTAAGCCGGGGCTTGGCTATGATGAGGAGGATAATAATTTCCATGATAAGAAGCAGAATCATATGGTTGATGTGCCTGATGTAGGATTTCTGTTTCCTGCATTTAATAAGAGAAGTGCAGATGAGGATATGACGATGTTCTATACTAAAGATGTAAGCGAATTTGAGGACGGACTTATTGACTGTCTGCTTGACTGTGTTGCTCCGCTTCCTGCTAAGCAGCAGAAGGAAACATTTACATCGCTTGTAAGTGAGGCAGTTGGAGAAGAAGCCAATCTTCAGGTTGTGAAGAATATTCACGCGAATCTTGAGCAGATTATAGAAGAGAAGAAGCAGGAGAGTACGGCACCAGTTATGCTTGATAAAAATGAGATGAAGAATCTGCTTGAGAAAAGTGGCGTTAAAGAAGAAAGACTTGAGAATTTCGAGGAACATTTTGAGATGGCTGCTGGAGAACATGGGAAGCTTGTTGCATCAAATGTTTCATCTGGAAAGAAATTTGAAGTAAAGACGCCAGATGTTGTAATTAAGATTAATTCAGATAAAACTGACATTGTAAGTACTCAGGTTATTGATGGAAGACAGTGTCTTGTAATCCAGATTGATGAAAGACTTGAGGTTAATGGCATTTCAGTTAATCCGGATACAGGTGAGGTTATAGACAGAAATGTGGAAGAGTATATAGAATAATGAAGATGGAAAGGATGAGGCTGTATGACATTGAAGAAGTTGCTGCATAATTTCAACGGACATCTTCACACAGTTAATTCGCACAGAAGACTGGTAAGAAAATACTGCTTTAAACTTGGGATTTACAGGCAGGGGCTGATGCATGATCTGTCAAAGTATTCGCCATCTGAATTTATACCGGGAGTGAAGTATTATCAGGATGGGCACAGAAGTCCCAATAATGCACAGCGTGAAGATGAGGGGGTTTCTAAGGCATGGCTGCATCATAAAGGCAGAAATAAGCATCATTTTGAATACTGGATAGATTATGATGTTGACGGTAACAGAACAGTACTTGCCGGTATGAAGATGCCGGTTAAATATGTTGCTGAGATGTTCTGTGACAGGGTTGCTGCCAGCAGGATATATAACAAAGAAAAATATAAGGATTCAGACCCTTTGGATTATTATATTAAAGGACTGGGACATTATATTATGCATCCGGAAACAGATGCACTTCTTCATAAGCTCTTACAGATGCTTGCAGACAAAGGTGAAGAATATACATTTGAATATATAAAGAAAAATGTGCTCAAAAAGCAGTGTAAGAAATAAAATGATATGAGAGGATACAAGTTCCCCGGAGTTTTGTTGTAGATACAATACTCCGGGGTTTTTCTAGATTTTTTCAAGTGCTGATACAAGGTCTTTTAATTGTGCATGTATTTTCTTACGATTGATATCAGAATATCCAACTTCATTGGCGATTCTGTATAGGTATTCCTGAAAGTTCTGCACAAGCTGTGGATGATTAAAATCAAAAACCATGCTTGGGAAAGCAGTTCTTATTAAAAGTGCCTCAGAACTTTCGTTGACGATTATACATACATTGTCGTCAGGTTTGTATTCAATCGGAACGAAATAATAATCAGGATGAGTGTCCATTATGTTGATTATATTCTTAAGATGCATGGCATATGTTTTAGGAGTGTAATATACAGGAACATTCTGTTTCATAACAGGAAAAATTACAGGAACACGTCCTGTCATAATCTGTCTGACGGTTGCCAGAGGACAGATATCAATATTCCGTGTGACATCAGACAATATATCACGTTGGTAAGCGGCTTTCATACTAACGCCGAGGCTGTCAGGATTGTCAGATAGGAATTGTGATATAAGTTCTGAAGGCATTGCAGAAGGAGGAAGGCTGAGACCTTTCTGTATATGTGATGCATGGTTGTTTAAGAATTTCTGGAAACACGTTGAGACATCTTCAGCGGATTCGTATATATTCATTGTTGGACGACAGTATGACAAAAATGTCTTGAATTCAACTTCTTTGATTGAGACAATTGCTGACTCTGCAGTAAGTACAGTAAATGTCTTGTCAGGAATCGAAGAAAGACAGTCTGAATATACGGCTGCATACCCTGGGTATATTATGCTTATCTTAGAAAAAAGATTATCTCTCATTCTTGGATAATAATATGATTTTACATGACCTGTAAGAAATGCAGGAATCCAATAGAAGAATTCTTCAAAAAATTGTGTTGTGTTAACAGGTGATGGTGAGATAAGGCATATTTCATACCCATAATCTAACAGCTTCATAATAAGTTCCTGCAGGAAATCTATAGTGTCTTTGTTGTCAAATATACTGTACACATCATCATCTACCCATACATATATTGTTGCCGGGTCTTCAAGCGTCAGAAGGTAGTTAATGAAACTGAGAATTGCCTGTCGTTTGCCGGTACAGCTGTATAATACACTTGTTGCATTAGGTACAACATCAATTGTTCTTATGCCTTGTGCTGTGTTAGTTGATGACGATGAAACATTCTCATTGAGAATGCTGTCAACGAGATTACTTGGAACGGGAAGCTCATCAGCAAGCCATTGATAAAGCATCTCTGAATATTCTGATACAGGTCTTGAATGGTTAAAGCGGGAGTAATCTGCTGCAAGAGCAAGTGCCTTACGCTGGTAGTTAAGTTTTATTAATCCGGCAAAATAGTCTGCCATACGTCTTATGACGTCTTTATTGCGGGGACATTTTCTTTTACCATTGCGGTATAGGCTGACTGCGGAATTATCAATGTTGATTGCCGTAGCAAGCGTAGTGTTATTAGTGTTGGTTATGTCCATTAGGAATTTGAACTTGTCATTAAATGTCATGATATCTCCTTATGAAAATGCGTGAACGCCAGAAATAATAAGTGTTGTCAGTGTACGGGCCATCTCATCAAGTGATGTTCCGTTAGGGTTAGTTATCCACTCGTAGTATACATAAATCAGTCCACCAGCAACAAAGCTGGAAATCAATGGGTATTGTTCAGGTGGGATGTTCATTTTGATATCATTATCAATAAGTTCTTTGAGCAGGGTTTCCTGCAAAGCTTTCTGAAGCTTGTTAAACAGCATATTGCCATTGTCTGAAGTAAAAAGGGCTCTTACGATATCTACATCAGACATAATGGTATTAAGAAATGCGAATAATGTCTGTGGAGACAGCATGTTGTAATCCTCAGACATAGCATACATAAGGTCTTTAAGAGAAGATATAAGTTCATTAATGACTTCATCAAGAACATCATTAACTGTTGAATAATAAGTGTAGAATGTTTTTCTGTTGATATTGGCAGCCGCAGCAAGTTCAGTAACAGTAATTGAATTAAGTTTCTTCTTCTGCATAAGTTCAACTAAAGCTTCATATATTGCTTTCTTAGTCTTTAGAATTCTGCGGTCATGTTTAGCTTCTGTAATAGGATTAGTATCTGATAAATTCTCCATACAAACCTCCAGTCAGTTAATTATTAACTTCATATAAAATACCTATAAAAATTCGATAAAATGGGCATTTGTCAGCCAAATGTATTGTACATCAAATGATAAAAATAGTAAACAAAATGCGACAAAATGTTACATAAGTATCAAAAAAGAAATAATTGACCTTTGATAATATTTGTTAAAAAACATACAATGTTGATTGGAAATATATTGTGTGTTATTGGAACATGTGTGTATTAATTGTTAAGCTAGTAGACATGCACAATAAATGTTAATCACAACAAGAGGTTAATCATATGAAAAAGAAAAATACATTTATTAATGTAACAGCCAGTATGGGAAGAGGTCTTTTATATGCTTACCTGTATATTATGTTCAGACCGAAGATATGTTATCAGAGCAGAAAGGCAAAAGAGGAGATTGAAAAGGGAGGAATCATATTCATTGGAAACCATGTGGGACACAATGATGGCCAGATGTTTTATATGCTTTTTAGAAACAGTGTCCTCATAATAGCCAAAGACTGGGCTGACAAAAAGATTCTGAAATGGCTTACAAGTGGTGGAAAGTTCATATCGGTTGATCGTTTTGGAACAGATATCACATGGATAAGAGGGGCTTCAGAACATCTTCGTGCAGGTGATAATATGATTATATTCCCAGAGGGACATACTTCCAAGACAGGGGTTATGGATGAATTCAAGCCAGGATTTGCAATGCTGGCAGTAATGTCAGGGGCGAAGATTGTTCCGGTATATAATAACGGGGAATATCATAAGCTGTTTGGGAAGAGACTTAAGCTGTACGTTGGCGAGCCAATGGAACTTACTAAAGAAGGTAAGGGACTTAATGCTGGGTATCTTGCAGGGGAATGCAAGAGATTCCGGGAGGTTGTAGAACATCTTGTAAAGTAATTTAAGACAGACAACAATTATTATAAAAAGGAGTAGAGTTATGGATCATTATTTTTATAACATGGTAACACCAGAAGAGATGCAGACTCTGGAATATATTCCAACTATTCCAAAGTTTCTTGAATTTATTAAGAAGCAATATTCTGATTATCCAGCCATAAGTGACAAGGTTACTACATATACATATGAGGAGCTTGTTTCAAGAGTTGCTAAGAGAGTTACATTTATTAATTCATTAGGACTTGAGAAGGGTTCTAACATAGCAGTACTTGCAAAGAACGATCTTGATGCAATGGAGCTTTTCCTTGCAATTCCGGCGGCAGGACATGTACTTATTATGCTTCCTAATGCACTTAACGATAAAGCACTTGCAGGAATCAGCATGAAGTTTGACCTTGCCGGTATGTTCGTTGGTAAGGAATTTACAGAGGTTACAGCTAATCTTCCTTGCAAGACATGGCCAAGCACTTCTATTGGTGAGACAGAAAGCACATTTGCAGATGTTGAAAAGGATACTACAGCAGCCATATTCTTTACAGGTGGAACTACAGGAGCACCTAAGGGTGCAGTTCATAGCCACGGCTCTATTATGAGAGGTTCATTTAACGGTGTATTCGGACCGGGAAACATTCTTCATAAGAGATATATAGCTATGCTTCCTCTTTCACACATATTTGGTGCGATTATGGGTTATATGGCTAAGCTCTACACTGGTTCACTTACATACACATGTACTGATATGAGAGCTGCAATTGGTGATATTCCTGTTGTAAGACCTACAACACTTGTACTTGTTCCTGGTCTTGTTGAGATTATCCTTAATATTGCCAAGCTTAAGGGAAGAGCATTCTTAGGAGATCTTGAGCTTATTATGTGCGGAGCTGCACCTGTTCCTCCAAGACAGATGGCAGAGTGCCGTGAATTAGGAATTACATTATGCGCGGGTTATGGACTTACAGAGTGTGCCAACCTGACATCAGGCAATTGCGATACAGATAAGAAGCCTGAGTCTATGGGACACATTTATCCGGAACAGCAGGTTAAGGTTGTTGATGGAGAACTCTGGATTAAGGGTGACAATGTAATGAAGGAATATTACAAAGATCCTGAGCATACAGCAGAAGTATTAGAAGATGGATGGTTTAAGACAGGTGATCTTGTAGAGTTTGATGATAATGACTGGATATACATCACAGGACGTATCAAGAATCTTATCATTCTTCCTAATGGTGAAAATGTATCGCCAGAAGAGATAGAGGAATTGTTCTACAAGCAGCCGCTTGTAAAGGATTGCCTTGTACAGGAGATGGAAATGAATGGAAACACTGTTATCGGTGTTGAGATTATTCCATATATGCCTGAATTAGAGGGTGCATCTGAGGAAGAAATCCATAACAGATTGCAGGAAACTGTTAATGAAGTCAATAAGGAACTTCCTCCATTCAAGAGAGTGATTAAGCTTAAGGTACGTACAGAAGATTTCAAGAGAAATGGTGCAATGAAGATTTTGAGGAATCAGGCGTAAGGTAGTGGCAGGACGGACGGGGCTGCGGCTGGGTGTGACGCGGGCGTTGTGTGGTTGTGTAGCATTTTGAAACACGCTTTCGCTCGTATCCGGACGCAGCGGTACTAGGTTCGCTGGAGTTTGTTGGCACGAAGTGCCAACTGCTCCAGCTTACCAAGTGCCGGCGTCCTCCAACGGTTTCAAACTACTACACACCCACACGCCGTCCGCATCCCACCCAGCTCGCAGCCCCTGCATCAGCCACAGCCTTCCGGGCTGCCTCCTGCGGAGGGTTCGCCCGGTGGGGCGAATGCGTGGAGGGGCGTAGGCTACGGCTGGCGACCCCACATTTTAGTTGATTATAATCCGGGAGGTGTCAGTCGCAGGTACGCGGTTTTGAAAAGGCTTGCGGAAAAAACCGTCGGAGGACGCCGGCACTTAGGGAGTTCGGGATTTTGATGAGGGATGCGGGAGCTTGCTCACGGCATCCCTCACAAAAGCCTGAACGAGCTTAGTGTCCGTTGCGTCCGTAGCCGAGCGGAAGCGTGTTTTTGGAGCGAGCCTTTCCAAAACCACGTACCGGACGATTGCCAATATCCAATACGGATTTCAATAAAGTAAAAAAGGAGATTTAATCATGGTATTTGAGAAGTTAAAGGAAATTTTTGGAAGGGTTATGCCACAGTGTGATCCATCAACTATTACAATGGATAGTGTTCTTACAACAGATTTAGGAGTTGATTCTCTTAATATGATGTTGCTTGCAATAACTGTTGAGGATGAGTTTAAGATCAGATTCAGTTCTGATGCCAAGCTAGAAACTGTTAAAGATATTGTCGATTATGTAGAAGCTAACGCTAAATAGAGGTCACTTATGAGTGAAGTAAAGACAGGGCTTGTACTGGAAGGCGGGGCTATGAGAGGTATTTTCTCAGCCGGAGTTCTTGATTATATGCTTAAGAAAGACATTTATTATGATTACGTTATCGGAGTGTCTGCTGGAGCAGGTAATGCTGTGAATTATGTTTCCAGACAGGAAGGAAGAACTAAAAAGATAATTACCCATGAGAATGCAGAAACCTATTATGGAGTCGGACAGCTTTTTGAGAATAAGAAGATTCTTAATCTCGAAATGCTGGTAGCTGAATATGCACTTAAAGACATTCCTTATGATTTTGACACATTTTTCGCTTCTAAGACAGAGTGCGAGAGCGTTATTGTGAATTGTGAGACTGGAAAGGCTGAGTATAAGGGTAATTTTAAGACTAAAGATGAATTCTTGAAGTGTCAGATGGCAAGCTGCTCTGTGCCATTTATATGCGAACCTGTTGAAATTGACGGCTATCATTATCTTGATGGAAGCATCATTGATTCGATACCGGTTGAGAGAGCAGTTAAGAAGGGGTGCGACAAGATTGTTGTTGTACTTACCAAACCAGAAGGTTCTAAGCCTACAGATTATTCTAAGGTAAAGAAGCTGATTGAGTGGAGTTACAAAAAATATCCGGAGCTTTGTGAGGTTATGGCTCACAGACGACAGGCTTATGACAGACAGGATAAATTCATGAAAAAGCTTGTTGAAGAGGGCAGGGCTTTTGTTATCCGACCAGAGGAACAGATGATAAGACATTTTGAGAGTAATAACGAGAAACTTCTTCAGTGCTATCAGTACGGATATGACATGATGAGAAAACAGTTTAAAGCATTTGAGAAGTTTATGGAGGACTAATAATGAAGGTTTTAGTAGTAAACGGAAGCCCTAAGGGACCTAAGAGTAATACTATGCAGATGACAAATGCGGTTCTTAAGGGACTTAAGGAGACTAATCCGGAAGCAGAGATTGAGCTTCTTACCGTTAAAGATATGGATATTAAGCCATGTATGGGATGCATGAGCTGTTGGGGAAAGACAGCAGGTCAGTGTGTTATCAATGATGTTATGCAGGATGTTCATGTTAAATTCATGAATGCAGATGTAATTATATACAGCTTTCCACTGTATTTCTTTGGCATGCCAGGTCCAATGAAAACATTTGTAGACAGAATCATGCCGCTTATGGAGACTTATAAGGGCAAGGTAAGAGATATCGGAGATAACGCATTTCACGAATTCCGTTATGATGTAAGCGGTAAGAAGTTCTATGTTATATCATCATGCGGTTACGGAAGGACTCAGGAGATATATGACGCACTTATCAAGGAATTTAACTTTATCTATGGCAAGGGCAGATATCAGGCTCTCCTATGTCCACAGAGTGAAATGTTTGCAATTCCACCAATGGTAAATCAGATTAATGAATATCTTAAGAGATATACTGAGATTGGTAAGGTTATGGGAAAAGGTGAGGATATCCCTCAGGATATGATTGATTATGCTTCACAGCCAATGATCCCACAGAGAGCACTAGAGAAGCTTATGAACAATTACTGGGATGCAGTAACACCAGAGAATCCTCTTCCGGCTCCTAATTTAAGATAAGAGGCGGCTTATGAAAACATATTATATGTTTGGCGACTCGCTTATGCGCGGGGTTATGCCGGATGAAGCATGGAATTATCACAGTTCAGATGCAATCGGTTTTGAGAAAATGCAGGCACAATATAATATGAAGTTTTTAAATTTTGCAATGCCGACATTTACATCAGAGAGAGTAAAAATGTGGCTTACACAGATAATGTCAAGTCATCCGGTACCTGATGCTGCATTTCTTGAATGTGGTGGTAATGACTGCGACTATGACTGGAAGTCGATATGTGAGGGCAGATGTGATTATGAACACAGGCACAGAGTTGCCCCACAGGATTTTAAAAAGAATTATGAGGATATGATACATTTGTTGCAGGAAAAGGGAGTTGCAGTAACAGCAGTAATTGCACCTCCAATTGCTACTGAAGTGTATCTTTCACATTTGCTTGAAAGCGGAGTGGGTAAAGATATTATGTCAGAATATGTGAACTCAGTTCAACAGATGGAAGATGAGTTTGCTGAATATGGTGACATAATGAGAGCCGTTGCAAAAGAAAATGGCTGTGAAATATTAAGCCTTCGAGAAAGTTTTCTTGCACTTAATGACATTAAGGCATATTATAGTAAAGATGGTATGCATCCGAATGAGGCCGGGTATGCAATCATTCGTGATGATTTTGTAAAATATTTTTCTTCGCATGCGCAGTGATACTCACATGCGAAGATTTTGCATAATTAGCGGGGATTATATAGAAAGATGAGGAAGAAGAATGTTTAATCTGCGTTTCAAATGTACGGTTATATCAAGCTGGTACATGGTACTTCATGCTGTACCAAAGGCCAATAAGATGATTGCTAATAAAAGCAGTCATTCTGAGAAAGAGCGGTTTGCATATGCCAAGCGGATTATTGATTATATGAGACGACATGCCAGAACAAGAACTAAGGTATATGGCAGAGAGAATATTCCAACTGACAGTAATTACATAATGTATTCTAATCATCAGGGGAAATACGATGCATTGGGAATTATTCTCGCACAGGAGAAACCGTGCGGCGTTCTGTGGGGAAAGAAGCAGGCAGAAAGACTTATGAGCCGTCAGGTCTGTGGTCTTATTGATGCAGTAGTTATTGATCTTGACAATAACCGCGATAAAGTAAGGGCAATTATGGATGTGACTAAGCAGGTTAAGTCAGGAAGAAACTTCCTTATATTTCCAGAGGGCGGTTACACTGACAATAAGAATGAGCTTCAGGAATTTCAGACTGGCTGCTTTTCATGCAGTTTACAGACTAAGACGCCAATTGTTCCTGTAGCACTTTTTGATTCATATAAATCCATGAACAGCAATACATTTGAGAAAGTTGATACCCAGGTTCATTTTCTGAAACCTATTCTGTATTCTGAGTATGGTGAACTTAAGAAAAAAGAAGTTGCCGAACTTGTTAAGAACAGAATTGCTGAAAGAATGGCGCAGATTAAGGCTGGAGAGATTAATGAGAGTTATGAATTGATTGGATAAATTGTTGACATACACTATATACATTGATAATCTATTTAAGATTTACTTAATAATAAAGTGGTATGAGGAATATTATGTTGTTTGGTAATAAGAAAAAAAGTGCAAAGTACATAGTAGATGTACATTGTCATATTATGCCGAGAATAGATGATGGTTCCAGAAATATGACAGAAACTATTAAGATGCTCAAGATTGCAGAGTCAGAAGGAATAACACACATGATTGCTACTCCACATTTTAAAAGTGGACATCATAATGCTGATCCGCAGAAGGTTAGTGAGCTTATAAATGCAGTTAACGATGCAGCAGCTACGCTTAGAATTAATATGAATCTGTATCAGGGAAATGAAATATTGTACTTTGAGGATATGTGCAGTTATATTGATTCAGGAAAGATTAGCAGGATGAATGGTACTAATCATGTTCTTGTTGAGTTCATGCCATCTGACCCATATCAGTATATAAGAAATTCAATCGATGAGATAATTGGTGAAGGATATTATCCAATTGTCGCACATATTGAGAGATATGCATGTATGGTTGCTGATATTGACAATATCAGGGAAATCAAGCATATGGGAGCACAGATTCAGGTTAATGCATCAAGTATAACAGGCAGTATGGGTAAGGACATCAAGAAATTCGTGCACAGACTTCTGAAAGAAGAGATTGTCGATTATGTTGGAACAGACGCACACAGATGTGAGCACAGCAGAATACCTAAGATGAAGGAATGCACACAACTGCTCTATAAAAAATATGATGAAGCGTATGTTGACAGCATATTATATGGCAATGCATTTGACAGATTGTTAACAGATACTAATACGTTAAAGGAGAACAGATAATGGAACCAAGGAAAAGAACAGATAAGATTGAAGTTAATCTGGGTGAGATATTCGGATTATTAATTCATAGAATGTGGTTGATATTATTAGCGGGTTTTATATGCGGAGCTGTAGGATTTATATACAGTAACTTTTTCATAACACCACAGTATCAGTCAACAACTAAGGTATATATTCTTAATAAGCAGAACAGCAGTTCAGTTACATATAGTGATGTACAGCTTTCAACAACTTTGTCAAAGGATTACGAGCAGCTTGTTACAAGCCGTTATGTAATTGAAGGAGTTATTAAACAGTTAAGTCTTAATGAAACATATGAGAGTCTTGTTGGAAGAGTTTCGGCAGTAAATACTAATGATACACGAATTATTGCAATAACAGTTACAGATTCGAGCGCAGAGCAGGCACAGAAGATAGCTAATGCAGTAAGAGACCTTGCAGCAAAGCATATTACGCAGGTTATGGATATTGAAGCTGTTAATGTAGTAGATTCAGCTAATCTCCCTACAGCACCGGTTTCTCCATCAATTACAAAGTGGACATTTATGGGAATTGCTATTGGTATTATAGCTTCAATAATAATTATTATTGTTAAATATCTGCTTGATGATACAATCAAAAGCTCAGAGGATATAGAGAAATATCTGGGTATCAGTACACTTGCACTTATTCCTATGAATCGTGCTGAAGATGAGAATTCTGACAAAAGGAAGTCTTCACGCAATAATGATGGAAAAGTAATGAAGAGTCTGAATGATGCGAAGTCAAAGATTTTCAAATCATAATAGAAATGGAGGACCAGAGATGCAGGAGTTTTTAGTAAAGCAGAGCAATCTTGATTTCAGGACAAGAGAAGCTTATAAGATGTTAAGAACTAACATTGAATTTACAGGTGATAATAATAAAGTAATATTTTTAACAAGCAGTATGTCAGGTGAAGGAAAGAGTACTGTTGCATTCGAGCTTGCAATGTCATTTGCACAGAATGGAATGAACACATTACTTATAGATGCAGATACAAGAAAGTCTGTTATGAAAAACAGAGGAAAGAAAGGAAAGATTAAGTATGGACTTACACATTATCTTTCAGGCAAGAATCAGCTTAAAGATGTTATATGTATAAGCGATGTTCCTAATTTCTGCATGATATTTGCAGGGCCTGTACCACCTAATCCAAGTGAACTTGTTGGTAATGAAAGATTTGCCCAGATGATAGAGGAGACAAGAAATACATTTGATATGGTTATAATTGATACACCTCCAATAGGAAGTGTTGTGGACGCAGCTGTTATATCTAAGGTGTGTGACGGTGGAATTTTTGTAATAGGAGCTGGCGATATAAGCTATAAGTTTGCAAGAAAATCATTAGAGCAGCTTGAAAAGACAGGCTGTAAGATTCTTGGAAGCGTGCTTAATAAAGTTGATGTATCAGGCAGTTCTTATTATGGCAAGTACTATGGAAAGTACTATGGGAAATATTACGGCAGCTATTATGGTAATAGTGAAAACAATAATTGATGATAAAGGAGTGACACATTATATGTGCCACTCCTTTTTGCAAAAATGTGGTAATTATTGATAAACCGAATATGGAAATTTTTATGATACTATGACATTATAAGTATAAGTTTTTATGTTCGATTTAATACTGGTGAAGGGGGAAAATATGAGAAAAAAGAAATTATCAATAGTATTGTCATGTGCTCTTCTTGTTGTAAGTATGATTAGTTACATTACAGTGCAAGGAGGCTTATTTAATGAATCAGATGCATATGTACAGACGGAAAATATAATGAATGATTCTTATGTTGGAAGTTATGTACGGAGTGGGCTTGATAATAATGCTCCAGTGTATGTATCTGATATTACAACTTATGCTGAGGAAGTAATTCCGTCCACATATCCATCAGATATATCTTCTTATAAGAAGGCTCGTCCGTCACGAAACCAGAACCCATATGGAACATGTTGGGCATTCTCATCAATAGGACTTGCAGAATCAGATTTGATTACTAAAGGGCAGAGAGATTCAAGTGTAGACCTGAGTGAATTACAGCTTATACATTTTACATATAATTCAGTTACAGATCCACTTAGCGGAACAAAAGGTGACTATTCAAAGTATTACAATGATAATGCCAGTGATTCATATCTTAACAAGGGTGGCAATTATGAGATGGCAGTCAGAAGACTCAGTCAGTGGTCAGGAGTTGTCAATGAGTCAGCTGTTCCATATAGCAATGCCAGCACAGTATATAATAACGGTCTTGATGAAAAATATGCATATGGTTATGATGTGGCGCATCTGCAGAATGCTTATTTAATCAATGCAAAGGAACAGCCGGATGTGGTTAAGCAGCAGATAATGGAGCATGGTGCTGTTGGTGCAAGTTATACCCATTATTATAATGCTGGAGATTATGATAATAACTCTTATTATGACTGGCAGGGAATTATAAGTGGCGGTGGTGGACATGCCATTATGATTGTTGGCTGGGATGATGATTATTCTAAAGATAATTTTACAACTTCAAGTAAACCAGCGAATAATGGCGCATGGCTTATAAGAAACAGCTGGGGAACTTATTTTGATTACTTTTGGATGTCTTATGAAACATATTCGCTTCAGGATAATGTATGGGTATTTGATATGTCAGCAGATGATGGGCTGGATAACAATTACCAGCTTGACGGTGGTCTGTATACAGCAACTATAGGTTATTCTAAGGCAGCGAATATTTTTCATGTATCCAAGAAAGATGGCGTTGATTCAGAGACATTAAAGTCAGTATCTTTATCATATACACAGACAGCTGATGTGGGATATACAATTGAAATATATACAGACATAACAGACACCAGTAATCCAGCAAGCGGAACTAAGCATGAAGAGGCAACTACAAGTGGAAGAACTACATATGCAGGAATATACACAATTCCTCTTGAACATGAAGTAATTCTTAATCCAGATACATATTATGCAGTTATTGTGACCGTGGATAAAGGCGGTTTTGAAATTGAATATGGATATTCAGAAAGTACTAATCCAGGTGGCACAGATGACAAGATGGTATGGGAGAATGCTGTAAGTTACTGGGATAATTGTGAGGGAAGCTATTATTATAATGGCTATAATTTCGGAAAATTTTATTATAATTTCAGAATTAAGGCATTTACATCTAATAATGTTGAGTTAGGAGACCGATTAGAAGGTAATACTTTAAGCATGGATGGAAAGATTGACATGAATTTTTATATGAATCTTCCAGAAAATGTTGTCAATGATTCAGGTGCATATATGGAATTTACAATGCCAGATGGATGTGTGTCAAAGAAAATGTTATCTGATGCAAGAATAACATCAGATGGATTGTATGTATTTTCATGTGGAATATCGCCAAAGCAGATGTCAGATGTAATAAGTGCAAGAATTATAAGTAATGGAATTAAAGGCAATATATATACATATTCAGTAAAGCAATATGCAGAATCTGTGTTTAATGCGGCAGATGGTGTATATTCAGAAGAAGAAATAAATGCGGTCAAGGCGATGCTTAATTATGGAGCAGCAGCACAGCAATATTTTGAATATAACACGGATAATCCAGCTAACTCTATTATGTCAGAGGCAGACAGAGTTATGGATGAGGTTGCATTTGGAACATACAAAGGAAAATTTGTTAATTCAGATGAAATAGAAGGAATTGGATATTATGGAAGTTCTCTTGTGCTTCAATCAGATACTGCTTTAAGGAACTACTTCCAGTTAGACACTGGATATGATATAGCAGATTATGAGTTCTATGAGCAGCAGGCAGATGGAACGAAGAAGATTATTCAGCCACAAGAAGCAGAGTCTTCTTTATATTATATAGATATTGATAATGTCAAAGCGTATGAGCTTGGAGACAATTATAATATATATATTAAGAAAAAATCCGATGACGCTACAGAGATGATGGTTGAATGTGGAATGTTTGTATATGCAAGATATGTATATCAATATTCAGGTGATGAAGCACTTAAGAATCTGATGAAAGCAATGTATCATTATAATAATGCGGCAATTGAATATTTTTACTTTTTTAGTTAAATTAATGCTTGATATTTTTACCCTGAGTTTATATAATAATTAGCAAGGCTCATTTCAGTGTGCGGATTGGTCAGCGTATGTTGAAATATTTCAGGCTGGTTTTAGTTATATACTATATCTATATGAAGATATAGTGCATAAAAATTAATAGAGGGGAAAAGCTAACTAACTTATGATTAATGTTAATAAAACGAAAGAAAGTATTCAGAACGTTTTGATATTTTTTACTGATGCGATAGCAGTGTTTCTTGCATATTATCTTTCTGGATTCATATGGCTGACAGGTTACAGACACCAGTCATTCTGGAGAGTCATGCAGACACTTAACAATAATATAATTACTATAATTATAGCAGTTCTTATTACAGCTCTTTTCTGTAATATTAAAGGAGATGTTCTTAACAGGGGAAAGTTTGAAGAATTTGCTTCTGTTATTAAGAAGAGTCTTATTGCTTCAGCTGTCATAGCTGTATATGAACTTCTAAGTAAGACAATACATGGTGTTCCAAGAAGTGTATATGTTATAACATTTTTCCTTGGAATAGTTCTCATGTATATATTAAGAATGCTCGTTAAGGTATACATGAGACACCGTAATGGTGGAATCCGTACACATAGCATCCTTGTTGTTACAATTAAAAGCCGTGCCGAAGATACACTTGCAAAGGTTGCATCAAGAAACGACTGGATGCGCCGGCTTGATGGTGTTGTAATTACAGATGAGGATATGACAGGTCAGACAATATCAGGTGTTCCTGTCGTTGCAAATGTTCATTCTATGATGAGATATATTAAGAATGAAATTGTTGATGAAGTATTTATAGATGTTGATTATAAGACACGCCAAAGCATCAAGCCTATGGTTATGGAGCTTGAAGATATGGGTGTAGCAGTTAATCTTAAGCTTGAGATTCTTGACAGCTATAAGGATTTCGATTGTAAGCTTGGTTTCATAGGAAGCGTGCCTGTCATTACATTTGCTAACAGAATATATGACTGGAAAGGGTTATTCGTTAAGAGATGTATAGATATTCTTGGTTCGCTTGTTGGTCTTGTGTTTATGGTAATTGCAATGATATTCGTTGCACCTGCAATTATGATTGAATCTCCGGGACCAATCTTTTTCAAACAGAAACGTGTTGGAAAGAATGGCCGTTATTTTGAAATATATAAGTTCCGTTCTATGTATATGGATGCTGAGGAACGAAAGAAAGAACTTATGGCACAGAATGAGATGAGTGGTCTTATGTTCAAGATGAAAGACGACCCTCGTATAACTAAGGTTGGTAAGTTCATAAGAAAGACAAGTATTGATGAGCTTCCGCAGTTCATTAATGTTCTTAAGGGAGATATGAGTCTTGTTGGTACAAGACCACCAACGGTTGGAGAGTTCAAGCAGTATGAAGGTCATCATAAGAGAAGACTTTCCATGAAGCCGGGTATCACAGGAATGTGGCAGGCTTATGGAAGAAAGACGGTTAGCGATTTTGAAGAAATTGTTAAGATGGATCTTGATTATATTGATAACTGGAGTATTATGCTTGATATTAAGATTTTGTTTAAGACAGTTCAGTCAGTATTCACAACTGGCGGACAGTAGAATAATTACCCCCTTGTGGTATCATCAGATACTACAGGGGGTAATTTTTTTATCTGGACATTATGTACATTAACATAGAATAATTATAGTAAAGTTGCACAAAATCAGTTGATGATATAGAAAATATACATAAAAATTAACCATAATGCTTATTGACGCAAATTGACGGTTGGGTTAAAATGATAATAACTTTTGGTATAGGGGACATGCTGTAGTGCAACATGTCGAAAAGAACATGTTATATGCTGTTAATAACAGGAACTTTACTATGCCTACAATATAATAAGGAGGATTTTATGAAAAAGGGTAAAAGAATTTTAGCCGCTTTTTTAGCAGTGCTGATGGTTGTTGCTATTATGCCAACAAGCTGGGCAACTAAAAAGGTAAAAGCCGCTACAGAGACAAAAGTATATACTCTTAATGCTAATGACCTTGAAGCAGTAGCTCAGGGAACAAAGGCAGATGGAGATGTTGTAAAAGCGGGAACAGATAATTTCTTTAGCATTATCTGTAGTGCCAAGACAAAGTTTGATGCTTCAAAAAAGTCATTCAGTGATGGATTTGAAGGGACACAGAGAATTAACTTTGGCGAAGGAACAACAACAGCAAAGAATGCTATCAGATTCACAGTTGAAAGTGCAGCAACTGTACAGGTATGGTGGGCATGTGGAGATGCTGGACGTGAAGTAACTATTCTTGATAAGGATGGTAAAGCAGTAGCTACAACATCAGAAGGTCTTGCAAAGAATGCAATGGCTATCTCAACATTAACAGTACCAGAGGCAGGAACATATTATATTGGTAATACACCAAAGAGCAATTATATTTTTAAGGTTCAGGTATCTGATGAAGTTGAAATTAAACCAACATACAAGGAAGTAACAACAGTTCTTAATGCTAATGATCTTGAGTCAGTAGCTCAGGGAACAAAGGCAGATGGAGATGTTGTAAAGGCTGGCGAAGATGATTTCTTCAGCATTATCTGTAGTGCTAAGACAAAGTTTGATGCTTCAAATAAGTCATTCAGCGATGGATTTGAAGGAACACAGAGAATTAACTTTGGCGAAGGAACAACAACAGCAAAGAATGCTATCAGATTCACAGTTGAAAGTGCAGCAACTGTACAGGTATGGTGGGCATGTGGAGATGCTGGACGTGAAGTAACTATTCTTGATAAGGATGGTAAAGCAGTAGCTACAACATCAGAAGGTCTTGCAAAGAATGCAATGGCTATCTCAACATTAACAATTCCAGAAGCAGGAACATACTATCTTGGTAATACACCAAAGAGCAACTATATTTTCAAGGTAGCAGTTACACATACTGTTGAAGTTACAGGTGGAGATGATAAGCCAGAAAGAAAAGCATGGGCTGATGTAGCAACACCTGTTATTACATCTGCAGTTCAGGATGGAGCAAATGTTAACGTAACAGCAGATGCATCAGTTGGTTACAATGGAGCTGATAAGGTTGTTATTGTAATGTCAGATGCAGCTGGAAACGAAGTAAAGAGATTAATGTCTGATAACGAGGCAGAGAATGTAACAAAGTCATTCACTCCAAGTGAATCAGGTACATATACATTTAAGACTATCATTTCTAGAGATGGAGAAGAAGATAAGGTAAGTGAGGCAGTTAATGTTGACTATGCACTTCCTCTCTCAGCACCATCTATCAGCAGTGCAACAAGCATGGGTAATGGTACAGTAAGTCTTGTATGGCAGTCAGTTAAGGAAGCAACATCATACAATGTTTATGTTGACGGAACAAAGGTTGGTTCAACATCTGCTACATCTTATGATGTTACAGGATTAACTGTTGGCACAAAGTATGATTTTGCAGTTGAGGCAGTTAGAGAGACACCAGCTGCTGTATCTGATAAGGCAACAATATCTGCAACAGCAACATCTGATGCTAAGCAGGTATGGGGCTATATCGTATATGGTAATGGCGCAAGCGAATCTAATTCAGCATATGAAGGAAACATTAATGAAACAGGTTCTGTTACATTAAGATCTGGAGCAGTAGATGCTAATGGAGTTCTTAAGGGAAGCGGTAATAACGGAAAATTAGTTCCAGCATCATTTGATGGTCTTAATTTCTATTATACAGCAGTACCTACATCACTTAACTTTACATTAAGAGCTAAAGTAACTGTAGATCAGTGGAATTTATCTAACGGTCAGGAAGGCTTCGGTCTTATGGCAGCAGACAGACTTGGTGGTTCTGGATGGAACAATTCTTATATGGCTGTAGTTTCTAAGACAGAATATTACTGGAATGAAGAAGCTGGTAAAGTTACTAATGATACAACAGCACTTAAGGTATCTCAGAAGATCGGTATTGCTTCACAGGAGAAGAAGGGTCTTACTAAGGATAACATTGCAGCAATAGAAGCTAATGATACTGAAACAGTAAAACAGTTCCAGAGTGCTATGTATCCTCTTGAGCAGAGATATGCACAGAATGTCAATGTTATTGGTAATGCTGTTAAGCCAGTTGATGCAACAATAGAGAATCCTGTTACTGAGATGTATCTTACAATTCAGAAGAATAACACAGGATATTTTGTATCATACGAATCAGTAGATGGAACATATTCAACAACTAAGAAGTATTATGATACAGAAACATTATCACAGCTTGATTCTGATAATGTATATGTAGGTTTCTTCACAAGTAGATATGCACAGGCAACATTCTCAGATGTAACATTTACAACAATTAACCCATCTGATGATGCTCCAGCAGAAGAGAAGCCAATTGAAGAATTAGTAACTAATGCAGCATTTAATTCTAAGACTGCAACAGGTACAAGTGATTATGAATTCAGATTCACAGCTAACTGTGATGGTGTTCTTTCTATCTGGGATAGTGAAGATAACGCAATTGTTACAGATGTAGCTGTTGCAGCTAATACAGTTGTTAAGCCTGCAACAACAAAACTTAATGTAGGTAAGAATTCATTTAGATATGTATTTACACCAGATGCTGACTATATTCCAGAAAAGGATATGGTTATGTCATCATATGAGCCAATTGAAGGCACATTTACTGTAACATACAGAACATATGGTGTTGAAGGACAGTCAATTTATGTAGCACCAGGTAAGTATGGTGTTGGTACTAAGGAAGATCCAATGAGCATCTATGATGCTGTTAAGTATGTACAGCCAGGACAGACTATTGTTGTTATGGAAGGTACATATTACCTTGAGAAGACAGTTAAGGTTGAGAGAGGTGTTAATGGTACAGCAGATAAGCCTATTCAGATGGTAGCTGATACAGAAGCTTCTTCAAGACCAGTATTTGATTTCCAGGGATTATGTGCAGGTATGGTACTTGCAGGTGATTACTGGTACTTCCAGGGATTTGATGTAACTAATTCAGCTAATGCACAGAAGGGTATTCAGCTTTCTGGTAAGTACAATACAATGGATAACATTATGACTTACCACAATGGTAATACAGGTCTTCAGGTTAGCAGATATCTTACAACAGATGAATTTGATATGTGGCCAGCATATAACTTAATTCTTAACTGTACATCATATGGTAACGCTGATGCAGGTTATGAAGATGCTGATGGTTTTGCAGCTAAGTTAACAGTTGGTGATGGTAATGTATTTGATGGTTGTATCTCATACAACAACGCTGATGATGGATGGGATCTTTTTGCTAAGGTTCAGTCAGGTTCAATTGGTGCTGTAACAATTAAGAATTCAGTTGCTTATGGCAATGGTTACCTTGAAGATGGTACAGATGCTGGTAACGGTAATGGATTTAAGCTTGGTGGCGACAGCATGTCAGGCAAGCATGTTCTTGAGAACTGCGTAGCATTTGATAACAAGGCTAAGGGTATTGATTCTAACTCTTGTCCAGATATTAATGTAATTAACTGTACAACATTCAACAATGAGTCTTACAATATTGCTCTTTACACAAATTCAGCTAAGAATACAGATTTCTCAGCAACAGGTGTACTTTCATACAGAACATATATGAAGGATAATGTAGAGCAGTTCAAGTTACTTGGAACACAGGACAAGACAAAGGTTGATAACGATACTAACTACTTCTGGAATTATGAAGGAACAGCTAAGAATTCAGCTAAGACTGTAACAGATGACTGGTTTGAATCAGTTGATACAACAATGGATTACACAACACATGTATATGCATCACATAAGGTAACAAGAAATGCTGATAACACAATCAACATGAATGGTCTTCTTGTTCTTACAGACAAGGCAGCAGCTAATGCAGGTGCAAGAATGACTGGTACTCCATCAGTTAAGATTACAGTTCCTGAGGGAATTAAGGGACATAAGACAATATCTATAACAGGTAAAGATGTTGTTAAGGGTAATACAACAGATGTTGCAGTTATTCAGGGAACATCTACAGATATTGTATGGACAATCGATGCAGATGCATCTACATTTGATTATATTATGGTTGATGATGTAGTTCTTGATGCTTCTAAGTACACAGTAGTAGCTAATGGTAATACAACAGTTGTTACATTCAAGGCTTCTTACATTAAGAGCTTAAAAGCAGCAGAGCATACATTCAGAGCTTGCTTTACAGATGGTTATATTGCAGAGACTAAGCTTGAGGTTCTTCCTAAGACAGGTGATTTTGCTGGTAATATGACAGCTGTATATGCAATACTTATGCTTATGGCATTACTTGCAGGTTCAGTAGTTCTTTTCGAAAAGAAGAGAAAGAGAGCTTAATAAAGCTATAATTTAATAAAACACATGATTGAGGTCTGGATTTCCAGGCCTCAGTTTTTGTATATAGATATATAATTATTATTGTACAATTATTACAAGTAACATCTGGTATTAACGACTTTTAGAAAAATATTTACTAAAAGTGTTATTGACTATTTGTTATGTGTGGTGTTACTCTAATCATAGATTTATGAAAAATATAAGGAGGAATTTTTCTCATGAGAAAAAGAACCAAAAGAATGTTGTCTGTTCTTATGGCAGCTTTAATGGTTGTTAGTATTATGCCGGTTACTGGCTCTAATAACATTGTTGCTAAAGCATCGACAGCAAGTACAGAGTCTTCTGTTGTGACATGGTCAGCAGCAGATATTCTTGCAGCACAAGAAGGAGACTCAGGATTAGTGTTATGTGGTTCGGGATGGACTAATAATAATGCTACAGATGACAAGACATTTGAAGATGGTTTCAGTGCATTTGGAGACAATGCTAAGGCAGGATCTACAAAGGCACAGACAGATGGTAAGACAGCAACAGGAACAGTACCAAACGGTGGATGTTATGTAATGTATACAGCACCTGTTAATGGTGAATTAGCTATTAATACTAAGATAGGAAAGGGCAAAACTTTCTATGTAGTAGCAGAAGATGGAACTAAGGTAGCAGAAGCAAAAAATGGAACTTCTGGAAGTACATATAATACTGTTAAGGCAGAAGTAGAAGCAGGAAAGACATATTATGCATACCTTGGAGGAGCAACAGCTCAGATCTGGCAGGCATACTTTACACCTGCTGAAGCAGAGTGGTTAGCTGCAGACATATTAGCTTCAACAACATATAATAATGGTTTAACATTATGTGGTGCTGGATGGAGCAACAATAATGCCACAGATGACAAGACATTTGATGATGGTTTCAGTGCATTTGGAGACAATGCTAAGGCAGGATCAGCAAAGGCACAGACTAATGGAAAGAATTCAGCAGGAACAGTACCAGATAGTGGTTGTTATATAAAGTATACAGCAGCAGCTAATGGAGAGTTAGCAATTGATACTAAGATAGGAAAGGGCAAGACTTTCTATATAGTAGCGGAAGATGGAACTAAGGCAGCAGAGGTGAAAAATTCCACAGATGCAAGTACATATAATACTGTTAAAGCAAAGGTAGAAGCTGGCAAGACATATTATGCATACCTTGGAGGAGCAACAGCTCAGATCTGGAAAGTATATTACTCACAGTTAAATAAGAAGACTGTAGTTGACTGGGAATCAGTAGCAAAGCCAGTTATCAGTAAAGTAGAAGCAGGCTCAGATGGCTTTACAGTTACTGTTGAAGGAATTGTGGATGAGTATAATGGGGCTGAAGATATTGTTGTAACAATGCTTCATAATGATGGACAGGCTGGAGAAGCTGTTATAAAGAGATCAGAAGGAACAGCAACAGTTAATTTTACAGCTCATGAAAGTGGTGATTATACATTTGTTGCAACAGCACAGAGATTAGGTTGTGCTGATAAAGCTTCAGATGCTTATGAAGTAAAGGATTTCGTACTCGGTGTTAAGATGCCAACTATTACATGGGCAGAGAACAAGGGTAACGGAGAAGTATATCTTGACTGGGTTAATATAAGTGATGCAAAGGATTATACTTTAACATATAAGGTTAAAGATTCTGATGAAAGCACAGCAGTTAAGATTGATGGAATCACAGAAGGTGATTATACAGTTAAGAATTTAACAGTTGGAAGTACATATGAATTCAGTGTTGTTGCAAATAGAGCAGATGGATATTATTCAACTGCTTCAGAGAAGGAATTAACAGTAACAGCAGATGCTCAGAAGAACTGGTATGTATCAACTGTTGGTTCTGCTCAGGAGACTAAGGCAACTATTACAGATGCAGATGGTGATACACAGGTTATAAATATGGCTAATGGTGATACAGCACCACAGAAGGTTGCTACAACTGAAGCAAAGAATATCACTAATACAACAGGAAATATTGAAATTCAGGCTAAGGCTTCAGGAAAGATTTCTGATGATGAAGATGGATTCTCATATTACTACACTAAGGTTAATCCAGAGAAAGAGAACTTTGAATTAACTGCAACATTTACAGTAACAGATGCATCTCTTACACCTGATAATCAGACAGGTTTTGGTGTTGTAGTTGCAGATACATTAGGTGTTAATAACTGGGGTACACCAAGTTATGTGCATAAGTATTTCAATTACTTCTCATCAATGATGTACAGCTCTAAGAATAATGCACCAACAATGCGTTATATCACAGGTTATACATCAGCAGATACATCTAACAAAGATGGTGTAGACAGAGTTAATAACAATGTTAAGTTTAACCAGTTAACAGGAACAAATATGTTCAAGGTTGGAGCTGAGTATACATTTACAGTAAGAAAGACTAATGATGGATACGAAGCAGTTGCAACAACAGAGAATGGAACACAGACACAGAAGCTTACAGCTAATGATTTTACATCAGTACAGGAAGATGGAACAGTAGTTGTAGGTGTTATGGTAGCAAGAAAGATTGGTGTTAAGATTACTGATATCAAGTTTACTACATCAGAAAGTAAGGGACTTGCAACATCTGAGGTCGTAGAAGACAAGGTAACACCATCAATCAGAGTATATTCTTCTAGCACATGTGGAGCAGGTGAGTATGAATACACGGTAGTTCCTAATTGTGCAGGAACTTTAAAGGTAACAGGAAGTGCTGACGGTAAGGCTATTTCTAAGGAAGTAACAGCTGATGAGGTTGTAAGAATTCCAGTTGCAGTTAATGTTGGAAGCAATACTATTAAGGCAGAATTTGAACCAGCAGCGGCAGCTAATATTACATCAACTAAGACAGTAGCAAGCGAAACAAATGTTACTCGTAAGGTATATGGTGAGGCTGGACAGACAATTATTGTAACTCCAGATGGTAAGACAACTGGTGACGGAACTGAAGAAAGTCCATTAGATATTAATACAGCAGTTTCATATGCACAGCCAGGACAGACTATTCTTATGAAGAATGGTGTATATGATAAATGGATTACAATTAACAGAAGTGTATGCGGAACAGCAGATAAGCCAATTAATCTTGTTGCAGAATCAATCTCAACAGATGGAACTGATGGTGTTGTATTGTCAGGCGCAGGTCTTACAATAATCGGAAGTTATTGGCATGTATATGGTTTATATGTAAAGGATTCATCAGGGGTAGGTATTCAGGTAAGCGGTAACTATAATACAATAGATATGTGTACAGTAAATCATGCGGCAAACAGCGGTATTCAGATAAGCAGAAATGGTGGAGCTGATAACTATGCAGGAATTCAGGGTAAGTTATGGCCAACAGGAAATCTTATCAAGAACTGTGAGTCATTTGATAACTGTGATGCAGGAAGAAATGATGCAGATGGATTTGCAGCAAAATTAACATGTGGTGAAGGCAACAGATTCTATGGTTGTATATCACATAACAATATTGATGATGGCTGGGATCTCTATGCTAAGTCAGTATCAGGTATAATCGGTTCAGTTACTATTGAAAACTGTGTAGCATACAATAATGGATGGCTTACAACAGATGATGTAACTGCTGCAGGTTATAACTATGGTGAAGGTAACGGATTTAAGTTAGGTGGTGGATATCTTAAGGGCGGACATAAGCTTATTAATTGTGTTTCATTTGGAAATCATGCAAAGGGAATAACAAGTAACAGCTGTCCTGATATCTCTATTACAAGATGTACAGCTTACAACAATGGTAATGCAGATTCATATAGCGTAGGTCTTAATACAATGGATTCAATGCTTAAGGAGTGGAAGGTTAGCGGTCTTATATCTATGTCTAAGGCAGATTTAACTGCTAAGGCAGACCTTATTCCATTCTCACAGCACGGAGATGATAACTACATTTATAATGGTTCAGAATCATACAATAATCTTGGTCAGAAGGCTACAGATGAGTGGTTCGAAAGTGTAGATACAACAATTAGACCATCAAGAAATGCAGACGGAACAATTGATATGCATAATCTCTTAGTTATTAAGAGCGGTGTATTAAGCGATAATGTTGGTGCAAGACTTGATACAACAAGTGAAGAAGCAATAAGCGTTAAGCCACAGGCTGGCGAAGTTGTATCTCATGTATTTGAGTGGACAACAACTAAGGAAGCAACATGTACAGAAAAGGGCGAAAAGCATGGAATATGTACAGTATGTGGACATGAAGAGACAAGAGAAATCGAGGCTCTCGGACATGAATTCAGTAATGAGTTCACAGTAGATAAGGAAGCTACTACTACAGAAGAAGGCTCTAAGTCACAGCACTGCTTACATGCAGGTTGTACAGAGAAGACTAATGTAACAGCTATTCCTAAGCTTTCATCAGGCAGCGAAGATGTTAACACAACACCTTCAACACCAGATAATAAGGATGATGCAAATGTACCATCAACTGGAACAGATACAACAGTTAAAGAGCCTTCTGCTCAGACAGGAGATACAATGCATGCAGTACCATTTGCATTGGCAATGATTATCTCAGCAGGAGTAGTTGTGATGGTTGTTTCATCAAAGAAGAAAGTTGTAAAATAATAATTGAATAAATAATAATAGCGGCTGATATGGAAATCATATCAGCCGCCAATTTTTTTATTCTGAAAATGTAATTAAAAATATTAGTTATCTGTAGTTTTGTAATGTAGGTGTTGAATTAACACCAAGTGGGTTAGTAACACCAGAAGCAGTAGTAACTTTGTATGTTACTGTTATGCTTGAACCAGGAGCAATTGAATTGCCAAATCTGTAGGCAACCTGAAGATTGTTATAACTGCCAGTGTACATTGTATCACCATTACTCATCTCTATATCAGATATAGAGCCGCCAGCAGGGGCAAATATATGGATATAACCAGTAATTGTACCACCATAACTTCCAAGTATGTATCCACCGGCATTGATTTTGTCATTATCACTTAATGTATTGCTATATGTAGCAGTTACCTCATAAGTGCTTGAACCATTGCTGTTAACAACAGGCTCACTTATCTGTGTGTCTATATTAAGGAACCATCCTAACTTACATGGATCTGAGATACTGAAATATACTCCGGTTTCAGGATTCTCAGGGTCATCATTAAGTCCTCCGGAACATCCGGCATTTTTAACAAGTGTCTGTTCAGCCTCATCTTCCATCCACATCATAACTGTGCGGTTCTTTGCTCCATCCGAGAATACTTTATAATAATCACCGGCTTTTTTTACATCAAAGTCAGATACAAGCTTTGCCATGGTAACCTTTGCTGTTTCTGCAAATAAATTATCAACGTAATCGCCTGCAGAAGAAGATGCATTTGCATTAAGGTACTTGTAATAAAGGTCATACTGTAGAACCTGTGTAGCATTATCACCAGTTAACTCTGTGCCATCGGAAAGTGTTACATTACCGATGTATCCAAGCATGTTCTGGATAACTGCAGGTGTAAGGGAAACAACACCATTAACGTGCTCAGAATTCTTCTGCTCGTAGGCAAGTGCCCATATATAAGCAACTCTTTCAAAGGCAGGATCGAAACATGCATCTCTTGGTGCGTTCATCCATGAACCAAAAAGCTCTTTTTCCTCATCTGTTATAGCGGCAGCCGAAGGAGTGTAAGTTGAAAGAACATTATATACACTGCTGAAATTACCTATTGAGAGAATTCCATCGCGGATTCTTATGGTTCCAACTGAACCAGGGAAGCCGCCGGAAGCACGAATCTCAGAAGAGTTCTGTGCGGCAAGCAGATATGTTCTGTCAGAGCCATCTCCTATAAATGTCTTGAACAAAGGGAGAAACTCTTTAAGGTTATCATATGAACCAGTCATTGAAGCAATCTGTGCAGAGTAATCAGATATCATGCTGTTAAGTCCCATAGGGAGATTAACCTGATTCATTGAATATACAATATCGTCAATCTTAGGCTCAATATCCTCAAGAAGAGACAGATATGCATTAATAACAGTAATGTTAAAACCATCATTTACCTTCAGTTCAGATAAAGGATATTCTTCAAAAACAGATGCTGTAGGACGTGCAATATCATTAGAAGCCTCATCTACAAGAGAGAGAAGTTTCTCTACAGAGTCTATGTAACCTTTAAACTTAGGAACTTTATAGACCATTCTCCATAAAGGCTTGTCTAATGTGGCATTAATATTGTCAAGTGCAATATCAAGCTCATCGCATGCTGCAAATGTGGAATCAGCATCCTGTGCCTTCAGTGCAGATAATACATTTTTAAGGTCTGCTTTAAGGACTACCGCCTGTTGCTTTATATCAGATATTTCTTTTTTAGCAGTAACAGCACCAAATGCTCCGCCTAATCCAAGAATAAGAATTACTGCGATTATAACTCCGATTATGATACGTTTTCGCCTACGCTTCTTTGTATGGTGCGAATGATGGTGATGCGAATTACCGGAACTGTGTGAGTGGTGAGAGTGATGCTCATGTTCACTCCACTCAAATGACATTTCATCCATGTATATTAACCCTCCTATCATGTAAGAATAATTAATAAATTGTGTATACAAACAATATTTAAGTTTATCAGATAATAAAGGTATTTACAATAATAATGTACATAACTTATAATACTTTAAGAAATTTTAATAGAAAAGGAAATCAGATATGAGTTTACTTACAGTAACCGGACTTACACACGGATTTGGCGACAGAGCGATTTTTAATAATGTGTCTTTCCAGCTTAACAGGCTTGATAAGATTGGATTAGTGGGAGCCAACGGCGAAGGTAAATCCACATTTATGAATATAATAACAGGCAAGCTTATGCCTGACGAGGGAAAGGTTGAGTGGGCTAAGAATGTGCGAGTTGGGTATCTTGACCAGCATGCTGTGCTTGAGAAGGGGATGACAATCCAGTCAGTGCTTGCATCTGCATTTGACTTCCTGTATGACATGGAGAATCAGATGAATGAGATATATGCAGGGCTTGGTGACGCTTCTCCAGAGGAGATGGACAAGCTGATGGCGGAAGCTGGAACTATTCAGGACCTTCTTACAATGCATGATTTCTATATGATAGATGCGAAGGTTGAGGAAGTTGCAAGAGCGTTAGGACTCACTGATCTTGGACTTGATAAGGATGTAACTGAGCTTTCAGGCGGACAGAGAACTAAGGTACTGCTTGGAAAACTTCTTCTTGAGAAGCCGGACATTCTGCTTCTTGACGAGCCTACTAACTATCTTGATAAGGAGCATATTGAGTGGCTTAAGAGATATCTTCAGGATTATGAGAACGCATTTATACTGATATCACATGATATCCCATTCCTTAACAGCGTTATAAATGTTATTTATCATATGGATAATCAGGAACTGAACCGTTATACGGGTGATTATGATAATTTCCAGAAGGTATATGCAGTGAAGAAGGCGCAGCTTGAGGCGGCTTACAATAAGCAGCAGCAGGAGATTGCGGAGCTTAAGGATTTCGTTGCAAGAAATAAGGCGAGAGTTGCCACAAGAAATATGGCGATGTCGAGACAGAAGAAGCTTGATAATATGGATATTATTGAGCTGGCAGCAGAGAAGCCAAAGCCAGAGTTTAATTTCAAGACTGCGAGAACACCGGGAAGATACATTTTCCAGACACATGACCTTGTTATCGGTTATGATGAGCCGCTTTCAAGTCCGCTTAACTTAGAGATGGAGCGAGGCCAGAAGATTGTTCTTACAGGTGCTAACGGTATCGGTAAATCTACATTGCTAAAGAGCATATTAGGACTTATTAAGCCATTGTCAGGTGATGTTGAGCAGGGGGATTATCTTGAGATAGGATATTTCGAACAGGAGACTCCGGCTGGAATTGAGACTACATGTCTTGAGGAGATATGGCAGGAATTTCCGGGATATACTCAGTATGAGGTTCGTTCAGCCCTTGCAAAATGTGGTCTTACAACCAAGCATATCGAGAGCAAGGTTAAGGTTCTTTCTGGTGGAGAGCAGGCAAAGGTGCGTCTGTGCAAGCTGATTAACCGTGAGAGTAACATTCTTGTATTAGATGAGCCTACTAACCACCTTGATGTGGATGCCAAGGATGAATTAAAAAGAGCCCTTATGGCATATAAGGGCAGTATACTTATGGTCTGCCACGAACCAGAGTTCTACGATGGTCTTGCGACTGATGTGTGGGACTGTGGAAAGTGGACAACACGTATTTAATTGTATGATATGCGGTTGCCGCAATTAATCATTAAAATAATCAGGAAAACGTTTTCTGATTGCATCAATATTTTCAGAATATCTGCTCATATGTCTCTGTGATATATGGGCAGCTTTTTCTTCAATTGCTGATACAAGTTCTCCATGGTCTTTTAGGATTCTACCTGTTTCTTTGCATCTGAAACTTAATATTGTAGTTCTGTCAAAATGTGGTGCCATGCTTTCTACAAGGTTGTACCATACAGTTTTGCCACACATTTTATACAGACTTCCGTGAAATTCTTTATCAAGTGTGAAAATTTTTTCTTCATCACCGCGTTTGATATACATTTCCCATAAAGCTACATTTTCATATAAGGAATCAAGCTGGCTCTTTGTCAGTATATCGCAGGCTTCAACGGCAAGCTGTGCCTCGAGAACGCAGCGCAAGTCGCGGAGCTGTTCTACGATATCTGTATTGACATATGATACAAATGCACCAATCTTAGGTTTTATTTCGATAAGTTTTGACTGGGCAAGCTCTAATTCTGCCTCACGAAGAGGATTGTTGCTGACATGCATAAGTGAGCAGAGTTCGGGTGCTTCAAGCTTCTGGCCTGGCAACAGGTTAGTGTGTACAATGTTATATATAAGTTGTCTGAGTACATAATCTTTAGCTGCTTCACCTTCTGATTTTTCTGTAATATTTAACATAAATACCCCCAAATGTTAATGATATATATTTTATAGCATATTTTTGCAAAATTGTCTATTTTTTAACACTTGACATTTTTGTGACTGATATATATTATATAGCACGAAATATATAACATATAGAGTAATATAAAAGATACGGAGGTTAATGATGAGTGCTACAGAAACAAAGAACAAAAAGATAACTCTCATTCACAAGCTGGCATATGGAAGCGGTAATATGCTTGGAAGCGGAGCTTTGGCGATAAGCGGGGCATGGCTTTTATATTTTTACACGACATTTTGTAATATGTCGGTTGTTAAGGCTACGCTTATATTTTCAATTGCAACATATCTTGATGTAATTCTTAATCCTTTGATGGGATTTATTACAGACAGCTTTTACAGAACTAAGCTGGGAAGAAAGTTTGGACGAAGAAGATTCTTTATCCTTACAGGTATTCCGCTTATGCTTCTTTATCCAATGCTCTGGGTAAAGAATATGAATTTCTTCTATTATCTTACAACTTATATTCTTTTTGAATTTGTGTATACAAGCATTATGATTCCTTATGATACACTTGCTGTTGAGATGACTTCTGATTTTAATCAGAGAACTTATCTTACAGGATTCAAGGCAATGTTTGGAAAGCTGGCTAACTTCTTAGGTGCAGCTATACCTGGATTCTTCATCGGAATATTTGGTAAGGATTCACCATTGCCATTCTTCTATACAGGTGTTACATACTGCGTAATTATGATTATTTCGCTTACATTCCTTTACTTCAATTCATGGGAGAGACCTTATGATGATGTAGCGGAGGAGAACATTCCTAATTTCGTAGAGGGAATTAAGAAGCTTTTCGTTGATATTGCATCAACATTAAGAATTAAAACTTTCAGACAGCATCTCGGAATGTATCTGTTTGGATTCGGTGCGGAATGGCTTTTTACAGCGTGCTTTACTTATTATATAGTATTCTGTCTGAACCAGCCTTCAACACTTGTTTCAGAGCTTAACAGCTTGAGCAGTATTTTACAGCTTATCTCAACAGCTGTATTCATCGGTATTGTAGCAAAGAAGGGATTTGCAAAGCCATTTATTGCAGCACTTTCAGTTGTAATCGGCGCAATCCTCTGCTTCTTTGGAATATTTGTATTCCATATAGCTCATATTACAATTCTTGTATTCGGTGTAATGGTTATATTTGGTCTTGGAACAGGTGGTGTATACTACATTCCTTGGACAGCATATACATTTATGGCAGATGTTGATGAGGTCGTAACTAACAGAAGAAGAGAGGGTGTATATGCCGGAGCCATGACAATGGCTGGAAAGCTTATGAGAGCAAGCATTGTCTTCATCTTAGGTCAGGTTCTTGCTGCATTTGGCTTTGTTTCAGGTGCATCAACACAGCCACAGAGTGCAGTTAATGCGATAGCAGGTGTCCTTCTTATCGGTGTTGGCGGACTTGCAATAATCGGTATTATCTTCTCATGCAGAATGAAGCTTAACCACAAGACTCATAAGATTGTTATTGACGAGCTTGACAGAGTCCATGCAGGCGGTAGAAAAGAGGACGTTTCTGAGGAAACAAGAAATGTAATTGAGAAATTAACAGGTATTTCTTATGACAAATGTTTTGGTAACAATAACATTGGGTATAAGGAATGAAAAAATTGAATAATAATTGATAGGAAAGCCCATAGAAGCAGATTCTATGGGCTTTTGTGTTAAACAATCATATCAGCATCATCATCAGATATAATCCGAAACATACGGAATTCTATGGAAGAGTATGTCATCCAGATGTTCAATAGCTTCATCTGATGCCTGTATCTTGTCCATGACGTGAAGCTTCTCAGCAGTCTTGTAACCAAGCATTAATGTAGTTAATGTGCCGATTGACATAGATACTTCGTAATCAGGCTGCTGTTCGGTTTCAATACATTTGCCGTTATCAAAAAGGAATGTAAAGTAACCGTTGTTCCATGCGAGGAGGTCATCTTCTATGTAGAAACGTATGCATACAGATGGCTCGTCTGGGTCACAGGCATATTTGGCAAAGAACTGTCTGATATCAATAATTCGACCCATTGTGTATGGGCGGATTGTCTCTTTAATATCGCTGTCATCCAGTTCAAATGCGATTGGCTCACTGTAGTAATTGTTTCCGCGCACCTCATCAATCATTGAATCGTGGGCATGTATGAATTCCCACAAGCCAAGCTGTGCCTCGCGGTTAAGATAAATCATTTCTTTCACATGCATGACATCAGAACTTATCATGTATACCATATATCCGTAAGGTACATCGTCCTTAGAATAATAGATGGCAACAGAGGTGTCGTCCTCGTCCCAGCGCCAGTATTCTTCCCATGCAAGATTGTTTCTATATAGACAGCCATGAGTCTTTTCAGCAAATTTGGTATGAAGTTCTTTAAATTCTTTGTCGTCCCATGAAACTCGTCTGACATAACCAGGTTCATTAAGCTTTCTTGGAATCTGCGTATCCTTGATTGTATAAGTCATCTTGTTAGAGATAATTTCCCAGCCAAGACCACGATATAGTGGAATTGAATATGGATACAACAAAGCAAATGATTTGTGAGCATCTCTCATTCGTATAAGGCTCTGAATCATCAGTCTTTTCATAATTCCATGTCCTGTGTATTCTGGATATGTACATACGCTTGTAACGAAGCCTACGCTGTATTTAACACCATAGATGTTCATATCAAGAGGGTATACTGCAAACTGTGCAATCAGATCATCACCATTGAAGCAGCCAAGTACATCAGCTCTTTGAAGAACAGGAAATTTGGACTGGGTAATCTCATCGTCCTTCCAGCCTGTCTCGGCAAGCTCCTGTTCAGTTACCTGAAAGGCATATCTTAAAAGTGCATTGTATTCTTCAGCATCATCTATAGTAAGAGGACGCAGTGTATAGTTGTTTTCATCATTTCTGCTCATTGCGTTTGTTCCTTTTCTGTGTGCGCTTATTTCGTACATAATATAGCACTGGGGGCGGTTGTGGTCAAATGAAGATTGATAGTATACTCAATAAAATATTTATAT
>ERZ1034949.235-NODE-235-length-38530-cov-22.518622_pt1 | contig 38530 bp, 41 predicted proteins | sample MGYA00520590_ERZ1034949 | MGnify/ENA primary metagenome ERZ1034949 (study PRJEB33766, sample SAMN09781752) | gut metagenome | biome: gut microbiome | host: Homo sapiens | place: Madagascar | study: EMG produced TPA metagenomics assembly of the PRJNA485056 data...
CAGCAGAATATGCTGCCATACAAAAGATATAACTTCTTCTTTCTTAATCATTTATATTGTTTTGTTAATCAATTCATTCAGTTTATCCTCTCTGATAATCTTCGGCTGAACCTTGCCAGCGAGAGTGAGAATTTTCTTGTCGTCGCGATAAATATGAAGTTGTCGTGAGCGAACCACGGCTGTCAACTCCTCATCATTCTGCATGGCTTGCCAGATAGGGTAATATACTCCCTCAGGTTCAAACAACTTCTTTTGAAGATGAGAACAGAGAATCGTTGTATCAATAGTCATTGCCATATTTCTTTCAAACTATTTGTTTTCAAAGATTCATGTGTAAATACGCCATTAGCGCAATCTGTATAAGCAGAATGGCAGGAATGCCGTATTTGAATTTCTTGTGCATCGTCTTGTGGTGCCAGACTTTCATTCCCACCCATGCTCCAACGCTTCCTCCAAGTACAGCCAACAACAAAAGTGTGGCTTCCGAAATGCGCCACTTGGCTTTCTTAGCTTTGTATTTGTCAATGCCGTACACGATGAATGTTACTGCATTAATGGCAAGAAGATAACAGACGAGGCAACTGTGTAATGTCATACCCTTCATTTGTTCTTTCTTATTTCTTTAAGATATCAGTTCCACTACTTTGCCGAATGGTGCGAGCGAAAGTCCACCCATCTTGAAATGTTGTTTTCTCCAGGGATTTCCGATGATCGTGATATATAAAAGAAAGCCGAAAACAGATGTGTGAGGCAAGCTCACAGGTCTCCGAATATTAGCCAGAGTAAAATCAACGGAATACGAATGCGACCTGTTGGACTATTCGCTTCACTTATCGTAGAACCCAAAGGCCATAGGCGGATCAGACCAATCTTGAATGCCTATATCGCAAAGGGAATGTCGGTGATGGTACATGCAAGAGCAAGACTGCCAGTGAAATAACCGATGGCAGCCTCGAAACCTCCAAAGAGCCACCAAAGTTATGCGCAAAGATTATTCTTTTGTATTCTTGTTAATATCTTGCCATTCTTGATGTTCTTCCAAATGATTGGTCTTTACCAGTACGCTTTGGAAACCGAAGTTCCTACCAGCTTGGGCATTCTCTGCACGGTCGTCGAAATAGAGGGTAGTGGCAGGATCCAATCCTGTCATCTGCGTCATCTCTTCATAGATTTCGACGGAAGGCTTCTCTTTCCGCATGGCGTATGAGAGGAAAACACCATCAAACAACTCGTCTGTGGAATATCCCAACTGCTTCATCAGGCTGACTGATTTCTGCCAAAGCGTGTTGTTGATGTTGCTGAGCAGATAAACCTTGTATCGTTTCCGAAGTTTGACCAATGCTTCCAGTCTTTCCACAGGCAGATTGCCACACAATTCTTCGAGGATTTCCTCAATATCCTCAGTTGAGGTTCCTTCGCGGCAAAGACTCAGCATCTCTTTCAAAGTTACAGCTTCCGCCACCAGACCATTGATATATTGGTATATCAGTCGCTTGATCTTACGGAAATGGATTAGTCGCTTGAACATCGTAACGCCCAGGCTCTCCATGGCTTTCACAACAGAAGCATCATCAATATTCACGATGACACCGCCATAATCAAAAACAAGTGTTTCTATCTGTTTCATACTCATCCTTTGTTGTTACTCCTTTATTGTAATCGCATTCTATGTCAAGAATGGATCAAGCGTTGCCAGCAGTTCGGCTTTATCAACCACACCGCTTGTGCGCCACAAGACCTCTCCGTTGTGGAAGAGTATCAGCGTGGGCACGGATTGAATGCGGTATAGGCTTGCAGTTGCGCCATGTTTATCTACATCCACCTTGATAATTCGGATGCGGCTTTTCAAAACACTCTTTACCTGTTCCAAAATGGGGTGCATAGTCTTACAAGGTTGGCACCATGTGGCAAAGAAATCAACCAGAACGAGTTGGCCACTATTTATTACGTCATTGAATGTTTCCATAATTATTATTGTCTGTTTTTGTGAAGCAATTGAAAGTTTTGCTGTCCGTTGCAGCCTTCCCGAAGAAGAACTTATAAAGTCTTAGCCAGTAAGCCATTTCTTCATAGAGAGCCTGATGGACCACCATGTGCTTCTGAGTTTCGGAATCCGTCTAACCATCTGCTCATAATACTCTTTCTTTTCGAAGCCAAAGCCACAATCCCCGGCAACAATTAGCAAAGAGTCCGTAAGCTGATATTGGATACAGAGCTTGGACACCAACTGATTAAAGTCTCCATGAATGTCACCGGAGACAATAATTGTCTTGGCTTCGGGAAAAGATAGTGAGAATATGCCGTTATGATTAATCTTTTTTATAGACTAATTCCATTGTTTTTTAACAATGCAATTCGATAGTTGATGTTACTTCTTTTTATAGTATTCATCGATCGAACGGCCTACTTCGTCCATTGAAATTTCTCCTTCGATATGCTTACGGGCAGTTTCGATAAGGAAGTTAGACACGCGCAGATTGTCAACGTCTTGTAATCCTATAGATGTTCTCCACAATTTGGCTCGTTCACGCTTTTCCAAATCTTCGCTATTTAGGTATTCTTCAAATACGTTCATATAATGTTTTGTTAGATGCTATTCGCATGAAATCACTCAAAATATTTCCTTAAATAATCTTCCTGATATTCATTAAGTTCTTTGAATTGTGAGTGACGATTGATACCTATTTCTTCAAGAGTGTCTAATGATAAAGCATCTCCCATATACATTGCTGCTGTTGGAATGAGTTTATAACAATTGTTATCTGCCTTAAATGGAGTAATCCAACAAGAACTGTCTTCACGAATACAACTAATGTCAACCACTTCAAGACGAAAACGTATTTGATAATGACCTTTACCTATGAGGTAAAGATAACATATATCTCCAACTTGTAGATTTTTGTTACGAGCCTTTTTCCAGTAAGCACATCCCAGTATCTGAATACTCTTTACATGGTCAATCATGCTCTCTCTCCCTTTTAGTAAAAATATTCGTATCGATTTCATAACTGTTAATAATCTATTGTAGTTATACTATTGATGCAGAAAGGTTACTTGCCCACGCAGAAATTTTTGAAAATATTGCCAAGTACCTCATCGGTGGTGACCTCGCCAGCAATATCGCTAAGGTGGAAAATACATTCACGTAAGTCCTGGCTGATAAAGTCGCCAGAAAGGCCGCTGTCAAGGCCATCAATGACGCGATCGATAGCTGTGAGAGCTGCACGTAATGCTTCGTAATGGCGTAAGTTGCTAACTATGGTGCCAGCTGATGTGGTGGCAGATTGTAGCTTGAGTAAGGTGGCTGTTAGTATTTGATGCAATTTGTCGATCCCTTCAGACTTTTGTGCGCTGAGTGAGAGCAGCTTTACATCAAGGTCAGAGGTTGACAATTGTGATCTTAGATAGTTCTTGGCTTGTGTAAGGGTGGAAGGAGTAACTATGTCTTGTTTGTTGAGTATGATGATAAGTTGCTTTCCTTGAGTGGCTGGTAATATGTTGGCAGAGAGTTCGGCGTACTGTGTTTGATATTGAGTAAGATCCACAAGCCATAGCACAATGTCTGCTTCGCTGATTTTTGCAAAGGTTCGGTCAATTCCCATGCGTTCTACTTTGTCGGTGGTGTTGCGAATGCCGGCAGTGTCAATAAAACGCACCAAAGTGCCGCTTACGTTGATAGTCTCTTCAATAGTATCGCGAGTGGTGCCGCGTACTTCGCTTACCAAGGCACGTTCTTCGCCCACTAAGGCGTTGAGCAGTGTTGATTTGCCTGCATTGGTTTCGCCGACGATGGCTACAGGAATACCACGTTTGAGTGCGTTTCCCAAACGGAATGACTGGCATAGGGCCGATATGTGGTCGTGAATTTCGTGAGCCAAGTCACGTAGTTCCGTACGCGAGGCGAATTCCAAGTCTTCATGGTCTGAAAAATCGAGTTCTAACTCAAGCAACGATGTGATGTGTAGGAGTTGATCGCGTAATTGGGCGAGCTCTTTACTGAATCCACCTCGCATCTGCTGCATGGCCATGCGGTGATTCGCTTCAGTGGTTGAGGCTATGAGGTCTGCCACCGCTTCGGCTTGACTAAGATCCATTTTGCCATTCAAAAAGGCTCTTTCTGTATATTCACCAGGGCGTGCCATGCGACAGCCTTGTGCGAGCAACAGTCTAACAATTTGCGCAAGAATATATTCAGAACCATGGCATGATATTTCGCAGGAATCTTCGCCTGTATATGAATGTGGTGAGCGAAACAAACTGATGAGAACTTCGTCAATGAGTTCGTCTGTGTCGGGATTTATTATATTTCCAAACGTGATAGTGCCCCCGTGTCTTTGGTCAAGGGGCATGCTACCCTTAGGCTTGAATATTTCTGAAGTTGCGGATATGGCTTGAGGCCCTGATACCCGTACTATGCCGAGTGCACCGCCAGACGGCGTTGCTATGGCGCAGATGGTGTCCATTTTGATAAATTTTGATTTCAGTGTAAGTATGGAGGGAGTTGCTTTTCATGAAAGCAAGCGCAGTAGTATGCAAAGTTACAATTTCTTTTGTACGGCAATGGTGCCGCTATATAGTATTTTTGTTCGTTTTATTTCTGATTTACACGTTTTCAGGCAGATAGAGAAGTCTTTTGCCTTTTTGCTTTGTGTAATGCGTTCTTTGGATTATCTTTGCATAAGATAGTCTATGGTTCGGCAAAGATCACAAGTAAACTTGTACCTCTGCACTCACCTTGCACTATCTTTACATAAGATAGGCTGCGGTTCGGAATAGATTGCAAGTAAACTTGCATCTCTGCACTCACCTTGCACTATCTTTGCATAAAATGGGCTGCGGTTCGGTTTTGTAGTACATAAAGCAGCTGCAGCTCGATATTTTTGTTGCAATCATTTAATATTATTACATCATAGCTAATGACAAATCTATTCTCATCGAAAAAAATCCTGGCGCTGGCAGCTTGTTGCATGTTGTCTGCGGGTGCTTTGTGGGCAGACATTAACCCTAAGCCATTTGTTGTCCCCGAACTTAAAACATGGAGTGGCGCTGAGGGCCAAACCGCTCTATCGGGGCGTATCGTAGTAAAAAATGCCAAGTTAAAAACAGTGGCTACGGCTTTGGCTGCAGATTACAAGGAAATGTTTGGCAAAGAGTTGACCATTGTGAATGGTGCAACAAAGGGCGGTGACGTAGTGCTGTCGCTGAAGAAAAATAAGGCTTTGGGCGACGAAGGTTATACAATGAATGTTGGTAGTGCAGTTGAAATAACAGCTGCCACCGAACGTGGCGCATTTTGGGCAACACGTACATTGTTACAGATCGCTGAACAACACAAGGATGGTAATTTGCCAAAAGGTAAAACAACTGATGTGCCTGAGTATAAATTGCGCGGGTTCATGATTGATTGTGGCCGTAAGTTCATACCGATGAGCTATTTGCGCGATTTGGCAAAGATAATGGCCTATAACAAAATGAACACGCTGCAGGTACACCTTAATGACAATGGTTTCCGCCAGTACTTTGGTGGTGATTGGAATAAGACGCAGGCAGCTTTCCGCTTGGAGTGTGATACATATCCAGGTTTGACTGCGAAAGATGGCTCATACAGCAAGCAGGAATTTATAGACTTTCAAAAGTTGGCTGAGCAGAATGGGGTAGAGGTTATTCCAGAAATCGACGCTCCTGCACATTCACTTGCTTTTACCCAATATAAGAACGAGATTGGTAGCAAGGAATATGGTATGGATCATCTTGACCTCTTCAATCCTGAAACATACAAGTTTATGGACGGATTGTGGAAGGAATATATTGGAGGTAAAAATCCAGTATTCATAGGCAAACGCGTACATATTGGCACCGATGAGTACTCAAATGCCAAGAAAGATGTGGTTGAAAAGTTCCGTGAATTTACTGACCACTATATAAAATATGTTGAAAGCTTTGGTAAACAGGCCGTTGTGTGGGGCGCTTTGACCCATGCCAATGGCGATACAAAGGTTAAGAACAAAGGCGTTTTGATGGATATTTGGTACAATGGTTATGCTGATCCTGTAGAAATGAAAAAGCAGGGTTACAAACTGGTTAGCATACCTGATGGACTGGTTTATATTGTGCCCGCAGCTGGTTATTACTATGACTATCTTAATTGTCAGTATTTATATGAGCATTGGACACCTGCTGTAATTGGTAACAAAACCTTTGAGGAGAATGATCCCATGATAGAGGGGGGTATGTTTGCTGTATGGAACGACCATGCAGGTAATGGCATATCAACAAAGGACGTTCACCATCGTGTATATCCTGCATTGCAAACTCTCGCTGTAAAATGCTGGACAGGTAAGGATACTAAATTGCCTTATGCAGAATTTGAAAGCAAACGTGCAGAACTGAGTGAAGCACCTGGTGTGAACGAATTGGGACGCTTGGGCAAACCAGGCAGCGTGGTACTTGAAAAAGCAACAGTTAATGCCGGTGAAACGCTCAATGCAGAGGAAATTGGTTACAACTATGCAGTGACATTTACTGTAGATGGCAAACAAGAAGTTAATGGCACCGAGCTTTTCCGTTCAGCTAATGCCGTAGTTTATCTTGCAGATCCGGAACAGGGCAAGTTGGGCTTTGAGCGTGATGGTTACCGCAACCTCTTCAACTACTGTATCCCTGCTGGTGAGAAACACACAATCACTATTGAGGGGACTAACAAAATGACACGTTTGTTAGTAGACGGCGCGGTAAAGGAGGAACTTGGGCCGAAGACACTCTATGTTATGCGTGAGCAAGACAGAGCACATTACCAGGTGAAGGGCACTTATACCTATGAACCAGTGGTGTATCAACCAACAGATCAAATTTATTACCAGCGCACCTTGGTGTTCCCACTTCGTAAGGCTGGAAACTTTAAGAGCACTATTACTAATCTCAAGGTTGAGGCCAAGTGATTGTCAGCTGATAATAAAACAATGAAATAGAGAAACGGGCGAGATGCGTTGTAAAAGACGCTTCTCGCCCGTTAACTTTATATCAAGATCAGCAATTTTAGAATTAGAGCATAATGTCGTGGTGCAAACTTGCGATCTGATTGTTTGTGGTGTTCTTGCGGTTATGCAAGGTCAACCACTGTTATGCCAGCACCGCCAAATTGTACATGCTCATCGTGAAAATGTTTGACGCCGGGTACTGTTTTTAGATAATTGCGTACCAGCTCGCGCAAGGCCCCAGTGCCAGTGCCATGTAATATGCGCACTTTTGATTGTTCCAGTTGTATGGCGTCATCAATAAAATATGACACAGCCGTCAATGCCTCGTCAATGTGCATGCCACGAATGTCTATCTCAGGCTTGAAATGCAGGCGCTTCTCGTACATAGCGTCGCGCGTTTCCTTGCTGACGAACGTGGCATTTTGCGTGAGAGCAGTATTTCCCTCTTTGGGTGCTTCGCAAGGTTCGAGGCGGCTAACAGGCACTTGGGTGTAGAGCATGCCGAATAATACGCGCGCACTTTTGCCAGATATGCTTTCAATTCGTCCAATAGAAGATTGCCCTATGATGCGTACATAACTCCCGGCACGTAGGACTTTGTTATTGTTTGAAGGCGATACAGGCGACTGACTATTACAACTGTTAGAAAGATTGCGGAGTTTGGTTGCTGCAATTTTTTTTTCAGCCGCGCTTTTGGCTTTAGCACTGTCGCCACCGTCAGCTTTACGCTGTTGGCGACGTTGAATTTTGGCAATTTTGCGTGCAATGCGGTCTTGCTCGTCGGTATCTGTTTCAATTTGAGTCTTAAACTCGGCAAGTTCGTTCCTTAGATTTTTAGTTTTCTCCTTTTCAGCTTGCGCCTCGCGAATGTTTCGAATTGTATTTTCAATACGGGCATTCGACTGTTCTATCAAGTGTTTGGCTTCAGCTTTCGCATCAGCCATCACCCTTTTGCGCTCCAACTGGAAGTCTGTCATCTCCCGTTCATATCGTGCGATGGTACTTTCTAATTGTTGTTCTTTTAAGGTAATGTTTCGGCGCTTAGCCTCCCAATACTCTTTGTTACGAACGATGTCCTGTACATATTTGTCGCTCATGACATAATCTTTCCCAACCAATTTTGAAGCATAATCAATCACGTCGGCGGGGATACCCATCTTTCGTGCAATTTCGATGGCAAAAGAACTACCAGGATTGCCAACCTTAAGTTTGAATAATGGCTGCATCAGTTTGCTATCGTAAAGCATTGCACCATTTACTACAGCACGTGTCTGTTCTGCAAAATGTTTCAGATTTTGATAGTGGGTGGTAATAATGCCGAAATTCAAATTGTCAATGAAACGCTTAAGAATAGCTTGTGCCATTGCGCCGCCAATTTGTGGTTCAGTACCCCCTCCAAATTCATCGATAAGCAGGAGACTACGCGAATTTGCAGACTTCATCATAACTTTCATGTTCTGAAGATGTGATGAGTAGGTTGACAGGTCGTTCTCGATGCTCTGTTCATCGCCAATATCTATCATGATATCATCAAAAATGCCTGGACACGAATCTTCGCCGGCAGGTACAGGCATGCCGCATTGCAGCATATATTGCAACAATCCAACAGTTTTCAGACAGACAGATTTTCCGCCAGCATTTGGGCCAGATATAAGTAGGATACGCTGTCCTGGGCGCAGTTCTACATCAAGTGGCACAACCTTTCCGCCATGCTTGGCTAACGAGTGTTGTAGCAATGGGTGTATGGCACGCATCCAACTGATGCTTGGCTTTGGCTGTATGTTCGGCACAATAGCGCCAAAACTATTGCTGAATGCATTTAATGCTCGTAAAAAATCAACATGAGCCAAAAAGTGCAATGAACTTATGAGTTCAGGGATGTGTGGACGTATCTCAATGGTTATTTCCTGCAATATACGAATAACCTCCCGGCGCTCGGCTGCACGGAGTGTGCGAATTTTGTTGTTGGCATCAACCACGGCCGATGGCTCGATAAAGACAGTCTTTCCCGTTGCACTCTCATCATGTACGATGCCCTTTATTTTGCGCTTCAATGCAGGGGCTACGGGTATAACCAAACGCCCGTCGCGCAGAGTAGGGGTTACATCGCGATCAATATACCCAGATGTTTGAGCTTCGTTGATGATGGAGCGCAAACTATGGGATATACCTCTGGTCGTTATTTCAATTTGATGACGCAATGAGAGCAATTCTGGCGATGCTGTATCTTTTACCTTGCCATATTTGTTTAAGATCTTGTCAATGCGTCGTATGATGTCGGGAAATACGGCCACGTCGCATGCCATCTTGCCCAAGGCCGGATAAAGGTACTTAATTTGTCCTCTGTTATTCTCGGTGTCCGCATCGGTTGTAGAAAGGGCTTCATCGTCAACCTTTTGGGTAAAAAGTTTTGCATACGACAGAACGGATGCGATGGAGCGTTTAAGATTAAACAAGTCGAGCTCTTCGAGAAATGTGCGTTCTGGACGCGCACGTAACAGAGCCTCGCGTACATCGAAAAATTCTGTTTCTACCTCCTCGTCAGTCTGTTCTTCAAATATATTATATTCCCTTGCCTCGTCAAGGGCTTGTTTTATTTGTTCGAAGTCGTGCATAAAATGAAGTTCTTTATCAACCCATTCTGTGCCAAGACTTGACAAACATCGTCCTTTTAATAACGTGCGTATCTCGTTAAAGCCTATTTTACGTTCAAAATTTTCGGGATAAATCATTTATCTTGCTTGTATTTGAAGGCAAAAGTACAAAAAAAATAGTACTTTTGCAGCGAAATAATACGAGATTGCGCCGACAGTACGCGTCGACAACACCTCTTTTAGGACAGGTCTTGATGTGCGTGCGGCAATTCTGTTACAAAACTGTGGCATCTGTAAATACACAATTTGATGGACAAAATAAAAGTACGTGACCGTAACTTTTCGGTATCAATACCCGAAGCAAAGATTAAAGCACGTGTGGCTGAAATTGCCTCGCAAATAAGCAAAGATCTGAAGGACAAGAAGCCCTTGTTCCTTGCTGTATTGAATGGTTCTTTCATTTTTGCTGCTGACTTGATGCGTGGCATTGACACACCGTGCGAAATAACTTTTGTACGAATGGCATCGTACGAGGGTACGGCGTCGACAGGTAAGGTTCATCAGTTGATAGGCTTGAAGGACGATATAAAAGACCGTACTGTGGTGATCATTGAAGACATCATTGACTCAGGATTGACAATGAAAGGCCTGTTGCAGATGCTCGCCGAGAAACAACCGCGCGACATACGTATCGCAGTCTTGTTGGTAAAGCCCGGCAATTTGAAGGTTGATTTGGATATCCCCTATTGCTGCTTCGAAATACCAAACGATTTCATAGTAGGCTATGGCCTCGATTATGATGGAGAAGGTCGCAATCTGCCGAGCATATATACGGTAACATATTAAAACAGGAATCTTAACTAAACTAATATATAAACAAGACAATGAAGAATATTGTAATCTTTGGCGCTCCTGGTTCAGGAAAAGGCACACAGAGTGATTTGCTGGTGAAGAAGTATGGTTTTAAGCACATTTCGACAGGCGATGTGCTGCGTGCTGAAATCAAGAATGGAACAGAGCTGGGTAAGACCGCTAAGGGCTATATTGACAACGGTCAACTCATCCCCGATTCGTTGATGATTGATATCCTTGCCGCTACCTATGATTCGCTTTGCCCTTGTGAGGGTGTGATATTTGATGGTTTCCCCCGTACAATCCCACAAGCCGAAGCTCTGAAAAAGATGCTTGCCGACCGCAACACTGAAGTGGCTGGCATGCTTGAACTTGATGTACCTGAGGATATGTTGATGGAGCGCCTTATCAATAGAGGCAAAACTTCTGGTCGTGCTGATGATAATGCAGAGACTATTAAGAAACGCCTTGACGTATACAACGCACAAACGGCACCGCTCATCACTTGGTATGAAAATGAAGGGAAACGCCATGCTGTAAAAGGTTATGGCTCTCTCGAAGAAATCAACGCTGCTCTTTGTGCAGTGATTGATCAATTCTAATATTCAATTTGCTATTGTGACGCCTTGCCACACGTGCGAAACTCGTACGTGGCTTGGTGTCACATTTGCACTTTGGCAAAACGTCACATTTGCTTATTGAACAATTATGGCTGAATCGAATTTTGTAGATTACGTAAAAATATATTGCCGCTCGGGTAAGGGCGGACGCGGCTCAATGCATATGCATCGTGCCAAATATCAACCTAATGGCGGACCAGATGGTGGAGATGGTGGACGAGGTGGCAATGTTTATCTGCGTGGGAACCACAATTATTGGACTCTGTTACACTTGCGCTATGAACGTCATGTTTTTGCTGGAAATGGTGGAAACGGATCAAAATGTTGCTCACACGGCTCAGATGGCGAAGATAGGTACATCGACGTGCCGCCAGGTACAGTTGCTTACGATGCAGAAACTGGTAAGTATATTTGCGATGTCACCGAAGACGGACAAGTGGTGATGTTACTCAAGGGTGGTCGTGGCGGACTAGGTAATTGGCAGTTCCGTACTTCAACCAATCAGGCTCCTCGATACGCACAACCTGGCGAACCAATGCAGGAGATGATGGTCATATTAGAGTTGAAACTATTGGCCGATGTCGGTTTGGTTGGATTTCCGAATGCAGGAAAATCAACTCTGTTATCAAGCTTGTCTTCTGCTCGCCCTAAAATAGCAAATTATCCGTTCACGACAATGGAGCCGAGCCTTGGTGTGGTGGCCTATCGCGATCACAAGTCTTTTGTGATGGCCGATATACCTGGTATTATTGAGGGTGCAAGTGAAGGTCGCGGGTTAGGTTTGCGCTTCTTACGCCACATTGAGCGAAATTCGTTGTTGCTATTCATGGTTCCTGGCGATACAGACAACATAGCCAAGGAATATAATGTACTATTGGGCGAATTGTCTAAATTTAATCCTGGTATGCTCGACAAACATCGCGTATTAGCTGTGACAAAATGTGACCTGCTTGACGATGAACTCATGGACATGCTTAAGGCCGAATTGCCCAACGACCTGCCAGTAGTTTACATATCATCAGTTACTGGTTTTGGAATAGAACGACTAAAAGACATTCTTTGGGAAGAATTGAATAGCGAAAGCAATAAACTGCAGTCGGTTGCCGAAGGTGGGTCGATTGTGCATCGTGACCGTGAGGCCAGTGTCCTGGCCACCGATTTTGCCGATTGGCAAGCAGACTACGACATATCCGACGAAGATAATGACGATTCTGCCGACGAAGAAATATACGATATTGAAGACTTGGAAGACTAATAAACATATATATAGTAATAGAGAGTACGGTTGTTTTTCTATTCCGTACTCTTTTTTCATATCTGACGCACTATGATGGAAAATAAGAGCTTGCTAAAATACGAACTTTCAAACGAGGTTACTGCATTCTCTACAACTCGTTTGTCCCCGTTTAATTTAAGTGGTAATGAGATAGACCAAATGGGTGCATATGCAGCTTTTAATGTGACACACTACTGTGGTGATGACAAGGGTAGGGTAGAACGCAACAGAGCGTGGCTATGTGAAGAGTTGGGGGTTCCAGCGCAGAACCTATGGGTACCAAGACAGACACATACCTCTAATGTCCGCTGTATAGACAAAGCTTTTTTGTCGCTTACGCGTCAAGAACATACAGACCTGTTGCAAGAAATAGACGCTTTGATTACAGATGAGCCGAGGCAGTGCATTGGGATATCTACTGCCGACTGTGTACCCGTACTAATCCATGACAAAGTGCATCAAGCGGTTGCAGCCATACATGCAGGCTGGCGCGGCACAGTTAAACGTATCAGTCAAAATGCCTTGAGTATGATGCATGAAAAGTATGGAACCATTGCATCGGATTGTGTGGCCGTTGTAGGTCCAAGCATATCGCAACAAGCTTTTGAAGTGGGCAACGAGGTCCGAATAGCATTCGAAGATGCCGGATTTCCTACAAGCATAATTGATAGTACTACATGGACAAAGCCCCATATTGACCTATGGGCTGCCAACGTATATCTGTTGGAAGAGGCTGGCGTAAAGCTTTCAAACATACAGATTGCCAATGTTTGTACTTATGTGCATAGTGATGTATTCTTTTCGGCTCGGAAACTGGGCATAAAATCAGGACGAATTTACTCGGCCATTTTCCTTAATTGAGCATGCAGAAGGGCTTGGCAGATGTATGGCTCTTGTGAGAGGCGGTGTGTCGTTTTGCCTTATGAGCGGAGTGCATATAGGTCGGTGGGCTGACACTCGAATTATATTGTAAAAATCTACTTATCCAATGAAAGCAATTCGTCACGCAGTTGAGCCGCCAATATAAAGTCAAAGTCTGCCGCTGCCTTTTTCATGGCTTTTTGCAGCCGCTCCTTCTTTTGTTCAATGCTTTCAGACTTTGTTTTATGCCCGTAGCTTGGCTTTGCCTCTGCGGCAATGCTTAAATCACTGTCGCGTTGTATATTATATGTGTTATGAGAGGCGTCGGCTGCTTGCTTCATATTTTGCTTGTTACGTTGCATCTCAACCAATTCGTTGCTTTCAATTGGTTTGAAAATAGGCTGCGGTGTAATATGATGTGCCATGTTATAGGCAATCTGTTTTGTGCGTCTGCGGTTCGTCTCGTCAATAGTTTGTTGCATAGACTGTGTTATCTCCTTTGCATACATGATCACACGTCCATTTACATTACGGGCAGCTCGGCCAGCAGTCTGTGTAAGCGAACGCTCGCATCGCAAAAAACCTTCCTTGTCCGCATCAAGTATCGCTACAAGGGCTACCTCTGGCAAATCTAATCCCTCACGCAATAAATTGACTCCCACGAGCACATCGTAAATGCCCCGGCGCAGATCCTCCATAATTTGTACGCGTTCCAAGGTGTCAACGTCGCTATGAATATAGGCAGTATTGATACCATTCTTGAGCAGATAATCTGTTAGTTCCTCAGCCATGCGTTTTGTGAGCGTCGTCACCAATACGCGTTCTTCGTTCTCCTTGCATTTGTGAATTTCGTGCATTAAATCGTCTACGGGGAAGTCTGTGTCACGCACTTCGATGGGCGGATCGAGAAGTCCGGTCGGACGGATAACTTGGTCGACAACAACACCCTCACTCTCTTTGAGTTCATACTCAGCCGGGGTGGCGCTTATATAAATGACCTGTTTGGCCATCTCATGAAATTCATCGAATTTGAGGGGCCGGTTGTCAAGAGCCGCAGGTAGTCGGAAACCATAGTTGACAAGGCTTTCTTTGCGTGACCTGTCTCCTCCATACATAGCTCGGATTTGTGGCACAGTTACATGACTTTCATCTATAACAATCAGAAAGTCCTTCGGGAAAAAGTCGAGCAGACAAAATGGTCTTGTGCCAGGTTCGCGGCCGTCGAAGTAGCGCGAATAGTTTTCAATTCCAGCGCAATGCCCAAGCTCGCGTATCATTTCGATGTCATACTCCACACGCTCTTTCAGACGTTTGGCTTCAAGCATCTTGCCTTCTTCCTCAAATGCCTTTACCTGTTTGCACAAATCGTCCTGTATATTACGGATGGCAAGTTCTTGAGTCTCTTTTGATGTGAGAAAGAGGTTGGCTGGGTATACCTTGTATTCATCATAGGTGTTGAGCCTTGTGCCCGATATGGCATCAATCTCTTCAATGCTATCTATCTCATCGTCCCAAAAACATACACGTATCAGTTCATCGGCATAGGCCAGATAAATATCAATTGTGTCGCCCTTAACCCTGAAATTACCTGCCTTTGGTGCTACATCATTACGGGTGTACAAACTCGAAACAAGGTGATTAAGCAGGCTGTTCATGGAGAGCACCTTGCCAACCTTCAAGTCGATCACATTCTCATAAAAAGCCGCAGGGTTCCCCATACCATATATGCATGATACCGATGAAACCACAATCACATCATTGCGTCCGGAAAGTAGAGCAGAGGTGGCAGCAAGTCTTAACTTGTCAATATCCTCGTTGATGGCAAGGTCTTTTTCTATATACGTATCAGTTGATGCAATATACGCCTCAGGCTGATAATAGTCATAGTAGGATACATAATATTCTACGGCATTATTAGGGAAAAATCCCTTGAATTCTGAATACAGCTGAGCCGCAAGCGTTTTATTATGGCTGAGTACTAATGTGGGTTTCCCTACATTCTTTATAACGTTTGCTATTGTGAATGTCTTGCCAGAGCCGGTTACGCCTAACAACACCTGTGCCGGGGTGCCGTCAAGTACGCCGTTTGTCAGTTGGCGTATGGCTTCAGGTTGATCGCCTGTCGGTTTGTATTTTGATTGTAAATCGAATTCTTTCATGATGACGTATTTTAGTCGCCAAAGTATAAAGTCTTTGCGACGCTAATTTTGTTGCCCCTTTCAAAGTGAGCATTGTGCAAAAATACCGCTAAACACTTTCAATACTTTGGTGTTTCAATTCTTAATTCTTATGTTTGCAACGAAAATAAAAATATAAAACAGAATGACCAAAGAAAAACTTCGCAAAATATTGAAAGGAAATGAAGCATTGGATATAGACTCTATTCCAGTAGAGGAAAAGAAGTCGATCCATCTTTTTATGGAGTATGGCTTTACCATGTCCACTTTCTATCTGTTTTTTTTCAAAAAGGCTTTTCGGAATGGGAAATCCTTGGCGTTGGAAATTGCAAGGAACAATTCTCAGTTTTGCCCGGTGTGGCTAAGTGCTTGCTGGACTACGTTGAGACAGGTGTGCTTGGCGCTACACTTGACGACAAGGCTATTTGTATACGTTGGCAAAGAGCGATAAGCCCAATGTGTTTTATTCTTGTCTGAAAAAGGTGCAAGGTGGCCTTTGTGTGAAGTTTGCTGACTATAAGACGAGGTAAACTGTTACTAAAGTAGTTTACCTTAAACGTTACAGCCCCCCAAACGAGAGGTTGGAACATTTTACCTTTTATGCTCCAATCTCTCGCTCTAAATGTTCCAACCTTTTGGTCATTTCGTTATAACCTTTTGCTAAGTTCGTGTTGTCATGAGTGGATACATCTTGTGTTTAAGACTCTGCCGTCATGCCATATCCATTGCTTTTGTTTTGTCTGTCTTGTAGCAGTAGTGTGAGCCTTTCTATTTGCTCTTGTTGCCGTACAATAATATCTAATAGTTTTTGTTGCTGAGCAATATGTTCAGCATTGTTTTCTGCTTGTTTCTTTTGCAATTCAATCAGCAACGATCTTTCTGTGTTGTAACTTCTTGTGACATCGTTATCGTTGCACTCGTCTTTTTGAGCATCTTCTTTTTCGATTGTGATAGCATTCGGGATAATCGATGGTGTATGCGTTACGTCTATCGGACTGAGCGGCTTCCTTTCTCCAGGCTGCCTTGTCGCCATATCTGTAAGATAACCACCTTTCGGTTCAAATTGTGCATTGGCGGAAGGCTCCACATTGTTTTTACATGGTTCACCCGTGTTGCAGATGAAAGCTGAAATTGGCACTTGGAAGGTATTGCAAAACCTCAAGATACCTATAACAGGCATTGCACACACTCCTTGTTCCCATGCGCGTAAACTGTTGTTGGATTTGGTGCCGAGTGCTTGTAGAATGGAATTGATGGAGATCTTTTTGTTGATTTCCATCCATTCGGAGAGGAAAGAGTAATTGTACTGATACTTCATAGCTCTATATTTTTTAATAATGGAAAAACTAACCAAAAAATAAGGAATAAAAGACAAAGGTGCCCTTGGTGTTTCTTAATTCTTGTCGTTTGCAACGAAAATAAAAATATAAAACAGAATGACCAAAGAAAAACTTCGCAAAATATTGAAAGGAAATGAAGCATTGGATATAGACTCTATTCCAGTAGAGGAAAAGAAGTCGATCCATCTTTTTTATGGAGTATGGCTTTACCATGTTCATTATTCTTGTTTGAAAAAGGTGCAAGGTGGCTTTTGTGTGAAGTTTGCTGACTATAAGACGAGGTAAACTGCTACTAAAGTAATTTACCTTAAACGTATGTTGGAGTAAAATAGAATGTTCGTATCAAAAAACCTTATGAATGTACTAGTAGGGGTAATGACTACTAAACTTTTTCCCTTGTGGGAAATAGGTCCTAATGTTCTGTGTATTGGATTAACTCTTCATCTTCAGAATATACGACTCCAACCACATTAACTCCATATACTTTTTCGATAGCTGAGTTTAAGCGTTCCATATAAACATCAACTATAAAACTTAACATGAGATTTTCGTATCTCATAATTCTAATTCTTTATGTTTGGCGATACAAAAGAATTATGAGAATAAAGAATGCGAGCAATCCGTGAGGACGCTCGCATTTGCTATATACACAAGTAAAATACTGGATTAAGTCGGGATAGTTAAGAATGTGCAAATCTTTACTTTTGGATAAGTTTACTTCATTATTTCGGGCAGATTATCAAATTCTTCTTCAACAGCAGACAGCCAACCTTTTTCTGCAAGCCCAACAAACGCATTTACAAGATTGTCTATTGGAGACATACTACGTATCTCTCCGACATATTCATATTTTCCCGAATTGTCAACGTAAGCAACACCATTGTCTTTGTCTATTTTCAAATTCCACAAATTCCATTCGTCATTATCCTCATTTACCAATAATTGAAGATAAGGTGGTAACATCTGGTATAGTCTTAATAGCGACCATGCTGGCAAAATATCGTATGAGTCAGTAGGATAATTCTCAGCGTTTTCTTTTTCTTGCAGAACAGATGATGCGCAATAATGATGTTTTATCCATACCATATCAGCAGTATCTATGGTATAGCCAACTTCGAACAATCGCAACGATTGTTCGGGTGATGTAACGGAAAGCTGTTGTCTAATCCTGCTTTTCATTTTCTTCTTGGAGTTTCTTTTTAAGATACTCACGCATGAGTTCATCAGTTTCTTCACGCTCACGCTTTCTGCGCCCAATCCAAGCAAATAAACTGAACACACAACCAAAAATCACTCCCGATATTCCAATAGTCTCAATAAGTGAAATGATTTTCAAAGGACTATTGGTCATCTTTGCAATAGCAATGCTTGGTGACATTCCTCCTGCAAAGAAAGGAACAAATATAAACACAAGTATTGCGCATACTGCTCCTCCTAAAAATGCTTTCCAAAAGACTTTCATAATGGCGAATTTTACAAGAGTTCTCCGCAGACAGCCAACTTGGAGATTTTACAATGTTTATTGTTAAAGAAAGTGGGCTGCCCTCCGTATTTCTCTTGTAGGTATCGCCAAACACCTGAATATACAACACGGATAGGCAGCCCACGTATATGAGCTGCTCCGTGCCTTGTATATTCTTAGTTGAGATTTGGCGATTTTACAAGAAGTAAGGCACTTTCTTTTGTTCCACGAAAACTTTGCCACCGAAATGGCTTTGCAAATGTACTGTAATTTCGGCAGTTTTGCAAAGAATATCAGATGTTTATGTACCATTGTTTATTGATTTTCTACTTCTAATAGGCTCTTTATGTAGGCTCTAAATTCTCTGCGATTATGAAACCTGTTCCAATCGAACTCAATTCCGGTTTTCTCCTCAAACCGCTTGATGGTAGGATAATCTGTGATTTGAAATTTCAAGTTCAACTCTTCTTGAGTGTTAGGCTATTTCGGATAATTTCTGTAAGATTAGATAGAAATTGCTCCGAACCACTTTTAGCAGCATTCTCGCTGAGTATATCATTCTCTCCGATAAGATGTACACTTAATGGCTTTTCCTGTGTAGAGAATGCTTCCGTAAAGATTGGAGTGTAATTCCGTTCTGTCGTAAGGCTAATGTCTGTAATATGGTATTCACCTTCCTTACAGACGATTGTAATTTTTGTATCTGTCATAATTCTGATGTTTTTCTTTAATTAACCTTGGAATGTCAAGAAGGCAGAACTGACAGACAAATTGTCATTAAATATGTCCAACAATGTATAACACCTGTTGGCACGGCATTTGTATATGCTATATTGGTTCTTTGGGCACTCGCAGCCTAAAGCCTAATGCTAATGCGAGAAGGCTCTTATAGATTTCTCCCCTTACCTTACTGAGAATACGAGAATTGTTAATGAAAAGCCTCCAAACCTATTTGGAGTATAGGCGAGGAGACTTTTCCATGTATAACGGTGGCTTGCAAATGCCACCATAGAGAAGAAAGGAGGTTTCTTATGACAGACTTTAATGCTGGTGATGTGGTGTACTTGAATTCTGACCCAAATATGAAGTTCACTGTTAATGCTGTAATTAAGGTTGCTGGTAAAATAACGATTGAGGTTGTTTATTTCAATCAGCAAAACAACAGGTTTGAATATCCTAAGTTTGCACCGCAATTACTCACCTTGGTTGAGAAGAGTGCCTAATGCTTTCATGATTTGCCCCGATAGAGTTGCAGCTCTATTGGGGTTTTTCCTTTCTATTCCTATTAACTTTGATATTATAACGGACTAATACTTGATTTATTGTGTAATCTTACAAAGTTTACATACTTGGCTACCCTGTGTTAGGGGGTATTGTTGTATATAGTCACCTTATGCAATTTGTCTGCACTCTGCACTTTTGTTCTAAAATGTCTGATTTTGAATACGTTACGAAGTGTAGATAGAGATAAATGCAATCTACACAACTATCTGCACTTGTCTACACTCTTCTACATTTGTCGGTACTATTAAACAGGTTCTTCAGCATTGCAGACCCGTATTTTCTGTATAGGGAGATAGAAATTTCAGTTGGAGCAATTAAATTTTCGCTCCCTCAATACAGAATAAATGCCCTGGCACAAGCGTTAGCGCATAATGTGCACACGGGTAGACAGCGTGTATGCTGTGCTGATGGTAGTGTATATGGAATGTATTGGTGTATACATTTCGTATTCTATTGAATATCAATGATATATTAACCAAAAGTGCAGAGTGTAGACAAAAACAGTGTAGATAATAAAAAGGGGAGACAAGTACCTAAATCCTGTTTTTGGGAAACCATTTTTTCGTGTCTAATACTGTGTATAAAAACGGTCGTTTTGTGACTTTTGTTTGTATACCAAATAAAAATATACGCGTTTTTATTTGGTTACAATGACAGGAAGCATTATCTTTGCACTCGCAAAAACGAAAAATGAGGATTTACTCATTCGTAGTTGAGCACAATATTATGGGTAAGTGCTGCACGGCCAGCTCCCTTCGAATCCTCCAGGGCTTGACCGCAGCAAAGGTAGTTGGTTGTAGCGGCGCGATGCAGTTAGCTTACCCACCCGCCTCTTTAGCTCAGTTGGCCAGAGCACGTGATTTGTAATCTCGGGGTCGTTGGTTCGAATCCGACAAGAGGCTCAAAACAAGACAAGGCCGAAATGGCTCAGTTGGTAGAGCAATTCATTCGTAATGAATAGGTCGCGGGTTCGAGTCCCGCTTTCGGCTCGAAGGGCAGCAGCAATTTTAATAAAGATTGTTGCTGCCTTTTTTGTAAATCGTTTGTGGGGCATGCGCACAGCGAATTTGTTCTTTTTTGTGTTTGATTGTACTTGAAAGTACGGTCGTAATTGCCGTGAATGTGTAAAAATGAGCCGTTAATGGCAGATTTTTATCTGTTCGTATTTGCTCGGACGAAAAGAATTTCTTAATTTTGCACCGCAATTTTGCAATATAAAACCTATTAGTTCATTAAAATTATGATGAATCAGTACGAAACCGTTTTCATTATGACTCCCGTTTTGTCTGACCAACAGATGAAGGAAACGGTTGAAAAATTCAAAGGTATTCTCACCGCTGCAGGCGCTGAGATTATCAATGAAGAAGAGTGGGGACTCAAGACTATGGCTTATCCCATTCAGAAAAAGTCCACTGGCTTCTATGAGTTTATCGAATTCAAGGCTGAGCCTGAGGCTATCGCCAAGCTCGAAATCGCCTATCGCCGTGACGAACGTGTAATTCGTTATCTCACTGTAAAGAACGAGAAGTACGCAGCAGAGTATGCTGCAAAACGTCGTAACAAGTTTAACAAGAAGGAGGACTAAAAAATGGCACAAGCACAATCTGAGATTCGTTATTTGACTCCCCCCACTGTGGATGTCAAGAAGAAAAAGTATTGCCGTTTCAAGAAGAGCGGTATCAAGTACATTGACTACAAGGATCCTGAATTTTTGAAGAAGTTCTTGAATGAGCAGGGTAAGATCCTTCCCCGTCGCATCACAGGTACTTCATTGAAGTATCAGCGTCGTGTGGCTCAGGCTGTAAAGCGTGCCCGTCACTTGGCTCTCCTTCCCTTCGTAACCGATTTGATGAAATAATAACAGAGGAGGTAATAAGATATGGAAATTATATTGAAAGAAAACGTTATTGGTCTGGGTTATAAGGACGATATCGTAACAGTAAAGGACGGTTATGGCCGTAACTACCTTATTCCTACCGGCAAGGCTATCATTGCATCTGAATCAGCTAAGAAGGTGTTGGCTGAAAACTTGAAGCAGCGTGCTCACAAGTTGGCCAAGATTAAGGCTGACGCTGAAGCTTTGGCTGCTAAGCTTTCTGCTATTGAACCCATCAAGATTGCAACAAAGGTTAGTGCAACTGGCGCTATCTATGGTTCTGTAAATGCACTTCACATTGCTGAGGCCCTGAACAAGCTCGGCTTCGAGATCGATCGTAAGATCATCACTGTAAAGGATGTGAAGGAAGTTGGTTCTTATACAGCTACAATCCACCTCCACAAGGAAGTTCCTGTTGAAATTCCTTTCGAGGTTGTTGCTGAAGAGGCTTAATGCTTCTCTGATATAAGCACAATACAGTTTTGTTTACAAGCAAGCAATGCAAACTCATGTTCTAAATATGGGGTGCGTTGCTTGTTTTCGTTTATAGCTTGGGGCTGTATTGTCAGAAGAGAGTGAACAGATATGACCGAGTACGTGCTTTCAATGTGGACATGATACCAGCTGATTGTATAAAATAATTTTGAACACCTACTTATCTACTTATATGCGATATTTTATATACCTCTCGTATGATGGCTCTGCATATCATGGCTGGCAAATACAGCCAAATGCTATGAGTGTACAGGAGAAACTGAATGATTGCTTGCGTAAATTGCTTCGCGATGCAAGCTGTAGTGTTACAGGGGCGGGGCGTACGGACGCGGGCGTTCATGCTCACATGATGGTGGCACACTTTGATTCAAGTGGCGAGATTGATGGTTCGTGGTTGACTGACAAACTAAATAGAATTCTGCCACAGGATATTGCAGTCAGTCGAGTTGTAAGAGTACGTGACGACGCACACGCACGATTTGATGCAAAGGCGCGCACCTATCACTATCGGGTATATACTAAAAAGAATCCTTTTGAAAGGCAATATGCCACACGCATAACTTACCCATTGGATTTCGATTTGATGAACGAGGCGGCTGAGTATCTACTTCAGGTTAACGACTTCACGAGTTTCTCAAAATTACACACGGATACAAAAACGAATATATGTCGAGTAGTGTGTGCACATTGGAGTAAAATAGATGAAGACTTGTGGCAATTTGAAATTACAGCAGACCGTTTCCTTCGTAACATGGTGCGTGCTGTTGTTGGAACATTGATTGAAGTTGGACGAGGGCGAATGACTTTGCAAGACTTTAAGTCGGTTATAGAAAAGAAGGATCGTTGTGCTGCAGGAGATTCAATGCCTGGAAATGCACTTTCGTTGGTAGATATAAAATACGACAATACAATATTTGAGGGGATAGAGTGATGTGGATATTTCTGGCTTTTTTATCAGCTTGTTTATTGGGTTTCTATGATCTATTCAAAAAGCAATCATTGCAGGGCAATGCTGTATTGCCTGTGTTGATGATTAATACATCGGTATGCGCTCTATTCTTCCTGCCACTGATTGTGTCTTCGGCTTGCGGCATGAGTAGGGTTGTACCTTGTGGCGGGTGGCATGAACATGCCCTGGTATTAGTTAAGGCTGTAATTGTACTTTCGTCGTGGGTATGTGGCTACTATGCGATGAAGCATTTACCCTTGACTATTGTAGGTCCTATAAATGCTACTCGACCAGTAATGACGCTCGTCGGTGCCTTGCTCATATATGGTGAGAGTCTAAATCTATGGCAGTGGGCAGGTGTCCTACTGGCAATAGTTTCGTTTTTCTTATTAAGTCGAAGTGGTAAAAAAGAGGGTATATGTTTTTCACATAATGGTTGGATATGTTTATTAGTGATTGCAGCATTTCTTGGTGCTATAAGTGGCCTATATGACAAATATTTGATGGCTCCAGTAACTGAAGGTGGGGCTGGATTAAACCGTTATTTTGTTCAAGCTTGGTATAATCAGTATCAGGCTGTCATGATGACCATTGTAATGCTGCTGATATGGCTTCCACAGCGCAAACGCACATCTCCCTTTAAGTGGCGTTGGAGCATTTTGCTGATTTCGTTGTTCCTAACGGCTGCTGATATGGCCTATTTCTATGCTTTATCATGTCCGGGTGCCATGATAGCAGTGGTATCGATGGTGCGTCGTGGCAGTGTTATTGTATCTTTCGCTTTTGGCGCCATGCTGATGAAGGAAAAGAATCTTCGGTCAAAAGCCATTGATTTGTTCTTCGTGCTTTTAGGTATGATATGCTTGTTTATAGGCAGTAGATAAGTTGTTTTATACGAATTGGAGCATTGTTTGTTACAGAAGTTTAGACTGACGAACGAGTGTAACGAGCTAAGAGGCCTAAACTTATGGGGCAAACAATGTACCAAGGTTTTTCGACGAACCCTGAATATGATGGTATAAGCTAATTTTGAAAATATACTTTATGCATCGTCAACATCAAGGCTTATGCTGTTTTTGGGAGATTTGTCTATTTCAGAATAAGTGGCAACCTTTAATGTAGTTTATAAAACACCAAGCTGTCATTTTCAGAGCATAAAATCATGCATGACGACGTCAGTCTTTTAATGCCATAATTGCTTGCATTGCCTCGTATGCCAATGGATTGTAAAATGCTGGTGTTAGCGTCTGTCAGCAGGCTGTCTCGATCGCGGAAGTGTATGTAGGTTTTTGTGATTTGCAATCGGTCCTTGTCGTAGTTGAAGCGTGCAACGGTTTCGGTGGTATGGCCATTAAGCATTGCTGTTGAAGTTATAGATAGAAGATTAAGTTGAAACTTCCAGTATATGCCTTCTGACCGTTTGTCTATGTATTCGCTATAATAGTTGCATGTCGAAAAAGGCTTGCTGTACATTTCCTCTAAACGCCACATGCCATCAATGGGGCCATTCGTTGATAGCTTGGAACATGACGTTGCGCCCATTATGGCCAAACCGCAAACCAGTAGCAGATGCTTGATGTGTATCATCATATTATTTTGTAAGAAGTCCGGTTTTTGAAATAGTGAGTTGAAATCCTGTATTGTTGCCAATAAGACTGCCTCTGTCAAAAGCGAAAGCTGCGCCAACATGCCAACTGCTTGTGCGTAGCTTGCCAAGGCGTTCAGGACTCCATGTCACGTCTAATAACAGGTCGTGTGAGGTGTGTGCACGGTAAAAAGGGGCGTTGTATGTGCCCAAACTGCGTTGGTGGCTGTAGAACATACGGTAACTGAGAAAGGGCAAAGGTTGGCCTGCAATAGCCAAGTGGTGTGACTTGAAACGATTTGATGTAAAGGTGAGGTCGGCGGTGTGGTTGTAGAGTGGCGAACTAAAAAGAGGATTGCCAATAGCCTGTCCCCAATGTTGCCAGCCACAATAAAGATTGTGATTGTAGTAATTGTCGCCAGCACTTATTTGGTCGGGTATGGCCTCGGTGTGGTCGTGGTAGAGTGGCCCACTTTGGTAGGTTGTTTTAAGATACTCATACACGACGTCGCTCACGAACCGATTTTGTGGAAGTTTGATTTCAAAACCTACCATGCCGTCAAGCCAACCATATTGCAAGAACATTTGCGAGTGATCTTCGAAAAAATGATCGTAGTAACAGCTAACACTCCAATTACTTGCTTGCCAGGTTAGGCGTGCCAACCAACTGCCCAGGGTGTTGCCTGCGGCATTACCGTATTGTTCGCCATCAGTGGGGTCGCTACCCAAGGCGAATAAAGCTTTTGCAAAGTCCTTGAACCCGTGACTGAGATGTACAGGTGAGTTGCTTTCATTGCCGTCCCAAGTAAGACTCTTATATGAGACGCCGCCAAACATGGTGGCCATTTCTAAGCCACCTTCGAATAATAACGGAAACTTCTGTGCATTGCCTAAACGTAGAAACCCCGATTTTGTATGTAGTATGGCCTTCTTTGCATAATGGGCGAGTGGGTCATTTCTTGTGTAGTCAGCTTGGAAACCGCCGTCGGTTGTAAGCCCGTAGCTAATATGTCCGCGTATGGCTGCCCAATGGTGGTGCTTACCTGTGATGTTCCAATATTCTGGAATTTCAAGTCGCACTTCTGGCATGGGGCGAGAATTGATGCCCAATGTCTGTCCACCGCTACTGAGTTGTTGGTTTTTAAGGTTTAGCGAATGTTGTTTGGCACCTATAGTGAGCCGCATCAGTTTGTAGTCGAAGTCGGCAAATAGTTGCTGTATATGTAATGTACTTTCGTTGTTATATGCAATAGCAACATCGGCGCCATACCCAATTCGCCATTTGTGCAGTGAGTCTATTGACGCGTCGCGCTTGATGGCCGTTCTTAGATAACCATTGTTGCCATTAACCGATGGCAGACCATAGCGGTTAGAGGCCAACCAAAGTGGTGAGTCGCCATGCGAGAAGGTAGCGTTCATCTCGATGTCGTAGTGCATTTGATGTGCACTGCGTTCGAGCGCATTCTGTGCCCAGCATGCATTTGAACAATTTACGCCGCACATGGCTAATGCAGCAACGGTTATTTTGAAAGGTCTCATTTGCGATTACTCTTTGAAGTCGTCTTGTTTTTAGGCTTACGCTTGTTCGCTGGCACATTGCGTTGCGTGTAGTTGCTCCTTTTCTGGCGTGACATTCCGTACCCTTCCTTACGCTCTTGATTTGCGTTGTATGAGACGTTTTGAGGGTATAAACGTGCAATGAGATCAGGTCGCCCTATTTTCCTAAGTTCACTAATGATGCGTTGGCGCTCTTCGGGCTTATACCAGAAGAAAAACATGCGTTGCTTAAGTTTCTCTTGAGGTGTGTGTGCAGAATAGACGGGCTCAAGTGTGTAAGGGTGATACCCCGAATACCATGTTTCGGTGGATACTGTCATGGGAGTAGGCGTAAAGTCTTGCACTTGTTCAAGCTGAAAATTCATGTCACGCGTTTCAGCAGCCAACTCAGCCATGTGTACTTCGGTACAACCAGGGTGCGAGGATATAAAATAGGGTATGATCTGTTGGTTAAGTCCAGCCTCGCGGTTTATTCTGTCAAACACTCTCTTGAATTCATGGAATAGCTGAAATGATGGCTTCCGCATGTATTTAAGCACAGCATCAGAGGTGTGTTCGGGTGCCACTTTCAGTCGGCCAGACACATGGCGCGTAATCAGTTCCTTTGTGTAGGCCTGCGCTGCCGACACCAATTTGTCGTCTTTGTAATGGTGAAGCAGCAAGTCGTATCTTACACCGCTGCCAATAAAGCTTTTCTTTATGCCTGGTATGCTATCAACAGCCTTGTAGATGTCGATAAGTGGGGCATGGTCAGCATTAAGATTTGGACAAACTGCTGGTGAAATGCAAGAGGGACGTTTGCACTTGCCGCAAAGTTCTTGGTTTTTGCCCCTCATTTGGTACATATTAGCGGACGGTCCTCCGAGGTCGGAAAGATACCCCTTAAAGTCTGGCATTTGCGTGATATGGCGTACCTCCTTAAGGATACTTTCCTTTGAGCGACTCATTATAAACTTGCCTTGATGGGCAGAAATGGTACAGAATGCACAACCGCCAAAGCAACCTCTGTGAATGTTGACAGAGAATTTAATCATTTCGTAGGCCGGTATGCGTTTCCCCTTGTATTTGGGGTGGGGCAATCTTGTATACGGCAGGTCGAATGAATGATCAATTTGCTTTGTCGACATAGGTGGGTATGGTGGATTAACCACAACATACTTGTCACCTAAGGCCTGCAAGATGCGTTGCGGGTGTAATTTGTTGCTTTCCTCTTCAATGTGTTTGAAGTTTTCGGCATAATGTCGTTTGTTGACCAAACAGTCTTCATGCGAATATAATTCGATGTCGTCCTCCTTAAAACCACCTGGAATGTTAGTTGGTAATTGCAAACTCACTGTTTGCTTGATAGGATACTTACGCAAGAGGCTATTAAACTGTTCGGTGGAGCAAAATGCTTCGTCGCGTCCGTGTAGTAAGTGCTCGTCAATGGTTCGGCACAGATCTGTCATGGGCAACTCTCCCATGCCATAAACGATTAGGTCGGCCTGACTTTCGGCCAAGATACATGGCTTTAGTTGTTCCTTCCAATAATCGTAATGCGTTACACGTCGGAGTGACGCCTCAATGCCGCCAAGTACGACGGGTACGTCGGGATAGAGCTGTTTGAGAATCTGGGAGTATACAATAGTAGGGTATTCCGGACGCATATCGTGGCGGCCGTCAGGACTATATGCGTCTTCAGAACGCAAACGCCTGTTGGCTGTATACTTGTTAACCATAGAATCCATACAGCCGGGCGCAATACCGAAAAACATGCGTGGGCGACCGAGCTTCTTGAAATCTCGAAAATCGCCATGCCAGTCTGGCTGTGGAACTATGCAGACACGATATCCCTCATATTCGAGCAGGCGGCCTATAACGGCAGCCCCAAAGGAAGGATGGTCAACATACGCATCTCCTGAAAATAAGATTATGTCTGCTACGTCCCAGCCACGCAGGTCCATTTCTTTACGTGTGGTTGGGAGCCAGTCTGTTAATTGCATGTTTATTGTTTTGTGTGGATAGGAAAAATTTGTTGTATGGTTCGGCAAAGTATTCTGTCAGAGATTATGTGAACGGGAATAAGTTGTCAACAAAATTTCTGTAGGGGTAGGGGATTTGCTTATTCGACCTCAGTAACATTTGAAGCGTTTGCAGCCCACTGACTGTATGTGGCAATAAGATTTTTAAGGCCATAAGCCTTCATCTTGTCGTGGTATATGACATCGATGCACAAGTCGAGAAGGTCTTTTGAGTTTTCGGCCATAGAGGCGATGAGCGAGCGAATGTTAAGCTTAAGTTTGTCGAGCTCGGCTTCTGTTATGTAGCCCGTTGAGCCAACGAGGCCGTCAAACAGCCCATACTTCCTGATAGTTTGTAGATTTTGTTCGGTAACATTAAGGTGGCGTGTGCCACTCTCGTTTAATTGGATGTCGTACATGGAATTATGTGAGAATTAGGTTTATAATTATATGTTAGGTATTTGCTACATAAAGTCGTTCCAACTTTGATGATTAATGTTCAACAGCTATTTCCTTAGTTGTGATATAGCCGCGGCGTATGCTTTGTGCCAGTCGGTATCTAAAGAAAAAGGAGTGAGTTCGTTGCCATCAGTCATAAAGGACATTGTGGTATCTTTGTCAGGGTCGTTGAACAACGGATTTGAAATGGAGGCATCGGTAAACATGAGAATGCGTTGCTTGCGTTTGTCGTCGCTTAACCGCTTGCTTTTTACGATATCATCAATAAATAAAGTGATAAACTCCGACATATAATATGCTTGTGTGTCAAGCAAAGCCGAAGGAATTGTATCTGAAATTTCAAGAGCCTTGCTTTTCATATAAGTCAAAGCCGTACGTTTGAATTGAGCGATTTGTACGTTTGTAAAATTGCTGGTAGGGTTGTTTATAATCCGGGTAGCACTGCCCAAGACAAGATTATAAACATCTTGAGCCTCAGCATTCGCTGTGCCAAGGATTAAGCCTAAAACGAGGATAAATATATGTTTCATAAGGTAGGCTTTATAAATATAATAGCGTAAGCAACATTTAGTGTACCCGGCTGGCATTTTGTTTGACAAATGCGGCCCAGGAATGTGGCAGTTTGTCTGCTGTTTCGGGACGTCCACTCTGAAGGAAGTGACAATATGCTGCGCCTAATGCATCAGTAGCATCATAAAATGGCAGCATACTTTCGTCGGGAATGTGTAGCATACGTTGAAGCATAGATGCCACTTGTTCTTTGCTCGCTTGCCCGTTTCCGGTGATGGCCTGTTTGATTTTAAGTGGAGCATATTCGTGTATGGGCACATCGCGACTTATGGCAGCGGCAATGGCCACACCTTGTGCGCGTCCAAGTTTGAGCATACTTTGCACGTTTTTACCAAAGAAGGGAGCCTCAATAGCCATTTCATCTGGTTTGAACGCTTCAATTATGCCAAGCACTCTTTCGTGTATTCTGCCTAATTTGAGGTAAACATCTTTGCACTTTCGCAAATCGATCACCCCCATGGCTTCCATTTTAGCTTTATTGCCGCGCAGCTTAATCACGCCATACCCTAAAATGTTTGTGCCAGGGTCTATTCCGAGAATTACTTTTTCGAGTGTTGCCATACTGCAAAAGTACGTATAAACACGGAATTTGTCGTATTTATTTATGCAAAATTTTATCATTCAAAGATTAACTTGTACATTTGCATTGTTCAAGTATATTCTTTAAGGAAACATTATAATCGAAATATGAATATGAAACGTTTGTTTTCTTTGATGGTTGTTGCACTCTTCGGAATGAGCGCGATGGCACAAGCGGTTATTAAATTTGAAAAGACCTCAATCAACTTAGGAACGTTCAAGGAGGACAAAGTACAAACTTGTGAATTTGTATTTGTAAATACAGGCGACAAGCCCTTGGTCGTACAGCAGGCATTTGGGTCTTGTGGTTGTACGGTGGCAACTCCTCCCAAAGATCCCATTGCACCAGGAGCAAAGGGAGTGATAAAGGTGTCCTATAATGGTAAGGGCAAGTTCAAAGGCTTCTTTAAGAAAGCTATAACAGTGCGCTCTAACGCCTCAAACTCTATTGTCAGAGTGTATGTGCAAGGCAATATGGAAGTAGATGACTGATAAGGGCGTATTTGTTAACCAACCAACTTGTTAACCCATTACCCACAGGTTTTGCCATCGGGTTATTAAATAATATCATTCACAATGAACGAGAACAATTATTTGGTGATACTTGCTGGAGGTGCTGGTAGTCGCTTCTGGCCTATTAGTAGTGAAGAACTGCCAAAGCAGTTCCTCGACATCTTAGGGTGTGGGCGTACATTGATACAGTTAACCTTGGAGCGTTTTAACGGCTTGATACCCAAAGAGAATGTATGGGTGGTTACAGCTGAGAAGTATCGGGAAATTGTTATGGAACAGCTTCCTGAAATCCCTTCAGGCAATATTTTGTGCGAGCCTTGTCGCCGCAATACAGCCCCCTGTATTTGCTATGTTAGTTGGAAAATAAAGAAACTCAATACAAAAGCCAACATTGTTGTCAGCCCGTCAGATCATTTGGTGGTAGATATACAGGCTTTCCAGTCGGCAATTGACGATTCCTTGTCTTTCGCTGCAGAAACTGATGCGGTCGTTACTTTGGGGCTCAAACCCACTCGTCCTGAAACAGGATATGGCTACATTAAAGCGGACCTTACTTATTCGTCATCGCGCAAACATAATATTTTTAGAGTTGACGAATTTAAGGAAAAGCCCACGTTAGAGGTTGCAAAGGAGTATATCCAAAGTCCTAATTATCTGTGGAATTCAGGTATCTTCATTTGGAATGTAAACACCATTATAAACGCGTTCAGAGTGTATGAACCTGAGGTCTCGTCCATCTTTGAAGGACTTATGCCTTACTATGGTACGGACAAGGAACAAAATAAGATAGACGAATCGTATCCTCAGTGCAAGAACATATCGGTTGACTATGCCATATTGGAAAAAGCAGAAGAGATATTTGTATTTCCAGCCTCTTTCTCTTGGAGCGATTTAGGTACATGGAATTCTTTACGCGAACAGTCTGATATGGATAAATATGGTAATGTATGTATCGGAGATAACATCAAATTATATGATACATACAACACGATAGTTCATACGTGCGACAAGAAAGAGGTTATAGTCGAAGGCCTTGATGGATATGTAGTTGCTGAGAAAGAGGGGAAATTGCTTGTATGCAGATTGTCTGAAGAGCAGCGGATTAAGTTATTCCACTAATGAGTGAACTATCTTTTCCACAGTTGATATTGACATGGTATGCACAGAATAAACGTGAACTGCCATGGCGGAATATCTCCGATCCCTACAAAATATGGGTGTCGGAGATTATTTTGCAACAAACTCAAATAGTACAGGGGCATGACTATTACTTGCGCTTTTTGAACACCTTCCCAACTATTGAAAGTCTCGCTAATGCTTCAGAAGACGAAGTGTTGCGTGTGTGGCAAGGACTTGGCTATTACAGCAGAGCACGCAATATGCACAAAGCCGCAAAACAAATAATGGAGAGAGGTGGCGTATTTCCACAGGATTACGACAATGTGCGTGCCCTAAAAGGTGTTGGCGATTACACAGCTGCGGCAATATGTTCGTTTGCATATAATATGCCATATGCTGTAGTCGATGGCAATGTCTATCGTGTGCTTAGTCGGTATTATGGCATAAGTGTACCAATTGATACCACTCAAGGGAAGAAGCATTTCGCTGCATTTGCACAGCATATCTTACCAAAACAGCAATATGCCGATTACAACCAAGGCCTTATGGACTTTGGCGCCACCCAATGCGTGCCGTCCAATCCCAACTGCGCGCAATGTATATTGAATGATGCTTGTGTGGCTGCAAATGAACACAATGTGGGTGGCTATCCTGTAAAATCGCGCAGAACAGCTCAAAGACAAAGGTTTTTTGTGTATGTCAAGGTGGTCACACCCACAGGCACATGGTTGCATCGCCGTAGCAAGAAAGATATATGGAAGGGCCTGTATGAATATTTGTTGTTAGAGTTTGATCACAAACCAGACATCAACGAAATACAACAGGCTGACGACATCAAATCAATAAAGTCAAAGGGTGCTTGGAGTTTCCTGCACGCTGAAATAAAGCATGTACTGACTCATCAAATCATTTATGCCTCGTTGTATAGCATAAAATTTGACGTCCCTGTCCATTTCGACGGAACCGGCTGGACACTGGTCGAAAATTCGAAACTTGCACAATATGCTATGCCACAGTTGATATACAAGTTAGATAAGTCCGAAGTGTAACTCAATTACTAAAATAAATGACTCGTAAAAAGAAACCATTACCTATCCTTGAAAATATAACCATCACCGACGTAGCTGCCGAGGGAAAGGCTATTGCCAAAGTCGACAATCTTGTAGTATTTGTTCCGTATGCAGTACCAGGTGATGTGGTAGACTTGCAGGTACGTCGCAAAAAACACAGCTATGCCGAAGCTGAGGTCATCAAGTTCCATAAGTATTCGGACAAACGCAGTGAGCCTTTCTGCAAGCACTTTGGTGTATGTGGCGGCTGCAAATGGCAATGCCTGCCATATACAGAGCAACTGCATTACAAGCAAAAGCAAGTAGTAGACAATTTGACCCGTATAGGTAAGATTGAATTACCCGAAGTAATGCCAATCTTGGGTAGTGTTCACCAAACACATTATCGTAACAAACTTGAATTTGGTTTTTCAAACAAACGTTGGTTGACACAGCAAGAAATTGCTTCAGGAGCGAAATTTGACGTAATGGATGCCGTAGGCTTCCATATTCCTGGTGCCTTCGACAAGATACTTGATATAGACACTTGCCACTTAATGGACGATGTCAATAATAGCCTGCGTAATGGCATACGTCAGTATGCTTTGCAGCATGGTCTGGAATTTTATGACATTCGTGGCGGTCATGGTCTCTTGCGCAATATGATGATACGCACATCTGACACACACGAAATAATGTTGCTCATTCAGTTCTGCATCAAGTCATCAGAGGAAGAGCAGCAGGCTCAGGGCGTTTTAGAGTACGTACACAGCAATTTCCCTCAGGTTACATCGTTGTTGTGGGTAAACAACACCAAGTGCAACGATACGATTGGCGATTTGGAAGTGCATACCTATTTCGGGACAGACTTTATCTATGAAACAATGGAGAACTTGCGCTTTAAGGTTGGCCCAAAGAGTTTCTATCAAACCAACACAGCGCAAGCGTACGAATTGTATAAAGTTGCTCGTAATTTTGCCAAACTCACAGGAGAAGAACTGGTTTACGACTTGTATACAGGCACAGGTACAATAGCCAACTTCGTAGCCCATCAAGCTAAAAAAGTTATAGGTATAGAATATGTGCCAGAGGCTATTGAAGATGCTAAGGTTAACTCCCAAATCAACGGCATTGACAACACACTGTTCTATGCTGGTGATATGAAGGATATATTAAACCAAGACTTTATTGAAACGCATGGCAGACCTGATGTCATAATTACAGATCCACCACGCGCTGGCATGCACAACGACGTTATTAACACCATCTTATTTGCTGCACCTGAGCGAATCGTATACGTCAGCTGCAATCCTGCAACTCAAGCACGCGATTTGCAATCACTCGACGCTGCCTACCGAGTAGTTGCTGTGCAGCCCGTGGATATGTTCCCGCAAACACATCATGTGGAGAATGTCGTCCTGTTAGAAAGACGTTAGGGTTCGTTACATGCATTCATGTAGCTCTGCAATATCCCACAACATGTCAACGAAATCCGAATTCCCACTTAAAGAAAAAGGATGAGTAGGTGTTCAAAATTATTTTTACATTGGAAGTGCGTTATCGGGGCGCAGATGTTCCCTTCGGGTGAGAGAGCATAGCGGGCTATGTGACCGAGGCCGAAGGGGACAGCTGTGTCTCGAGAATGTGCTTTCAATGTGAAAATGGCACCTACTGATTGTATAAAATAATTTTGGACATCTACTTATGAGCACATTCAAACATTACAATCCCATTCTCAAAGATAGATTGGTCTCTTGTATAAAATCAGGCAATGCAGAGTTGCTGCTGCAAGTATTGTCCAATCTCAGGGCTTCGGACTTCCGTACGGCAGGATATATGATGGCAAACGATGTACTGACGATGTGCGATAGTTCCACGTTCTGGCATCTGTTTATAAACATTGTACCTGTCAATACTAAAGCCTATCTTGGCACTTTCTTAAAAGCCGCGGTTTCACTCTACGAAAAGGGGCATTTGACACTTTGCGAGCAAATACTCAAGCAACATGTAGAATTGTCTACCGCAATTGACAAGCAGAAAGTAGTAGATGCATTCCTGCCGCATTTGCGGTCTGTTGATGAGGTCACGTGTTTGGTCAATATTTATTACGACGACGAACGAGAAAAGGCTGTGCAACTTTTAATAAAGGCAGGCACACTACCGTGTTATTACGTCATGTTCAACTTGCTCAAATCATTCGAAACAGAAAGAATTGCGCACTACGCAAGGGCCTTGTTGATGCTAAAGAACCAGTTAGCATACAATATGGCTAGTGTATTAAAGCAATATTTTGACATTCATAATATCCCGGCAGTCTTTTCGCTGCATATAGAGCCTTACCAGCTACACCGTTTGGACAAGGGATATGAAACCTTTGTAAAGGTGTTGACAAACAAAAGTAAATAAAAACACTTTTGAAGTGACAGAGGTCGACAGTTAACTCACACGCACATGTGTTCTGTACGCATCTTTAACAATATCGCGTGCTTGTGCTTGTCGGCCACTGTCGCTAACTCACAAACATACAATTACAATATGATAGATCTTCGTAATCTTGGCATCGCTGCCATAGCTGTCGCGACATTCGGAATGCCATGTTCAGCGCGCAAAAATACGAAACAGCCAACACCCGCAACAAGTGTGCAGGCAAAGGCTAAAATCACGAAAGGGTTGTTCGACGTTTCGCAGTCAGGCAATGATTGGTCCTTCTCCATACCCGACAGCCTGTTAAATCGAGAATTCCTTGTTACTGTGCGTTTCACTTCAACCCCTGGCGGTACGGATAAGTATGGTGGCGAATTAGCCAATCAGCAAACCGTATACTTTCAGAAGGTTGGAACAGACAAATTGCTCTTGCGTTCACGATTGCTTATAAATACAGCCGACAGTGTTGATAAAATCAACCGTGCGGTTGTAATAAGCAATTCAGACCCTATAATAGCAACCCTGAAAATCGACGGCCAGTCAAATGGCAAGATCACAGCTAAAGTCAGCCCCTTGTTCCTCGAGGATAATTCGGCGTTAGGCATACCGCGCGCCCTTAAAGCGCAGTTGGGTTTACAGGCCATGTTGCCCGGTAGTTCATACATAGAAAGTATAAAAACCTTTCCCATGAACACCGAGATACGTACCGTAAAGACATGGGCCTCATCAACAACAGCCAACGCTTCTGCAGCGTTCACTGGCAAGGTGACTGTGGGGTTAAACACCTCATTTGTACTATTGCCAAAGGTTCCCATGCAACGTCGCTTGTTCGACCCTCGCGTAGGATATTTTACCGATGACTTTACATTGTTTTCAGACAATCAGCAACGTGTTGAGCCCAAACGTTTTATCACGCGCTGGCGTCTCGAACCAAAGGACAGTGCCGATGCTGAACTGATGAAACGTGGCATTCTGGTTGAACCGCGTAAGCCTATTGTCTACTATATCGATCCTGCCACCCCCAAACAATGGCGCCCCTATTTAATTCAAGGCGTGAATGATTGGCAGAAAGCCTTTGAACAGGCAGGCTTCAAAAATGCCATCATGGCAAAGGAGTGGCCCGAAAACGATTCCACAATGTCGATGGAAGATGCACGCTACTCGTGCATTCGCTATTTGGCCTCACCCATTGAGAATGCCTATGGCCCCAATGTGCACGACCCCCGGTCTGGCGAGATACTTGAGAGCCACATTTGCTGGTATCACAACGTGATGACATTGGTGCACGATTGGTACATGATACAAGCAGGTACACTTGACGAGGCCGCACAAAAGATGAAGTACGATACCGACCTCATGGGCCAACTCATTCGTTTTGTGTCATCGCATGAGGTGGGACACACTCTTGGGCTGCGTCACAATTTTGGCTCTTCGTCAACAGTGCCTGTCGACAGTTTAAGGTCAAGGTCCTTTGTCATAGAACATGGTCACACACCAAGCATCATGGACTATGCACGTTTCAACTACGTGGCACAACCCGAAGACAGCATTCCACGTGCAGGCATATTTCCGCGCATAGGCGATTATGATTGCTGGGCCATAGAGTGGGGCTATAAACCCATGTTCGAGGCCTATGACGACATAAGCGACCACTGGGAACTGGAAAAGATTACATCGCAGCGTCTTGCAAACAACCGGAGACTTTGGTTTGGCGATGGTGAGACTAATCGTACAAACGATGCACGCTGCCAAACCGAGGACCTGGGCGACGATGCCATGAAGGCAAGTTATTATGGCATGCTCAACTTAAAACGCGAGCTGAAAGTTTTGCCCGAATGGACATATCAAAGTGGCGACATCTATGGCAGCAATTTGAGCAGTGTCTACACGCAAGTCATCAACCAATACATGCGCTATTGCATGCACGTTATGCGCAATTTGGGCGGTGTATATTACGATTATAAAACAGTGGACGAGGCAGGTAGCATGTACACTGACGAGCCACGATCCAAGCAAGAACGTGCATTCAGATTTCTGTGCGACAACGTGATTGCAGCCCCGCAATGGCTTATCGACCAACCATACATCAGCCGCATTTTGCCCAGTCCGCTGGACTACCTCAACCGTATAGGCACACGTATAGTTAGCAACATGTCGTCGGCAAGCACACTGCGCAGACTTACATCTACGTATCCTGTTTCAGATTATCTGCCCGCACTTGTCAACCAATTATTTGCCACAGCAGAGCCTTCGGTCTATTTGCGCGCATTACAGAATGAGACGGTAGAAAATTTGATTGCGTATTTACGCACATACCCAACTGGCGATGTCACATCAACTGTTTATCAGCAACTTACCAAGCTCCAGCGTAAACTTGATGCAAATAAAGCCAACGCGCATTACCAGTCTTTAGCACACAAAATAGCGTGTGCTTTGGTAGTGAAGTAACGAATACGTGTGTATTCATAGAATAGTTAAGTTTGAGAGGTGCATATTCCCTTGGAGTGTGCACCTTTAACATGTGATACATGCCATTGGTGACGTAAGCACATAGTTTGTCCGTAAGCATCCCAAGTGCAACATTCTCGTCTTGGCACTTTTATAAATTATTGTTATTCGGTGAAACGTAAATTATGTAGTTTATGTTCTTATGTTCCAGCGTTAGCGGCTAACACACGCCATAACTTCTGTCCTTTTGTCCTTATGCTTCCCGCGTTAGCGGCTGCCAAGCCACACCTCGGTGTCAGCCCTTATGTCTCTTGAGGTCACCCGGACGCAATTCCGTGGCCGTCAGCCGCGCAGCGGCCTTGTGTATTTCTTATGTAAACCTATGTTACTTATGTTTTACGCGCTAAGCGGCTAACACAAATGTATATCTTGGCAACCCCAGGCTCTATGATGAAAAGTACTTGCTCATCAACCAAGGCTTTTCAGGCATGCAACGGCTGATGCCTTATTTCAATCGCCAGCACAATGACTATCTTATTCTTGCCATACAATTGGCAGGGGTGGAACGTGGAAGAAACGGCTTTCGCAAAACAAGTCCACAGAGAAAAATCCCGAGTCTGAGGAGGATTTGCTGGAGCATCGTACCGATGGCACAGATGCTTTTGATACGCTGTATATTGGGGGTGAGAAGTTCCCACAGCATGATTTTTATGGGGGATTTGTGGGTAGGGTGAGATAGTTTGGTGTCTTTTGTGTTAATGTTTGTATAAACGGGGGGGGTAATTAAATTTGTTGTACTTTTGAAGCGTTCAAGTATTAACAATTAGAAGTTGCGCCCGACACGGATTTAGGGAAAAAATCATGAAGAAGCTATTATTGCTCGCTTGTTTACTACCATCATTTATGAGTAATTTCGCACAAACAACTCTTAAAAGCGGTTCGATAGTAAGCCTTCGCTTTGCAGAAGAGGTAAAAAGCAATAGTAATGCTGCTAATGTAGTCGTTGCTAATGATGTTAAAGTTGGCGATAAAATCATTATAAGTGCAGGAACTCCTGTACAAACACAAGTAACTGGTACAAAACGTCGTGGTTGTGGCAGAGCCGGTGTTCTGAATGTTGCCTTCGTCTCAACACGAGCTACTGATGGGACATTAGTAAACTTAATGGGAGGCAGCATTTCACGAGAGGGTAAAAATAAAAAAGGTCTCGCAATAGGTCTTGGTGTTGGATTGGGTGTATTTGCATGGCCTTTCCTTGCTTGCTTGGCTGTCAAAGGTGGAGAGGCTGTTATCCCAGAAGGAACACTTACCACAAATGTTCTGACTGCTAATGAAGTTACAATAAAGTAGTCAAATTGTATTGGAAGGGGGGATAAGTTCCTAAGCCCTCCCTTTCGGGCAATCCTTTCTTTCAGCCGCCGTGCGCATTGGCTCTCTTGCTGTGCGCATGGCGGCTTTTTCGTG
>ERZ1034949.242-NODE-242-length-38220-cov-18.435740_pt1 | contig 38220 bp, 31 predicted proteins | sample MGYA00520590_ERZ1034949 | MGnify/ENA primary metagenome ERZ1034949 (study PRJEB33766, sample SAMN09781752) | gut metagenome | biome: gut microbiome | host: Homo sapiens | place: Madagascar | study: EMG produced TPA metagenomics assembly of the PRJNA485056 data...
TATTCAAAGGTCTCTCTCTCTCTCTCTGCAAATCCTAAGCATCTGATTAAAGGCGTATTTTTCGCCGCTCAGCGTGTTTTTGCAGAGTTCGGCGTAAAAAATCACACATTCGGAAATAACAAGTTCAGAAGCAACTCTATAAAAGGTTCTGGATTGCTTCGCGTTGCTCGCAATGACGTTTGCTCAGCCGGGCGAAGTATGATTGAAATGCTCGGCGTTTTAGCTATTGTCGGTGTACTGAGCGTTGGAGGAATTGCCGGATATTCCAAAGCGATGGAACAATATAAAATAAACAAAACAATTAGTGAATATTCCATGCTTATGACTGGATTATTGGAATATAAAGACAACTTCATTAAAAATTCGGAAAAAGAAAAGCAGATTGACTTAGGAGAATTTATTTTTGCCGCGCATTTAGTACCGGAAAGCTGGGGATTATCTAATAACATTATTACAGACACAAATGGGAATGGCATGACAGCCTATTTTGTTAAAGGGCGAGATGAGCGTTTTGTTTTTGATGTGCGTTTTGCACGGGCAAAGTCTAATAAATCATCTTTTTCAACAAATTTATGCGTAGCTTTTTTTAAGGATATCGGCAAGCCTTTAGCCTATATGATGAATGCAATATTCATTACCTCAACTCAGGTCGAATACGCTGGAGAGGGACATTGCCATTTCGGAGACACCTCAGTTGACGGCTATCCTCTGAGGTGCCTGAATGATATGACCTTATCAGAAATGACGGACGCCTGTCAAAAATGTACTGAGCAAGCTTGCGTCATATATTTTGTGTTCTAGCTTATACCACTATTTCAAACAGCGGTTTGCCTTGAGCCATGCGCGTCATCTGCATTTCTATAGTTGTTGCCAGATTTATGCGTCCGGTTTTAATAATATTGCGTGTTTGGTCGCCTTGCGTCGTATCGGGATTAGCAAACAAATATTGCAATATCGGGCGTTTTTTGCCAATTCCGACTAATTGCTGATGAATTACGCCAAGCAAGCCGCGTGATAACAAGTCAAAAGCCAATTCTTCGCTCATCTCACCGCCGGACGCATGTTTTACCAAAGCATCAATGGCATCTGACACATTGTTAGCGTGGATGGTAGAAAGCACCAAGTGTCCTGAAGTGGCCGCGCGCAGGCATTCGCTGGCGGCTTCAGGAGTGCGGATTTCTCCAACCATGATATAGCGAGGCCGTGAACGCAGTGCAGAACGCAGCGAAGCACCCCAGTTGTCGTTTTGCGGCTGAGTTTGCTTGCACAAGCCGATAGAACCGTTAGCCGCATGATATTCTCCATCTAATGGCATTTCAAACGGGTCTTCAATCGTATAAGCAAAGCCGCCGTTGTTTATCAGATATTCCCGAAGCAAGCTGGAAATGGTGGTGGTTTTACCTGAACCTGTCGCTCCGCCCAAAAGAATAAGTCCCGAAGCATCACCCAAAGATATTAAATATTTCACCAATGCAGCCGGATATCCCAAATTTGACATATCAGGCACATTTTTAGGCATTTTACGCATACAGAACATCACGCCATACATTGAAACTGTACGTTCAACACGGAAAAAATATCCTTCATACATAATAGAATAGCTGGTTTTTCCCTGATAAGAACGCTCTAAAAGGTCATAAAATTCCTCAAAATCATCAGGCTTCAGCTGCATAAGTCCAAATTCTGAATTAGGGTTTGGCACAAACATTTCTTTTGCCGGTGTTATATATATGTCTGAATGATATACGTCATTGATTCTAGCCATGTCTTAAATTCCTTATTTCAAATTATCTGAATTTTAGCTTATGTTCCTTAATTTCTATTTAAGATTTTCAGGATTTAGCTCTTTCAACTCAGGTAAGATAAATATACCGTCTTTTCTGATTAAAACATCGTCAAACCAAATTTCTCCGCCGCCATGCTCCGGAGTTTGAATTTTCACCAAATCCCAATGTATTGATGATTTGTTGCCGTTATTGGTCTCATCTTCATAAGAATTACCTATCGCCATATGAAACGAACCGCAGGTTTTTTCATCAAATAAAATATCCAGAATCGGGTGGGTTATATAGGGATTAACGCCAAAAGCAAATTCACCGATATAACGGCTGCCGGCATCTAAATCCAGCATTTTTTGGAATTTATCATTGTTAACCAACGATGTTCCTTTGATAATTTTGCCGTTTTCAAACTCTAAACGTATGTTGGAATAAAAAACTCCGTCATACATGGTGTCCGTGTTAAACTGAACATAGCCGTTTATAGAATCTTTGACCGGCGCGCTATAGACTTCTCCATCAGGAATGTTCATTTTTCCGTCACAGATAATTGATTTTATACCTTTAAGCGAAAAAGTTAAATCCGTATCTTTGCCTTTAATATGCACATTTTCTGTTTTATCCATCAATTTTTTAAGCGGCAGCATCGCCTTGCCCATTTTACGATAGTCCAGCAGACAGGCCTCAAAATAAAAATCTTCAAACTGTTTCAGCGACATACGCGACATGGCAGCCATACTGGTGTTCGGCCAGCGCATAACACACCAACGAGTTTTTGGCAAACGTGTGCGCATATGCACCTGCTCTTGAAAAATTTTGCCAAACATATCCATAGATTCCGCCTTGACATCCGATAGCGCAAACACATCGTCATACCCCCGCACCGCCACATAGCAGTCTGCGTCTTCCATCAGATGCCGGTGAATCGCCGTATAAGTTTCTATTTGCTGTTTGTCTGCGCCATCTATCAGACTTTTTTCAAAAGACGCATCGTTATAAAAATAGAACGGAACAGCTCCTAGCTTTATCGTTTCTTTAATCAATTCATTAAAAAAGTCTTTGGTGCTGGCGCCAAACGCTTCTATATAGATTTTTTCGCCTTTTTTTAATTGCACGGAATTTTTCAAAATATTTTCCGCCAATTTTGATATACGTTCATCAATTTGCATCTTATTCTCCTTGTTTATTGTATTCTTAACGTAAAATATTTAAGAAATTGCATATATCAGCATATTCTTATTGCTCTAAGGCAAAAAATATTCTATTGATAATGTACGTTTTAAATTTATATTGCAATGAGTAGATGATGAACTTTAAGAATTTAATAAAATTCAGCTTAGGCGGTTTTTTGGGCGTATTGATTATCAGTTCCTATTTTTGGTATAGTTATCCGGAACTAAAGCTTTCTTTTTTTATAAGCGGAAACGGCTCGCCGCATTTAGATGTCACAGCAACTTTGTCTGACGGACAACAGGTTAAAACTTCTATGTCTCCGATTGTAAATGAAGTACCGACACTCTATACAATTCCGCTGAATACATCAGAACTGAAAAATTTACAGATGAATATCAGTAATTATCAGGGATATATTAACCTCGGAGATGTTTTTGTCGGAGGAAAAAACTTTAAACATTTGCTGCCTGAATCCGCTGAGAACCTGAATATTATCAACAACAGCGCGAATCTTGTCGGTTTTAATATGAATAATCAGGCGGCAATTACCATCTGCTCGGACTGCGGTTTGCCGCCGCAAAAACGGCAAATAAATTATACTTCTTTGTGCTTTAGTCTGCTTTTATACTTAATTTTTATAATAATCTGCGTCTTGGCTTATGCGTACAGAACAAAACTTAAAGAAAAACTGCTGGGAATCTACACTCTGAAAAACTATGCCTTAATTTTGCCATATGCCAAACCATATTGGTTCAGAGCCGTTTTGGCTGTTCTTATAACTATTCCGACAGGTATGATGGACGCGGTTATTGCCTGGTCGCTAAAACCTTTTATGGATGTGGTTTTGGTTGAAAAACAAACCGGATGGACTATGTATATTCCGCTTATGATTGTGATTTTCAGCGTGTTGCAAGCTCTGTTTACTTATATCGCTACATATATGAATACATGGGTGGGCAACAAAATTGCTCTGGATATTAAACGAAAACTATTCAACAAACTTATGCATAGCGATGCAGCTTTTTTTGATTGCGGTAATTCTGGCGATGTTTTGTTCCGGTTTAATAACGATGCCGAAGCTGCCTGCAGCGGCTTGCTGAGCAATATGAAATTATTTACAACCCGACTGTTTTCGTCATTGTCCCTGATTGCCGTATTATTTTATAATTCGTGGCAGCTTGCCATTGTTGCCGTAATCGTGATGTTTGGCGCTTTAATGCCTCTAACAAAAGTTAGAAAACGGCTGAAAAAAGTTGTGTGCAAAGATGCCAACGCTCTCGCTTCTTTGCTGACGCACTATAATGAAGTCTATAATGGTAATAGAATTATTAATGCTTATAATCTTTATGATTTTTGCAAAGAAAAATTTGTAAAATCTATCAATGAGGTATTTTCGCTTGGTATACAGATAGTAACAAAACTCGGCATTATCACACCTATAATGCATGTTATATCATCTTTTGGTATTGCCTTTGTAATTTGGTACGGAAGCTATTTGATTGTAAATAATGAAATTACCGTTGGTAATTTTGCCTCTTTCATCACCTCTCTAGTTATGCTTTATAATCCGATAAAATCCATAGGCAACAACTATAACGGTGTTATCTTTTCACTTATGGCTGTGGAACGGGTGTTTGAAAAATTAAATAATGTTCCGACAATACGCAATAATGAAAAAGCAAAAATCATTGAACATTGCAAAGGAAATATCTGCTATAAAAATGTTTCTTTTGAATATGTCGCCGATAAACCTGTTTTGAAAAATGTCAACTTAAATATCAAGTCAGGACAAACTATTGCTTTGGTCGGCAACTCCGGCGGCGGTAAAACAACTATTTCATCCCTTTTGCCTCGTTTTTATGATGTTAAATCAGGCTCCATCACATTAGATGGCATAAATATCAAAGATTTAGATATAAATAACCTGCGCGACAATATTGCGATTGTGTTTCAGGATAATTTTTTATTCGGCGGAACTATACGTGAAAATATTTTATTCGGCCGCCAAGATATAAGCGAACAGCAGTTGCAGCAGGCCATTCATTCTGCTTGTTTGGATGAATTTATCACTACGCTTAAAGATGGATTGGATACTCAAATCGGCGAACGCGGCGTTTTACTTTCCGGAGGTCAAAAACAACGTATTGCCATAGCCAGAGCCTTTATCAAAAACGCCCCGATTCTGATTTTAGACGAAGCAACATCGGCACTCGACAACAAATCGGAAGCTGTAGTGCAGCACGCAATAGATAACCTGATGAAAGACCGGACGGTAATGGTTATTGCGCATCGCTTGTCAACAGTCCGCAACGCCGATTGTATTGTAGTTATAAACGATGGACGGATTGTTGAAAAAGGCTCGCATGATGAGCTGCTGAAAAAGAAAGGCGCTTATGCGGCTTTATACCGCACCCAACTGGCGTAAAAATTCAAGGCCGGAATTTTGCTCCGGCCTTTTTGATTATTTAGACAATGTAAGTTTGCCGTTTTCTAGCTTTGCATGGCCGCCCAATGAAATGGTCAATATTGGAGTTGCATGCCCAAAATCAACATTGGCAATCACCGGCAAATTTTCTAACTCCGGCTTGTTGTTGATTATAAATTCCAAAATCTCGCGGCTGATTTTCGATTTCTTTTGAAAACGGCCGATAACCAAAGCCTTAACATTCTTAAAATCCGGCTGATAGCACAAAGCTTGCAAATCACGGTCAAACGCGGTCGGATTAGTTGTTTCAAAGTCTTCAACAAACAAAATTGTATCCTTTGCAAACGCCGGACGATATTCCGTACCCAGAAGCAAATTAAAAGTGCAAAGATTTCCGCCTTTAATTGTACCTTCGGCGTTACCGGAATGAATTGTCCAATAACCCTCGTTTTTAATAAATTCACGATTTTCTTGGTCAATAAACCACAAATCGTCGCTCCATTCGGCGGCAGGCTCAACTTTTACCGTTTCATCGGCAAACAGCATTTTTTCCATATATTCCAAAGTATAATCGCAGCCTTTTTTCATACCTAAAGAACTGAAATGCGGACCATAATAAACTTCAAGTCCTGTTTTAGCCTCAATTGCCGCCAACAAAGCTGTAATATCCGAAAAACCGCAGATAATTTTCGGATTTTGGCGAATAACATCATAATCTAAATGAGGAATAATCTGATTAGAATTAAATCCGCCGATAATGGTGAAAATCGCTTTAACCGACTTGTCTTTAAACGCGGTCATAATATCGTCAACACGGTCGGAGATAGAACTTGAACCCATCATATTCCAGTTTTCATCCGTGGTATGCGGCGCGTATTCAACGGTCAGTCCAAGTTTTTGCAATCTTTCTGTTGCAATTTTTCGAGTATCTTGCCCGATAATTTTCAGTCCACGCGACGGAGCCACAATCATAACTTTATCGCCTTTTTGTAATTTCTGCGGAATAATTTTTTGCATATTTTATTCTCCTTTTTTATAAATGACGCGGTTTGCAGCCGCAATAATCTTGATTATACAAATTCAATTCTTCTATCAGCTGTTGGCGCAATTCCTGCATACCGTTTTTACGCCCTTCAATCTGCTTATACGGAAAATCAACAATTTGACCGGCCTTAGCCGCCGCGGCGTTCACTTGTTCCAAATTTTTATAGCGTGACACGCCTAAAACCGAAGCAACTGCCGTATAGCCGTTAGCTTTGGCATATTCCATAACCCGTTGTAAACGCATTTCAAAACAAACAGAACAACGACTGCCTCGCTCAGGCTCATTTTCCAAACCTTTTGTAAGCGCGCACCAGCGTTCATTATCATACTCAAGTTCTATAAACGGCACGCCATATAGCTCGCAAACCCGTTTATTTTCGGCACAGCGTTTGTCATATTCCTCTTTCGGGCGGATATTCGGATTATAAAACGCAACCGTGACATCCATATTTTCTTGTGCCATTTTTTTAATCACGGCGCAAGAGCATGGAGCGCAACAAGATAGCAGCAATAATTTATTTTTTTGCTGAAACAATTTTCCATCTTCATACTCAAGCTCGGAAATTGCGGCATTTGGCATTATCCGCCGTACTGTGCTTCCGGCCGTCCAATTCAACAGACGAGCCACCGCACTATGGGTTACAATTATGATATCATCTGCATCACAGGTATTGCAAATATCTTCAAGCGCGCGCATAGCTCTGTCTCTGATAAATCTTTTGCTCTCACCGTCTTTATAATGTGAATCTAAATATGCAGAATCAGGATTTGTCCAATCGGCAAATTCAGGCCAACGTCTGACAATTTCCATAGAAACTCCCTCGGCAATACCAAAATTTCCTTCTATCAGGCCGTTATGAATGTTTGGTTTCAGATGTAAATGATGACCGATTATCCGCGCTGTTTCATAGGCTCGAAGCATCGGACTGGTATAAAGCGCACCGGCATTAAAATTTTCAAGTTTTGCCGCCGCTTTTGCCTGCCGCCGACCATCTTCGGTAAGACCGATATTAAGTTTTTGTCCCTGACAGATTCCTCTGGCGTTATATTCTGTTTCACCGTGGCGCACTATATAGAGCCGCTTTTTCATCAAAGTTTGCCTTTCAGATATTTACCGGTATAGCTACGCGCAACTTTAACAATTTCTTCCGGCGTACCGGCCGCAATTATCTCGCCGCCGCCGTCGCCGCCTTCCGGACCGATATCAACAATATAATCGGCTGTTTTTATCACATCCAAATTATGCTCGATAACCACTACCGTATTCCCCTGTTCCACCAGCATCTGCAAAACTTGCAGCAATTTTTTAATGTCTTCAAAATGCAGTCCGGTTGTCGGTTCGTCCAAAATATACAGAGTTTTACCAGTAGCCTTTTTGCTCAATTCTTTTGAAAGCTTAATACGCTGCGCCTCGCCGCCGGAAAGCGTCGGCGCAGATTGCCCAAGATGAATATATCCCAAACCGACACGGCGCAGCAAATCCAGCTTGTTTTTAATAACCGGAATATTTTCAAAAAAGTGATAAGCGTCATCTATTGTCATATCCAAAACATCGGCAATTGACTTATCCTTAAACTTGACCTGCAAAGTTTCCCGATTATAGCGCGTACCATTACAGCTATCGCAAGGGACATAAACGTCCGGCAAAAAGTTCATTTCAATTTTCATCACGCCGTCGCCTTTGCAAGCTTCGCAGCGTCCGCCGGCAACGTTAAAAGAAAATCTTCCCGAAGTATAACCGCGGGCTTTGGCCTCAGGAAGTCCGGCAAACCAGTCACGGATGTTGGTAAACACGCCGGTATAAGTAGCAGGATTAGAACGCGGCGTGCGTCCAATCGGCGACTGGTCAATATCTATTACTTTATCGATATTTTCCAAACCAATCAGTTTATCATATTTGCCGGATGGAATACGGCTGCCGTTTAGTTCTTTATCAATGGCCTTGCACAGAGTTTCCAAAATCAATGACGACTTGCCGCCGCCGGAAATACCGGTCACACAGGTAAACGTCCCTAAAGGAATCTTTAAATCAACATCTTTCAGGTTGTTTGTTTTTGCTCCGGTCAATTCCAAAAATTTTCCGTTTCCTTTACGGCGAATCGATGGCACGGCAATATATTTTGCACCGGTTAAATATTGCGCCGTCAAACTGTTTTTATTTTTCAGCACCTCGGCAACAGTCCCCGCCGCCACCACGTTTCCGCCGTTGGAGCCGGCACCCGGTCCCATATCAACCAAAAAATCAGCCGCGCGCATGGCGTCTTCATCATGTTCTACCACAATAACCGTGTTACCTATATCACGCAAACGCGTAAGCGTCGCCAACAGCTTATCGTTATCTCTTTGGTGCAACCCGATGGACGGTTCGTCCAAAACATACATAACGCCGGTTAAACCAGAACCGATTTGCGAAGCCAAGCGAATCCGCTGCGCCTCACCGCCGGAAAGTGTTCCGGATTGACGCGACATGGTTAAATAATCCAAGCCGACATTATTCAAAAAGCGCAGGCGCTCAACAATCTCTTTAATGATTTTATGGGCTATTTCTTGTTTTTGCGGCGTCAATTGCGCTTCTACCCCACTAAACCAGTTCAAGGCTTGCTTAATAGACATATCCGACGCTTCTATAATATCCTTACCGCAAATTTTGACCGCCAGCGCCTCAGGTTTCAGGCGTTTTCCGTGGCAGCACTCACAAGGAGCAGCCGATTGATAATGCGCCAATTCCTCACGGCTTGCCGCCGAATCAGTTTCTAAAAAACGGCGTTCCATATTTGGAATTACGCCTTCAAAAGGCTTATCAGTGACAAAACGAGAATAAACCATCGGCACGCACTTGTTGCCGGAACCGTATAAAATTGTTTCCTGCGCATACGCCGGCAAATCTTTCCACGGCGTTTTGTTGGATATTTCCAGATATTCACACAGCGAATCGAGAGTTTGCCGATAAAACATCGAGTGGCTGCTGACCGACCACGGCGCAATTGCACCGCCGGCCAAGCTTAAATTTTCATTCGGCACCACAAGTTCAGGGTCCATATACAAGCTTGCACCCAAACCACCGCAACACGGACAAGCACCTTGCGGATTGTTAAACGAAAACAAACGCGGCTCAATTTCTTCAATTGTAAAGCCAGACACCGGACAAGCGAATTTAGAAGAAAACGTCTGGCGTTTTTTATCCGCCATATTTTCCACATACAGCAACCCGTCGCTTAACTTTAGAGCCGTCTCCACAGATTGACTGACACGGCTTTCAATTCCTTGCTTAATGATAATACGGTCAACCACTACTTCAATATCGTGTTTTTGATTTTTGTTCAGCTCAGGCAGTTCTTCTATATTATAAATTTCATCATCAATATTAACCCGCTGAAAACCTTTTTTCTGCAATTCGGCAAACTCTTTTTTGAATTCGCCTTTTTTACCGCGGGCAATCGGAGCTAATAAAATCAGTTTTGTTCCTTCCGGCATGGCCAAAATTTTATCCACCATCTGCGAAACCGACTGCGCCTCAATCGGCAATCCGGTTGCCGGAGAATATGGAGTTCCGGCTCTTGCCCACAGCAAACGCATATAGTCATAAATTTCCGTCACCGTGCCAACAGTGGAACGCGGATTGTGCGATGTTGTTTTTTGCTCTATGGAAATTGCCGGCGACAAACCTTCTATCGAATCCACATCAGGCTTGTTTTGCAAATCCAAAAATTGACGAGCATATGAAGACAAACTTTCAACATAACGGCGCTGTCCTTCGGCATAAATTGTGTCAAACGCCAACGATGACTTACCAGAACCAGAAAGTCCGGTAATCACGGTCAAACTGTTTTTAGGAATATTAATATCCACATTTTTCAAATTATGTTGGCGTGCGCCTCTAATTTCTATATATTTACTTTCCGACATTTTATGAACTCCAAACAGCCGTTATATATACACCAATCCACAATACTTGGCAATAGGCTATTAAACTATTGCAATTACAAATTTATATCTATATATTAGGCTCAAACAAACAAAGGGAATATGGCCATAATGCTGCGCCGCTTATTTACATTCTTCAATTTATCCATAATGTGTTTGCCGACTTTGGCAAAGGCAGATAATGTTGCTGTTGCTCTGGTTATGCCTAAGGCAGGTTCTTATCAGCAGCAAGGGGCGGAACTGACTAAAGGCGTGCAGAGGGCTATTGATGAAATAAACGAAAGCGGCGGTTTATTGGGCAAAAAGCTGGAATTATTGGCTATTGATGATCAATGCAGCGACGGTGTTGCTATTTCTACAGCGCAAATGCTGACGATTTTGAAACAAAAAAATATTAAATTGGTAATAGGTCCTTATTGCGCCAACTCTTTTGACAAGGTGGCAGATATTTACGCCAAAGGGCAGATTTTTCAAATTATTCCAACCACAGTCAACTACGCCCAAGCCAAAACAATTAAAAAAGGTTTGGTAAAAATGCTGGGCTACACAAATCAGCAAGCTAAAGACTTTTTTGACTATTACAACAGTAATATGGCCGGTTCGCAAGTGGCTGTTATTTATAATTCATCTGATGCGGAAAGCACTGAAGAAGCCAAAGCCATTGAAAATGAGTTTCGCAAGCACGGAAAATCTGTAGTATTAGGTTCGTATTTTTATGAATTAACCGATAAAGACTATAAAAAACTGGCAGAGCAGGTTTTAGCTGACGGCAACACAGCCGCGTTTGTTTTGGGATATCCTAAAAATATCCGCAAAATGTCGTATGCACTAAAAGATCGCAACAATGATATGACAGTATTTGTTAACAAATATACAGCCGGCAGCGAATTTTTTAAATATATGGACGGACTTGCAAACGGCGTTTATTTTATGGCTTTGCGCGGCAAAGAAGAAGATCCGGAATTTGCTGAAACTTTAGTAAAATTACGCTTAAACGGCTTTGACGCTGACGGACTTTCGCTATATGGCTATTCGGCGGTTAATTTATGGAAAAGCTTGGCTAATGCCGCAAAATCTTTTAACTATAACAAGGTTTCGTCTCAGGCTTCCAAAGGAGTAAAAACCGAATTCGGCAGCCAAATGTTTCATAACGGCGCGCCAAGCACCAGCGAATCTTATGCTATTTATCGTTATGAAAACGGCAATATGAATAAAGTGTATTAAAAACCAATCAAAACAAAGCTCTCTTGACAAATAGAGAAAAATAAGCTATTTTACATCTTAGTTTTTTATTATTTTATTTCAATTATTAACTAAATTTTTGTACTTATGGAAGATTCTGAATTGTTATTTAATTTGAAAAATTTCCAAAAACGCTTAGACGGGTTCAGTTACAATATGTTGTCTCAAGAAACAAAAGCAAAATATTATGAAGCTTACCGTAAACTTTTGGAAGCTGAAAAAAAGGCTCGCTATGTGGACGCCAGATCTCTGCATAGAATTGTCAGCGTTATTTCTAAAGACAACGGCTTGAACGTTATATCTTATAATGCTGCTGAACAGAAACAGGCTAAGGCAAAAATCTGCGAAATGTTCTATTCTTCGGCTTCTGACCGTTCAAAAGTAGAGCTGAGTACTTTCATTTCCAAAAATGCAAAGCTTCTGCCTTTGGAGCAGTCAAAGATTTTGCGTGTTTCAGAAACAGAAATTTACTGCCGGCAAGATATTCATAGCCTGCCAAAGCTATATGTAGACATAATAAAAGCGCAAATTCCTGACGAGTTTAATGCTTTTGAGCTTCTTAACGATGAAATAAGTTTCTTTGACTGTTACAAGCCATTGATGGATGCACATTGCTTAAAAGTCAGACTTTATAAATGTACTGATTTTCCGGGCGATATCTTGCTCAAAGAAATTGAAGAGCAAAAGAAAAAAGATGCTGAACAGGCCAAGCAGAAAGGACTTGATATTTATTAGAAACTCAACACCTCGGTTTTGCAAAACCGAGGTGTTTTTTATAGCTTTATTTAATTAAGCCGAATTTTTTCTTTCCTTGCGAAATTTTAACGACGCCGTCAATTACATCGGCTGATGTAATAACATAATTTTCATCGGTTACGGGTTTATCGTTAATTTTCAGACCTGCCTGCTTAATTAAACGGCGGGCTTCGCCTTTGCTGGCCACAAAGCCGATTTGCAAGAAGGCGTCTAAAACACCGATACCGGTATTTAAATCAGCATTAAGCGTCGGCAAATCTCCGCCTGCTGCACCTTGTTCAAAAGTTTTGACTGCAGTTTCCTGAGCTTTTTGAGCTTCTTCCAAGCCGCGGCAGATTTTTGTTGCCTCAAATGCCAAAACTTTTTTAGCTTCGTTTATTTCTTTATCTTTCAATTGTTCCAAACGGCGTACTTCATCCATAGGTAAATCAGTAAACACACGCAGACATTTACCGACTTCAGCATCGCCGATGTTGCGGAAATATTGATAATAATCGTATGAAGGCAGTTTTTCATCGTTAATCCAAACGGCATTGCCCTCGGATTTTCCCATTTTTTTCCCCGAAGAATCTGTTAAGATAGGACTGGTAAAACCAAATAATTCCGTATCATAACGACGGCGTCCAAGTTCCGTGCCTGATGTAATATTTCCCCATTGGTCGGCTCCGGCGATTTGCGCGCGGCAGTTATATTTTTGCAGCAATTGACAAAAGTCATAACCTTGCAACAGCATATAGTTAAATTCCAAAAATGACATTGGCTGCTCACGCTCCAAACGGCTTTTTACACTATCCATAGTCAGCATACGATTAACCGAATAGCACGTTCCGATGTCGCGTAAAAACGCCAAATAATTCACATCTTTAAACCAATCCCAATTATCGACCATAACGGCATCATTATCACCATCGCCGAATTTCAAAAATTTGCGGAAAGACTTTTTCAAACCTTCAATATTATGCGCCAAAGTTTCTTCATCCAAAAACGGACGCAATTTGTCTTTTCCGGACGGGTCGCCGATACGGGCGGTTGCGCCTCCGACCAAAGTCAATGGCTTATGTCCGCATTTTTGAAACCAGCGCATCATCATCAATGGCACAATGTGTCCAACATGCAAGCTGTCGCCTGTCGGGTCAGAACCTAAATATCCCACAGCAGGTTTTCCTTTGCTTTCGCATTCATAAAGATAAGCGTCAAAACCTTCTTCGTTAGTGCATTGATTATAAAAACCGCGTTCATGCATAATATTTAGAAATTCTGATTTAAACTTGTTCATCGTTTTGTCCTTTATACTAAATTTTAACGCATATTAACATATTATTTTGTCATTGCAACAAAAGAGATGAGCAAAGATGATAAAAAATATGACAGTTTTAGGGCTTTTCGGCGGAGCTTCCTTAAATTCTATTGAACTGGCGCTGGTTAATACCGACGGAATAGATATTCACAGCATAATAAAAACAGCCGTCATTCCCTATCCTGAACCATTGGCCGCAAATATACGCTCCGTTATCGGTAAACGGGACTGCGATTTATCTTCTTTGCAGAAAAGCAATCAAGTTCAAGAACTGCAAAATGCCATGACCGACTTTTATGTCGAAGCAATAAACGATTTTTGCCCGCCATCTGATTTTGAAGAATTAGGTGTCGATAGTCTGACCATTTGCAATAATCCTGAAAATAAATGTTCTTATCAGCTAGAGCAAGGGCATGAACTCAGTCATAAATTGGGACGACGTGTCGTCACTCACTTCCATAAAGCTGACTTGCTTTCCGGCGGTCAAGCATCTCCTTTGACACCGGCTTTTTTTGATGCCGCCGCGCAAAATATTGCCCGACCGGTTTTGTTTATAGATTTAGAGGCGGTCAGCAGTTTAGTTTATTTGGGAGAATCCGGAGAATTATTGGCTTTTGACTGCGCTCCGGGACTGGCGATGATAGAAGACTGGACATTTCGTCACGCCAATATGCAAACTGACTATAACGGACGGTTGGCAATAACCGGAAAAATACATGTGCAAATAGTTGAAAGTTTATTGCACCATAAATTTTTACGAAAAGAGCCGCCGAAATCATTAGACATTCTTTGTTTTAGCGACAAAAGAGAACATTTGGAAGGACTATCGCTGGAGGACGGCGCCGCAACGGCAACGGCTTTTATTGCTCAAGCAATTTACTCGGCAGCTCAAAACTTTTTGCCGAAACTGCCGGCGGAAATCTACATTTCTGGCGAAGGCGCAAAGAATCCGTCTCTGATGCGTTTTTTGAGACATATTTTTAAAAATCAGGCTCTAAAAAATTTAACCGAATTAAATGCCGGATTTAAAACAACCGGAGCTGTTTCCACAGCTTTTAACACAGCGCGCCGGCTCTATGCCCTGCCAATCACTTATCCGGCAACAACCGGAGCCTATGAACCTATGACCGGAGGAGAAATCTATGAAGAAAAATAATGACATTACCCTGAAGATATCTCATCTTTGCAAAAAATATGACTCTATTACAGCCTCGGATAATTTATCATTTTGCGTTAAAAAAGGAGAGATTGTCGCGCTTTTAGGACCTAACGGCGCCGGAAAATCAACTTTAATGAATATGATTTCAGGATATTTGGCTCCGACTTCCGGCTCAATAGAGGTTTTTGGTAAGAATATTGCCGCCTCAGCTTTGTTTGCCAAAGAAAATATCGGTTTTTTACCTGAGGGTTCTCCACTTTATCCGGATATCAGCGTAAAAATGTTTCTGCAATATATGGCTGAACTGCGCGGTGTCGACAAAAAACGCGTAGATGAAGTTGCAAAAATTGCCAATATAAAAGAAATTATAAATCAAAAAATAGAGACTCTTTCTAAAGGATATCAGCGGCGTGTCGGATTTGCTCAAAGTATTTTAAGCAATCCGCCGCTTCTGCTCTTGGACGAGCCTACTGACGGTCTGGACCCTAATCAAAAAGATTATATCCGAAAACTTATTGTGGAAATGGCAAAAAATAAAACAATTATTATCTCGACACATTTATTGGAAGAAGCTGAAACTGTCTGCAATCGCATTATTTTGTTAGACAAGGGAAAAATCAAAGCCGACGGAAGCTTGTCCGATATTTTGGAAAAAGGCAAAGCCGACAATTTGGCTGACGCCTTCCGCAATCTCACCACACACAAAGGAGCATGATAATGAAAAAACTTTGGATTGTTTGTAAAAATGAACTGTATCGTTATTTTGTTTCTCCGCTCGCTTATGTATATTTGCTAAGCTTTTTGCTTTTGAATGCTTCTTTTGCTCTTTATTTCGGTGATTTTTTCAATCGCGGACAAGCCGACTTAGAAACTGTCCTTATGTTTCAACCCTGGTTATATCTTTTATTTATTCCAGGGATTTCAATGCGGCTATGGGCCGAGGAATTTCGTGGAAAAACCATTGTGCAGCTGGTCACAATGCCTGTTTCCATACGAACTTTAGTTTATGGCAAATTTTTTGCAGCTTGGCTGTTTTGCGGTTTAGCCCTGATTTTAACTTTTCCGTTTTGGATAACGGTTAATGTTTTGGGTTCTCCGGACAATGAAGTTATTGCCTTAGGATATTTGGCCAGTTTTGTATTAGCCGGATGCATGCTTGCTATCTCCGAAACGATGTCGGCTCTTACCAAAAATCAGGTAATCGCCTTAGTTTTGGCGGTTATTGCCAATTTGTTGTTTTTCTGGAGCGGAATTGAATATATATTATCCTTTTTCCGCCTGTTTTTACCTGATACGATTATAGATGTAATTGCCTCTTTCAGTTTTTTGAGTCACTTTAGCACTTTAAGCCGCGGTCTGGTCGAATTGCGCGATGTTATCTTTTTTGCGACAATTATTTTATTTTTTAACTTTACGACCATTCTGATAATAAACTTCAAAACAGCCGGCACATCCGGATGGCTTAAATCAAACAACCGCAGCTATTATATTGCGGCATGGTGCATGCTGATGACCGCTTTTTTGGGAATAAATATTTTAGCAAACGGTTTAACACGAAACATTCAATATGACGCGACAGAAAAGAAAATATTTACTCTTACGGAAGACTCTAAAAAGATTTTACAAAATTTACCCGAACCGGTATTGGCTAAGTTGTATTTTTCTCCGATTTTAGAACAAAGAAATTCCGCTCTGCGTGAAATATTTGACAATATACGCCTGCTTTTAAAAAAATGCCGAGACATTTCTAACGGACGCTTTGACTTTAAAATCTATCATCCGCAGTTTTTGAGCGCAGAAGAAGATATTGCCATTGCCAATGGCATACAGCCGATTCCGCTGATAGATTTAAATCAAAACGCTTTGTTCGGACTAACCTTTGAAGACACCCTGCAAAATAAAAAAGTTATTCCTTTTTTCACGCAGGAGCGACAAGGAAAGCTTGAGCAAGATTTAATTTCTAAAATCCGCGAACTACATCATCATAAAAAGAAACTGGGAATTATAACCGGTTTGCCGTTGTTCGGCTCAACCAAAAATGACAGCACATTTTTGGGACAACCGTGGGATATTATCAACCTAATACAGCAAAATTATGATATAACAAATATTGTCAGAGCCGAAGATTTTAACCGTAATTTTGATGTGTTAATGCTATTTTATCCAAAGAAATACTCTCCGGAATTTATGGAAAAAATAAAAAAATATTCGCAAAACGGAGGTAAAATTCTGGTTGTTTTAGACGCGGCAAATGAAGCTTCTCGTTTATATTCCTCCGAAAATCATTATTTAGAAAGCTCTGATTTAGGCGAACTTGAAGATTTTTGGCATATAAAATTCTATAAAGATTACATAGTTGCCGACTTGGGCAATTCCATTACCGTCGACGCCTCGGCAAACTATAAAAGTAATCCGACTTTTTCGCAGGATGTCGTCCAGTTCAGAGTCAAAAGCGACAATATGAATCCTATGCATCCCGTAACAAAAAACTTGAATGAAATTTTGCTGGCCTCGGCTTCAATCGTCATGCCGGAACACACGGCCTATGAAAAAAAGAAAATAGCCTTTTATCCGTTGCTGCGCGCCGGAGAAATTTCTGAAATGATGCCGGTGAGCGTTGTTAAAGACGGACTCAACCCTCAGGAAATTCTGCAATATTTTGAGCCGGATACCAATCAAAAAATCATAGCTGCCGAAGTCATAGGTTTAGAAAAGGAAAATCCGTTTGACCTGATTGTCGTATGCGATACAGACTTTTTATATGACACTTTTTGGGGAAGCAGGAAAACATTTTTGGAATCCGAATATATAGTTGAAAACTTTGATAACGCTAATTTTATATTAAATTCCTTAGATTATCTGACTGATGATACATCCTTATTGCAGATACGCGGCAAACAGGCGCAAAGCCATCCGTTCAAAGACATAGAGAAAATGCGCCGTCTTAACTCGCTGCGTTTCAGCCGGCAAGAAAATGAAATTTTTGCTGAAATGAATAAGGCTAAGGAGGCGATGAGAGAAGTTTGGAACAAAAAAGACTTTGAAGAACGCGAAAACTTTACGGCAGACGAACTTGCGGCTATTGCTAAAGTACGCACCAAGCTAAATGATTTGCGCCAACAGCTCAGCGATATACGCGAGCAGGCTTTTTCTGAAATCCGCCGAATTGACACTTATGTCAGCCTGGTAAATTTATTGGCAATTCCGGCGCTGGTTATTTTAATATTGTTATTCATCAAATTAAATAATTTGCGGCGGCAAAAAAATATGCGGTTTAATTTAACTTTCCGACCGGATAAACAATTTATTCGGCTGTCTCTGGTTTGTTTGACTGTTTTGGCGATAGCTTTGATTTCTGTTTATCTTTCAAATCGCAGCAGCGTAGATGCTTATGAAGGTAAAAAAGCTTTTCCGACAATAGAAAAAAATATTAACAAGATTAACGGTATTTCGCTGAAATCTAATCAGGGCAGCTTGGATTTTGAATATAAAAACGGTTTGTGGCATCTAAAAGAAAACGAGAACACCCCCGTCTATCAAGAAAGAATACGCCGTTTGCTGACAACCATTGCCGATGCCCGATTTTTTGAACGCAAAACCGATAAGGCCGAAAATTTGGTAATGTTCAACCTTGCTCCGATAGAAGATAAAACTTCAAAAGTGATTGAGATTGAGCTAAGGCACAATGACGATTTGCTGCAGCGTTTTGATTTGGGCGATATAAATATAGATTTAGGACGAGGGTCAAGAGCTGCTTATATAAAATTTGACAATCAATTTCAAGTTTGGGAAATTAGTGCAGACTTTGTGGATATGGATTTAGATTATCGCAAATGGACATACGGAAACTTATGGGATTTACGATATGGACGACCTTATTCACCAAGTAATTACGCTCCCGAACAGGAAAAATTGCTTTATTTTGTAAAATACGCGCTTAATACTCCGATAACTCCGGCGGACATAAAACTAAAAACAAAACCGCTGAAAGCCAAAAAGCTCTACATTGAAAATAATAATAGTGTCGTGCTGTCATTTTATAAAGAAAACAATAAAGCTTATGCTGTCTATAACTTTGACAAAAATAATGAAAATCCGCATTTGATACTGGCGGCTAAATATTTTAATAACAAACCGTTGGAAATTGATTTGCAAAATATGGAGAAAATCATTGAACAATTCTAATTTAGATGAAAAATCCCTTAAAAAGCTAAAAACTTTTGCGGCCTACGCCAGTATAAGCGTTTCGGTTTGCCTATGTTTAATAAAAGCAGGCGCGGCAATTATAACAGGCTCGCTTTCGGTGCTGTCTTCAATGGTTGACAGTCTTACAGATGTTATTTCTTCTTCCATATCTTTAGTGGCGGTCAAATTTTCCAACAAACCTTTAACCGATAATCATCGTTACGGTTACGGCAAGGCAGAATCTGTAAGCGCCTTGATACAATCGGCGTTTATTGCCGGCTCCGGAGGTTTTATTCTGTATGACGGAATCTGCCGTTTTATAGCCCCTTCTCCGATAAAAGAAACCGCCATAGGTTTGTGGATTATGGCAATCAGCATTATTCTTACCATAGCTTTAATAACTTTCCAAACAACTGTAATAAAAAAAACAAATTCGCAGGCGATTGAAGCCGACAGCGCGCATTATACAGTGGATTTGTTGACAAATGGTGCAATTATTGCCTCCCTTTTGGTGGTGCGTTATTTAGATTGGCAATGGTTTGACAGCCTGACAGCGGTGCTTATTTCAGCATATTTATTGTGGAACGCCGGTCATATAGCCTTTAAAGCATTGGAAGAAATCACCGACCATGAAGTTGATGAAAATATTAAAACCAAAATCATTTCTCTAGTTCGTTCTGTGCCTGAGGTAAAGGGATATCATGATTTCAGAACTCGGGTTTCCGGATTGAGGATGTTTATAGAAATTCATTTGGAACTCGATGGAAATTTAACTTTATCACAAAGTCATGATATTTCTGACGCGGTAGAAGAAAAAATTTTAGCAGAATTTCCGTTAGCACAGATTATTGTGCATCAAGACCCTTATGGTCTGCATGAAAAACGTTTAGACCACGAAATAAAAGGGCGCTGCGAATTATAGTCTTTAAACGAAAATCCCTATTCTCATAAACTGCCGAATACATAGAAAGCAGTTAGAGACATAGGGATTTTTTTAAACAAGGAGGAAAGAAGATAAACTATCTGGTCATTGCAATATTTTGCAAGGCTTTGACATCAAGGTTTGTATTCATGCGGCTGATTTTGTTTTCATCAGTCTTAACAGCTTCATTTACACCTTCGGCAATTTTGCTAAATCCGCCTTTTTCGGCCGCGTACATAGCAGTTTTGCTTGGGGTACGGACATTAACAGCTTCTTTAACAGCACTGATAACTTTTCCCTCATATTTCAGAACATCGCCGTTGAAATAGGCATTGGCAAGCTCAACACTTTTTATGGCCACCGCCTCTGAATGGGCAATCACCACAGGCTTAGTCGCAGCAAACTGCCGCCTTAAAGTTGTTCCGTTATTTTCGTTGTTATTAAACATTTTACAATCCTTATTTCTTATCTTTTGTCTATTATTAACATATTTATTTTGTTTTGTCAAGTACAATAATTTTGACAGATATAATTTTTTAGATTTTTATCAACATCAGCAAAGCCGCGGCAATCTGGGGGAGAACCGCGGCTTTAGTATTAGACTTTACGATTTATATTTATATTAAGTGTTACATCACCTCCTTATAATCAGATGTTATGAAAAAGTATTATTTTTGCTGATAATCCCAATAATATGTATATCCATCAGAATCTTTCACTCCATCCCACGAAGGTCTACTGATATTCATCTCATCAAGATTACATCCTCTGGTCGTATTATTATCAGAACCATCTTGCCAACATTCACTACCTATAGCACCTGTTGAACCTTTATCAATGGTGACAGAACCTTGAAATTGATGTCCCCAGGTATGTTCTTCACCTGTCAGTGTATTATCTACTTCATAGCAGCTATAACTACCGTTAAACCATACGGTAATATCCTTTTTTACTGGTGAGCTTGACATTATTTCAAGACACCAAGTATTACTGCTATCACCATCTCTAGTGTAGGTATAAGAAATATCAATGTACCTACTATCTACAAACTTGATAATATAATCATTTGTTGTGTAGGTTTTGTCTGCCAATTTATCTATTGCAGCAATGTCAGATAAAACAGTTTTACCATTAACCATAACAGATGTGGCTGTAGGGTTTGACGAAAATTCTCTGCCATTATCACTGTCATCGCCTCTGCAATCACCGTAAACCTCACAATCACTTAATTGATATGAATAACTTTCGTATGTTACCCAGTTACCTTGAGTTACGGTCAACGGATAATTGATTCCATCATCGCCATCACCATCTATAATTAACTTAACAGTATAGCTTTTACCGTCAGACGCTGAGTTTGTGAATTTTATCAGAGCAGAGGCTGAGCCATTTGAACTACCGCTAGGATTATTCTTACTATCATATTCCATTGTAATAGTAATTGTAGGTTTTTCTACTGGTTTCTTAGAGCATACGCCGTTTACCAACTGATAACCGCTCTTTATATTCTCTATACATTTGTATTTTGAAGAATCTGTAGGGCATGTTGCACAAGCATAGCAATTTTCATCTTTCTTACTAGTCAGAGTATAATCCAAACAAGCCGCTGGCTTCTGACAATAACATTTATCACCAGACAAAGTATAGTCAAAATTTGTAGGGCATGTATATTCTGTTTTACGGCAGTAATAAGAAGTTGCATCTTTTGCCGATGCTTTATATCCAGTCGGACAGTTTGCCTTTTTATTTATACATTTTTCGCCACTTAATGTATATCCGCTAGGGCAAGAATAACTATATGTGCCTAAATGACATTTACGATTATAATCCATAGTTCCTTTATCGCAAACATAGTATGGAGAAAATGGTGCCGGCTTTTCAGAGCCACTTGGCTTTGTTTTGCACGATTGATTTAATATACTGTTTATTTCAGATTCTGAATAGTCACGATTGTTCTGCAACACATTCTGCTTACAACAATAATACTTGCCACTATTATCAAATGAAATATAATCAGTATATCCTTCACCGACTACAGCACCGCAACGTAAATTTTCCATACATCTGCCAGAATAGTTAACATACCATTTTCCAGTAGTGCTATCCATTCTATACACAGGTCCTGGACCTGATTGATAGTGATAGCTCCAAGATGATGAATCCTTACCTATACCTCCCTCTCTTGCATATATTGGATTTTTACCGCATCCAAGTTCTGCACTAGTGATATTTTCAGTTTTCTTTGCAGATATTGTTTCATACTGATGTATTTCTTCTAGTTTATTTTCAGTTGCGGCAACATCTGTACATTTTGGAGTTGGTGTTGGAGCCGGTGGTTCCACGCATTTTCCGCCGGAATAGGTGTAGCCGGATTTACATTTATAGCGTGTGCCTTTATTACAACCGAGGTTGCATTTTTCAGAGTTCCCTGGGTCTGAAGTGTATGGATATGAGCTGCAATCTTTAGGAGTGCATGGTGTTGTACAATTTTTGTTTTCATCCAATACTTGACCGGGAGCGCAGCAGTTGCCATTGCCATCGGTTTCCACATTGCTCGGACAAACACAATTCTGCAAGGCTTTGCTCCAACTTTTGCCTGCTGGGCAAGGATGGTTACATCCGCCGCTTGGACAGCATGCTTTATCTGCCGCATCATATTTTGTGCCATTAGTGCAGCAAACGTTATAGTCGTCATACCATTTCGTATTGTTTACGGTCTCACATTTATAGAATGTTCCGCCTGACGTCCTAGTGCAAGAAGTACAACTAAAACAGCTGGTGTTATTATATTTTTTATTCTATTCAGATTCGCTGATACCGAATCCGTTACAATATTCTATTGTTTCGTTTCCGCCGTCTTGCTTGGTATCAATTTTACTGGTCACACAATTGCCAGACGGTAAAAAGCAGGTCGAGCTTTGCGCCGGTGACGCGCTAAAACACATACCTGCTATCATTACTGCTATGGCATATATACTGCCTCGTGCAGCCTTTTGATAGTCTTTTCTCATCGTAAAGCCTCCTTTAATAAATTACAACTAACCAGTCCAAACTCTATACGAGTCGGACTTCTACCCCATTATTAGTGTACGTTAAACTTTGAAAATATGCAATATTTAAATCAAATTTGCCGTTATTTGTCACAATTATGTAATATTTAAAATGACAAAAAAAAGATTCTCCGTTTTTTTTAACAGAGAATCTTTAAATATATAAGATATTATATTATTTTACCGCTTTAATATCTACTCCCCCCCCGAAACAGGCTGCTGAATGATTTCTGGCTGCATATGGTGCATATCTTTGTGATGACGCTTAAATTCTTTTTTCATCTTTTTGTAAGAACCATCTTTTTTACAGCCGCATTTTTTATTGCAATTACAGCCATTCATCAATTTTTCAGGATTTTGAGCCTCTCCGGTGTTGATAATGATTACATTGCCGCCCTGAGCGTCAGAATATGCCGGAAAAGGAAACGCCGGAACAGGCGCCATTTGCACAGGCATCGGGCGAGGTCTGTTCAGCGGACAGCGAAAACCGCATTGCAATAAAGCGTGGAAACCCATACCAGCTAAAAAGATAACCAAAACACATAAAATTTTGACAATCATTTTCTTGCGGCAGCAACAACCTCCGCAACAGCAAGAACATTCTTTGCCGTCTTGGCAGCCGCAGTCGCAGTTTTTGTCACAGCAGCAGCATTTTTCTTCTTTTACATCAGCTTTTGAAGCTTCTGTTTTTTCTTTTTTATCCATATTACCCTCCTTTGCGGATTAAAAAGTTATTTTTCTGACTAAAATATAAGATGAGACGTTATAAATGTAAAGAGTTTGTAAATTTTTTTTGATGAGTACAACTGTTTAGGCGAATAAATTTGACAATAAAACAATTATCATATATACAAAAATAGTCCGGTGGACTAGACCGGACGTAATTTTAATCTAAAAGGGGTTAAACCAATCCTTTAACCATCTTCTAGGCTGAGGATAGCCTATTTTTAAATTATTGTCAAATTTAAATAGGTGCGGTTTTTCCCCTTTCCAACATCTGGGGAGGTATAAATGGCAATAAGATGCGCTATGTACAATAAAACTCGCAGAGGCTCGAATAGCGTGTGTAAATGCGACGGAATTTTTAAGCGCTGTGTGCAAAGTATTTTTACACCCATCACCCGACACTCTGTGTCGACCTCTCCCTCAGGGGGCGAGGTTTTAAATAACACTAACTCGTAGAAACTCGGATAATGAGGCTAATACGTATTAACTTTTTTGCGCCGTGTACAAAACAGTACACAAGCACAAAAAGTTAAAAGTAGTAGACCATTAGACGAGGTTCCCTATTACCCGCCGTAACCGCGGTAACGACGGATAATACTTAACCCACGGCTACAAGGGAATACTGATGAGAACTCTCAAACCTCCCAAATCACTATCTCCTAAAGTAATGGTTCCGCCGTGCGAAACAACTACGTCTTTGGCAATAGCCAATCCAAGTCCGACACCTCCGGTCTCTTTATTACGAGACCCCTCAACCCGATAAAATGCCTTAAACACTTCATCGCGTTTTTCAACCGGAATACCCGGACCGTCATCATCAACAGAAAATTCAAGATGCTTGTCATCGCTCTCCAATTTTACGGCAATGGTCTTGCCATAATGAAAAGCATTTTCAATAACATTTGTAAATGCGCGGCGCAAAGCCTGTTCACGCCCCTGAATGGCGCTGACATCATAATTGGTGGAATAACGAATCATCGCATTGGAATTTTTGCGGTATTTGTTTATAATGCCTGAAATCATTTCGTTGACATCTACAAAAGACGACTTTTCTCCGCCCTCGCCGCTCACATATGATAAATAACCATCAAGCATTTTTTCCATTTCATCAATATCTTGCACAAACTCGCGGTTTTCTTTGGAATCCGGCAGCATAGCCATCTGCAATTTCATACGTGTAAGAGGGGTGCGCAAATCGTGCGAAACACCTGCCAGCATCTGCGTCTTTTCAGAAATCTGACGCATAATACGCTCTTTCATCTTAGTAAAAGCCAAACCGGCGCGGCGAACTTCTATAGAGCCAAAAGGCTTAAACTTGGTATTGATACCCTTACCGAAATCTTCGGCTGCTGCGGCAAGCTGAGAGATTGAACGAACCTGCACTCGCAAAAACAACACAGCCACCACAAACAACAAAAGCGATGTACCTATCATCCATAAAACAAATCCAAAAATAGAACTGCTGAAAATATTTTTTACAGAAGTATTAAAAACATACAAACCCTGCTCGGTATCAACCAAAATATTGAGGCTGGAACGATGTTTTCCTAAAAATATTTCTGTATTCGCCATTGGAAACTGCTGATGTAAAGATTCATTCAAAAAACCGGTAACCAACGGATTTTCCTTTTTATTTTTGCGCCAAACCGAATGTTTGCTCTCATTGTCATAATAGCTGACATCCAAGCCGTAAATAGCCTTTGCCATTTGCTGAACCCGTGAAAAATCTGAATTTTCATCATGGATTTTCATAACAAACGCCATATTTGCGGTTAAATTATCTGAAAGCTTTTTACCAACCTTAGTCCAGTTGCCATCTAAAAAAGCATAGATTGACACTATCTGCACAACAATAAGCGGAATAAAAATCAGCAGCATGGTGCGGAAAAACAAACTTCTCGGCAGCAATCTGCGGCGCAAAGCCACCAATAAACTTTCTAATTTTCTCGGAAATTTAACTCGCATAACTTTCTCCTATTCTGTTAACAACATATACCCTTTTCCGCGTACCGTTTGCAGATAACGCGGATTTTTGGAATCAGTCTCAATTTTTTTGCGCAGACGTGTAATCTGTACATCTATGGAACGAGAATTTTGTCCTGCTCCAAGCAATTCGGCTAAACGCTCACGCGTAAAAATCTGTCCGCTCTTAGAGCCTAAAATACTCAAAATAGATTGTTCAACCGGTGTGATATGAACAATTTCACCATTTTCCGCCGCCAATTCTTTTTTATCCAAATCGTACGAAAAAGCTCCAATATTCAGCAATTGCTTAGACTGTTTGTTATCGGCAGGAACTCGGCGCAAAATATTGTTGATACGCAATACCAGCTCTTTTGGCTCGAATGGTTTTGGCAGATAGTCATCCGCCCCGGCTTCCAAACCGGCAATTCTGTCGGCAGTATTCCCCATAGCTGTCAGAATTATGGCCGGAACGTTATTATCTCGGCGCAGTTTTTGCAAAAACTCGATACCGCTTTCATTAGGCATCATAACATCAACAATCAGCAGATTAAACTGATATTGCTGTAAAAACATCCGCGCATTTTCGGCATTTTTTGCGCCGCTCACGGCAAAACCGTTTTCCTGCAAATATCGCTGCAGCAAACTCCGTAGGCGGTTATCGTCATCAACAACCAAAATGTGCGGACAATCTTTTACCATCACAGGCTCCGAACTATTTTTCTGCTTTAGTCTTTTTAGACGTGTTTTTCTTTTTAGTCCGAATTTTTTTACCCTCACTTTTGGCTACGGCTTTTCGGGCTGTAGTTTTTTTAGCAGCGGAACTGTTTTTTACTTTAGAAACAACCGGTTCATCTTCTGAGATAACAACTCCCTTTACCTCTTTGATTTTTTTAGCTTCCTCGGCTTTAACATAATCCAAACTTTTTTGATAATACTGGTAACCGGTTATAAACGTCAGAATTGCGGCAACCCACAGCAAAAACTCACCGCAATAGCTCCAGCCTATCCATAAGCTTTTAAACAACATCATAGCCAACGCCGTCATCTGAAAAGCCGTTTTCCATTTAGCCAATTTTGTTACAGGCAAACCGACATTGACTTCGCGTAAAAATTCGCGCAACCCCGAAACCAAAATTTCGCGACATAAGATAACAAACGCAGGAATAATAGTGATATTCAAAGAATACATATTCGGTTTAGCCAAAATAACCACCAGCGCCGTTGCAACCAACAGTTTATCGGCAATAGGATCCAGCAAACGTCCGAAAGAAGATGTTTCGTTCCACGCTCTTGCCAAATAACCGTCAAGATAATCTGTTATAGACGCCGCAATAAATAAAATTCCGGCCAGCATTGCCCATGCATATGATGTGAAATAAATAGACATAAAAATGAGCGGTATAACCACAATTCTGGAAATAGTCAAAATATTAGGTAAATTATACAAGGTATCCCCCATTGAAATAACGTTAAATCGGCTTTAGCATAGAACATTTTTTTCAATTATGGAAGTAGTTATATATTTTTTCCGCCGTTTTTTTGCTAATTCCGGTTACTTTCATAATATCCTGCAAACTTGCCTCTTTAATTTGTTCCACCGAACCAAAAAAATTAAGCAGGTCGCGTTTACGTTTGGCGCCGATGCCATCAATTTCATCAATGCGCGATTTATATATTGATTTTGCACGTTTTTTACGGTGCGTGCCAATGGCAAAACGATGCGCCTCATCACGCAGATTTTGCAAATAAAAAGCAATCGGCGACTGATACGGCAAAGAAAAACTTTCTCGTCCTAAAATATGATAAAACTCTTTACCGGCATTGCGTTCAGGTCCTTTAGAGATAGCTATAATTGTAATACCGCTCAAATCATAGTCCGCCAGCGCTTCATGCACGGCATGCAATTGTCCCAATCCACCATCCAACAAAATCACATCCGGACGATTTTCCGGCGCCATGTGTTCAAAACGGCGGATTAAAACTTCTTTCATCATGGCAAAATCGTCATGCGTGTTTTCGGTATATTTTATATTAAAAGTGCGATATGACTTTTTATCAAAACCTTCCGGTGTAGCCACTACCATAGCACCAACGGCAAAACTGCCCTGATTATGCGAGTTATCATAAATTTCTATGCGCTGCGGCAAACGCGGCAAATCAAAATATTTTTGCATCTCATAAAGATTAGCTTCAACGGTTGCCGTCTCGGCCAATTTGCGCTCTATCGCCGCCTTAGCGTTGTCTTTTGCTCTTTCTATTAACTTTGCCTTATTGCCCTTTTGATAATAGTTTATGACACATCCTAAGGCTTTTTCTAAAAATTCGGCATTTTCCAAAGGTTCGGAAATCAATATTTCTTTCGGCGCAGAATGTTCGGCATAAAACGTACTCAAAAACCCCTCCAATATCTCGTCCTCCGGCATATCCGCCGCATGCTTTGGAAAATATGGAATATTACCGCAATTCTGACCGGCCCGCACAAAAAACACTTGTATACAGACCATATTTTTATATTTTACCACAGACACGGCATCTGCCGATTGAATATTGGCGTATTCTACGTTTGAGCCACCCTGAATGCTGCTCAAAGCCCTAATTCTGTCACGCAGAACTATCGCCTGTTCATAGTTCATTTCATCACTGGCTTTTTGCATTTGTGCCGAAAGTTCATCTTTCAAAGCTGTATCTTTGCCTTCTAAAAACGCCACAACCTCATTAACTGACTGCCGATATTCTTCTCTGCTGATTCTACCGACACACGGTGCGCTGCAGCGCTTGATTTGATACAGCATACACGGACGCTCGCGGTTATTGAAAACACTATCGCGGCACGAGCGCAAACGAAAGGCTTTCTGCACCAAATCCATCACATTATTAACCGCCGAAGCATTGGCAAACGGACCAAAATATTTACATTTGTCACGGCGCATTCCACGGCTTTTACGCAACGCCGGAAAATCATCCTGCAGATTTATCATCAGATGCGGAAAAGTTTTATCATCTTTTAGCAAGATATTGTATTTAGGCTCCAGCTTTTTGATTAAATCATTTTCCATCAGCAATGCTTTTGCCTCATTTTCCACAATAATAAATTCCATGCTGTCGACTTCAGACACCATGCGTTTTATGTGGTCGGGCAGCTTGTCAAAATGCGTATAGGCGACAATTCTTTTTTTTATGCTTTTTGCCTTGCCGACATACAAAACCTTACCGTTTTTATCCAGCATACGATAAACTCCGGGGTTAACCGGAGCAATTTTGACATTGTTTTTTATAACTTCTATACCGTGTTTAATGTCTGGCATTTAAGCTCCTATCAAAACCTTTGCCGCCGCTCTCGCCTCGTTGGTAATATGTTCTCCCGAAAGCATGCGCGCCACTTCTTCTGTTTTTTCTGCCGCGGATAATTCGCGCAAAGAAGTTGTCGTCACATTATCAACCGTTGTTTTTTCCACCTTATAATGATATTTGCTTTGCGCCGCCACTTGCGGAGAGTGTGTCACCACCAAAACTTGCACTTGTTCGCCGAGCTTTGCCAATTTTTCGCCCACCGCCTGAGCCGTTGCTCCGCCGATACCTGTATCCACCTCGTCAAAAATCATCGTTTCGACTTGTGAAGTCTGCGCTAAATTAACCTTCAAAGCCAGCATAAAACGCGCCAGCTCACCGCCGGACGCAATTTTGCTGATTGAACCATACGGCGTATTCGGGTTGGTAGAAACCATAAAGCACACATCATCACGGCCATTCTCGTTCCATTGATTTTCCGGCTTGGTGGAAATTTGTGTCATAAAGCGAGCTTTTTCCATTTTCAAATCCGGCAGTTCGGCTTGAATTTTTCCATCCAAACGCAACGCTGCCGCCAAACGGGCCTGACTGACTTCCGTAGCCGTTTTAACATAGTCCTTATAAGCGATTTCTTCAAGTTTGCGCAAATTTTCAATGTCATCTTCGCCACGCTCTAAATTGCGCAAGCTTTCTTCCATTTGCTGCCAAACCAAAGGCAATTCCTCAACTGTCGTATTATGCTTACGTGCTAAAGCTTTGAGAGCAAACAAACGTTCTTCCACCGCATCAAGTTCATTTTGATTCAAACTTATTTCATTAGAAGCATTCTCAATTTCTTCTCCAGCCTCATCGGCATTAACCAATGCGGTATCCAGCAGAGCATAAATATTGTCAAACTTGCCGTTAAGCAGGGCATTTACACGGGATATAGCAGTCTGAGCCTGACGTATGGCGCTTTGCACGCCCCCTTGATTCATCGCCTTATATGCCGAATCGAGATTTTCTAAAATTTTTTCGGCGTTCATCATTTGCCGGCGCTTTTCCTCAAGTTCTTCCAATTCATTTTTACGCGGCTGCATTTTTTGAAACTCATCAACCCAATGCCGCAGATTTTCTTCATCAGCTTTGGCTTGGGCTATTTTTTCCTCGGCATTCACACGGTTGTCTTTGGCTTTTTTATATACTGCAAACGCTGTTTTCAGCGCCGTTATTTTTTCTGGATAAGCACCGTAATTGTCCAGCACGCTTAAATGCGTTGACGGATTAAGCAAGCCTTGATTATCAAACTGCCCGTGAATTTCCACCAAATAGCTGCCGATTTCTTTTAAAAGCTTTTGCGTAATCGGCTGGTCGTTAAAAAATATTTTTCCCTTACCGTCTTGATTCAGCGTGCGTTTAATAATGATTTCATGTTCAAAATCCAAATCATATTCAGCGCACAATGCCGCCAATTCGCCTTTTTTATCGGCAATTTCAAAGCTGCCGCAGACAGAGAGTTTGTCGCAACCGCTGCGAATCATACCGATTTCGGCGCGCTTGCCCAGCAACAACCCTACCGAATCCAGCAAAATAGACTTACCGGCACCGGTTTCTCCGCTTAATACGCTAAAACCGTTTTGGAAGTCCAAATCCAATTTATCAATCAAAACCACATTTCTAATTGATAATGATTTCAGCATTATTTTTTGCCTTTCAGATTGCTGCTGATAATATCGCCGACCTGCGTTTTATGCAAAACTTTAACGCTGTTTGCCGGTTTGTCTGCTTCGGTTTTTACCGTTTCAGTTTGAGGTTGTTCTTCTTCAACCTCAACGGCAATTTCCTCTACAGCAACATCAGGCTGTTCGTCGGATTTGAACCAACTAAACCAACTGTTTGAAGTATCATCTTCCTCTCTTTGAGGCTGTTCGTCTGATTTGAACCAGCTAAACCAGCTGCTTGAAGTTTCTTCTTTTACTTTTTCAGCTTCTTTTTTCGGAGTTTCCGCTTTGACTTCCGGCTGTTCGTCAGATTTGAACCAACTAAACCAGCTGCTTGAAGTTTCTTCTTTTACTTCTTCAGCTTCTTTTTTCGGAGTTTCAGTTTTTTTCACCGGAGCTTTGTTGATTTTTTCCATAACTTTAGAGGCCTTTGCCGTCCAAATGCCATCCGGATAATTGTTATGTAAAATTTTATAGTATCCGGCAGCATATTTATTCAAACCCAAAATCCCATAAATTTCTACCTGACGATATAAAGCTTCTTCTATTTGAACTGTGGTCTGATAATTTTCCAACACAACATTAAAACGATTCAAGGCTGATAAATAATTACCATTGTTCAAATAATAACGACCGATAATCATTTCTTGTCCGGCTTTATAATCTTCTGTCAGATTAACTTTCTTACGAGCATCGGCGGCATATTCACTATTTGGAAACAGCATAATCAGACGATTAAACGCTTCTTCGGCTTTTTCTGTGTCAGCCTGGTCTTTATCGGCAGAAGAAATTTGATTATAGTAGCACATACCTTTCAGATAATACGCATACGCAACATCCTTATTGCCGGGATGATACTTTATAAAACGGTCAAGCGCCAAAACTGCATCATCGTAATCTTCATTTTTATAATAAGCGTAGGCCCCCATCAGCTTGGCCTTTACCGCCCATTGCGAATAAGGATGTTCTATTTCCACCTGTTCAAATTCTTCGGCGGCTTTTTTCTATTTCGTTTTTTGTAAATCATCAAAAGCGTTGTTATACAAATTTTCCACCGGCAAATCTGACGGCGCCTTATCGGCAGCGCATCCCGTCAACAATAAAGCAGCCAGCACGCCATAAAATTTTTTCATATTTTTATTCCTCAACTATTTGATAATTATCTGGTTCGGAAAACAATTTTTTCAATATTTCATTATTATGAAAATGTCCGCTTTTTTCGGCTGTAATATTGGCAATCAGACGATATCCTGATGTATACATATCACCTATGCAGTCCAAAACCTTATGATTTACCGCCTCATTGGCAACGCGGAATCCGCCTTCATTCAAGATTTTTTCTCCATCCAAAACAACAGCGTTTTCCAAACTACCGCCTTTAATCAAACCTATTGAACGCAGATAATCCACTTGATATTTTTCACAAAACGTGCGCGCCGGAGCAATTTTTTTGGCAAAAACATCTTCATTTATAACGCCGTCAAACTCCTGATGTCCGACAATCTTTGATGGAAAATCAATCGTAAAATGAATATACAGTTCATCGCTTGGCTCTAAAACAACTTTAGCCCCTTTGCCATCATCAAACTCTACTTTACGCAAAACTTTAAGATATTTGCGTTTGGCCGGCAATTCTTTTAGCGGAACATTTTTTAATTGTTCATAAAAAACTTTGGCGCTACCGTCCATAATCGGCGTTTCCGGATTGTTAAGCTCAATCCTCACATTATCAATCCCCAAAATATAGAGTGCGGCCATAATATGTTCTATGGTGCTGACTATCTCCTTTTGAGAATTGCCTAAACAAGTGCAGTTCCGAGTATCGACAACCTGGTTATATTCAGCTTTAAATTCAGGTTTGTGCGGCAAATCAGAACGTACAAAAACAATACCGCTGTTGGCCTCGGCCGGATAAAAAATCATTTTTCCAGGCAGTCCGCTGTGCAAACCGATACCGTTAATTTCAAAAATCTCGCCCAAAGTTTTTTGCATAAATTTTCTCCTAAAAAGCGGAAGGCGACCTATAAGCCGAGTTCTGTACACTATTTGCTTTACCCGAAGGGCAAAGATTTGTGCGATAGCTATTCATCTGCGCCAAACGTTACCGCTTGGCTGGTGCGACCCACCTCTGGAGCGGAGCGGAAACCCTCCGTTGTCTTTGAACAAAATTCAAAGCCTCCTAATTTGGTCTTACATCAGATAGGGTTTACCTTGCCACAAACATTACTGCCTGTGCGGTGAGCTCTTACCTCGCCTTTTCAACCTTACCGGCATATAGCCGGCGGTAATTTTCTGCGGCACTTTCCCTTGGATTTCTCCAGCCGGACGTTATCCGGTATCTTGTTTCCGTGAAGCCCGGACTTTCCTCATCAATGGATTTTACATTCCCTGACGCAGCTATCCGGTCGCCTTTCCAAGCCATAAGTTACCCTTTATTACAAATAAAATCAACGTTTTTTAAGGATTTTAACAACTTTAATTAAATTTTAAAGTTTTTAGCATAGGCTAAGGTCAGTTATTTTCAAAGGAGAAAACTATGAACAAATTTATTTTAGCTTTGTTGGCAGGTACTTTTTTATGCTCCAACGCAATGGCTGACTGCAACGGTTTTTATTTGGGCGGCCGCGGCGGCATTGTTAAACATGATTATTCTAAAAAAGGTAACAGCGGTATCAATTCTGATGGTTTGGATAAAAACAAACTGATGCTGAGCGGTGCCTTAGGTTATCGTTATAACTATTTTCGTACAGAAGTTGAATATGTATGGCGCGATAAAAGCGAAAAGAAATATGTTGTAAGTCCTACATACAGCACAAAGTATAATTTCCGTTCATATTCTTATATGTTGAACGGATATTTCGATTTTGCTCCGTACAGATGGTTCACTCCATACGTCAGCGCCGGTATCGGTTTAACTAAATTGAAATATAAAGACGTTGACTCTGACGGTATGTCCGGCACAACAAACGGCAACTACAGTCCGACTCGTTTCACATGGTCTGTCGGCGGCGGTTTGAGTGTAAAAGTTACAAACCGTTTCAATGTTGACGCAGGTTATCGCTATTATGACATGGGTTCTATCAAACACGCAGATGTTACAGCTCATGAAATTTATACCGGTTTGCGTTACGTATTCTAACGTTTAACTAAAAATCACAAAGCCGCTGCTTGTTAGCGGCTTTTTTTCTACTAAGGAGATTCTATATGTCTGACAAACTTTTTGGAACCGATGGTATTCGAGGCATTGCCAATACCTATCCTTTAACTATTGACTTCTGCAGCCGCTTAGCCGTTGCTTTGAGCCAAACAATTTGCACAAAACGGCGGATGGTCGCCATTGCCCGCGATACACGTATTTCGGGAGATATGCTGTTTAACGCTCTAAGCGCAGGGTTTACCTCTCAGGGAATAGATGTTGTGAATTTGGGAATCATTCCGACTCCGCTTTGCACCACGGCAACTCCAAATTTAGGAGTTGACATGAGCATAATGATTACCGCCTCGCACAACCCTTATCGCGACAACGGTCTAAAACTGATTACGGAAAACGGCGATAAATTTTCGGACGAACAATCTCACATGATAGAAGAGCTATTGGCTAAAGATGTTGCGCCAACCTATAATCCGGAAAAAATTGGACGCATAATTAAAAACGAATCGGTTATACCTGCTTATTTGCAGACTCTGCATAAAATTGCTCCGGACGGTGCTTTGCGCGGCATGAAAATTGTTATAGACTCGGCTAATGGCGCTTTTTCTGAAATTATGCCGCAAGTTTACCGCAATTTAGGCGCAGAAATAATTAGTCTTGCCGACCGACCAAACGGCACAAACATCAATCAGGATTGCGGCTCGCAACACACAGAAAAACTCTGTCAAACCGTTGTAGAAAGCCAAAGTCAGCTTGGTATTGCCGTCGATGGCGATGGTGACCGCATTATTGTTTGCGATGAAAAAGGATTGCGCCTTAACGGCGACCAGATTATCGCCTATTTGGCGACCTATTTTAAGCAGCATAACTTATTAAAAAACAATGCCGCCGTTGCCACAATCTATTCCAATTTAGGTTTGGGACACTATCTGAAATCTATCGGCATAGACTATTATACTTCTGCCGTAGGTGAACGATATGTCATTGAAAAAATGCGTGAAACCGGAGCTAATATCGGCGGTGAAGAATCCGGACACATGGTTCTTTCGGATTATTCATTAACCGGCGACGCTTTGCTGGCGTCTTTGGTTATCTGCCTCGGCATTAAAGAAAGCGGTAAAAAAATGAGCGAAATTTTTCCGGTGTTTGAACCATATCCGACAGCTGCCCACAACCTGCGCTTTGCTTCTAAAGACGAGGTCGCCGCTTTAATGGAAAAAGCTGAATTTAAAACTTGCATGGAAGAATCTAAAGACGCTTTGAAAAATCATGGTTCGCTGATTGTGCGAAAGTCTGGAACAGAACCTGTTATGCGCTTGAAAATTGAAGATAAAAGTCAAGAACTGGTTAATCAAATTTCTGAAAAAATGTTAAATTGCATCAAAAAATTATCACAGAATTAAAGATTCTTTTAATAACTGCGATTCTATATTTTTGATAAAGGAGACAAATAATGATAAAAGGATTTATTGCTTTATTTACTACGGGAATTATGTTTAATCCGTTGGCTTGGCTGGGCATAGGCTCCGGCATATATTTGATGCTGAACGGCCAAAAACTTGAAGTTTTTGCCATAGCGCAAGACTGGAGATATCATGCAGGTTTATTGCTGGTTATCGCCCTATACACACTCATATTCAAACGTTCCTACTATTCCGGCGCAACAAAGATAAATTGGGGAGCAACCATAAAAGGAATTTTCGGCAACTATTTTTATACTTTATTTATAGCGGCTGTAACCTGTCTGTGTTTTATCGGCTATAATATGGGAACAGACGGCTCTATTCAGCAAAGCATCCGCGGTAATAAAAATGTCCGCATTTTGCAAAATGAAGCGACCAGACCTTATTAAAACAATAAACATAACAAAAAAATACCGAAGCACTAAAGCCTCGGTATTTTTTTTATTTATATTGCGCAATCAGTTATTTTTTTCATCAGGGTCGCGCAAAACATAACCGCGTCCCCAAACAGTTTCAATATAATTTTTACCACCTGAAGCACGTTCCAATTTTTTACGCAATTTACAAATGAAAACATCAATAATCTTCAATTCAGGTTCATCTATGCCGCCGTATAGGTGATTTAGAAACTGGTCTTTATTCAGAGTAGCACCCTTACGCAAAGAAAGCAGCTCCATAATACCATACTCTTTACCGGTCAAATGCAATGTTTTACCATTTACCGTAACGGTTTGAGTATCCAAATCAATCTGCACATCTCCGGTGCGGATAATAGAGTTTGAATGCCCTTTAGAACGTCTGACCACAGCCTGAATACGAGCCAACAACTCAGACTTGTCAAAAGGCTTTGTCAGATAGTCATCTGCGCCATAACCCAATCCCTTAACTTTTTTATCAGGTTCTGACAAACCGGATAAAATCAGCACCGGAGTATTGATTTTTGCACCGCGCAGATTTTTCAAAACTTCATAACCATTCATATCCGGCAGCATCAAATCCAATATGATGATGTCATAATCATACAGCTTGGCAATATCCAAACCATCTTCACCCAAATCGGTGGAATCTACCACCATGCCTTCTTTTTTAAGCATTGTTTCAATGCTTTGTGAAACAGCATAATCATCTTCGACTAAAAGAACTCTCATATTTGCCCGCCTTTCGCAAAAAAAATTCTTATCTAATGTTTTGAGTCTAATAGGATTTTATAAAAATTAAAAGAATTTGTTAATAATTATTAACAGCCTTATATTTTTTTATACATCTTGCAAGTTTTGCTAAAAATGCTTATCTTGAGTTTGTTATAACAAAGGAGTATGAAAATGATAAAGCTTATGGAACTTCCCTATAATTCTGATGCCTTAGAGCCTTATATCAGTCGGCAAACCGTTGGTTTTCATTATTTTAAACACCATAAAGGCTATGTCGAAAAACTCAATAAACTGATTGCCGGCACGCAGTTTGAAACCATGACGCTGGAAGAAATTGTTATTGCGGCTCACAAAAAAAACGAATATTTGGATATTTACAATAATGCGGCACAAGTTTGGAATCATAATTTTTACTGGCAGTCGCTTAATCCGAACGGCGGCGAGCCAAACAAAAAGCTGCTGGAAAAAATAGAAGGAACTTTCGGCTCGTTTAATGACTTTAAAGACACTATGCGGCAAAAAGCTTTGGAACAATTCGGCAGCGGCTGGGCGTGGCTGGCTGAAGACAGCAATGGCAATCTTTTGTGCTACAACACCAGCAACGCCGATAACCCGTTGATTTTCGGGCATACGCCGCTTTTGACTATTGATGTGTGGGAGCATGCTTATTATTTGGACAGTCAGAATATGCGGGTTGATTATGTTAATAAGGTACTGGATAATTTACTTAATTGGCAAAATCTTAAAGCTTATGAATAAAAAAGTCTTGCATTATACAATAAAATAGGCTAAAAGTGGGACACATTAAAAATATGGTCCCATCGTCTAGTGGCCCAGGACGCGGCCCTCTCAAGGCTAAAACACGAGTTCAAATCTCGTTGGGACCACCAACAACAAAAAAGCTCACCTTTTTAGGCGGGCTTTTTTTATTATTTACGGTGTCTCCGAGAATTGAACTCGTAGAGTCAAGCGGTAAACCGGAAAAAATAAATTTAAAAAAATTTACAGTCATTTTTATTATCTAATTCTAAAAAATAATCGTTAATGCGCATCTCCCTGTTTTATTACAAGAATTACACATAGATTTCATTTGCTGCAAAGTCATTGTACTTATACATTTACGACCGGAATTGCAAAATTCTTTACCATAATAATACCCAGAACCTCCGGCCAATATAGTACCTGTTATTGTATAAGATAACGGAAATACAATTTTATCCAAAATATCAAAACATACTTTATCATTAAAATCAGCTGCAATTTCTTTACCGCTTTCATCTTTTTTCAACCCTCCGAAGATAAAATCAATAATAATTCCAGACTGTTCCGGACTATCATCATTTCTAATAGAACTTCTTGGACGATAATATGGACCGACAAAATTTCCGCATTCGTCCTGCATATATTGAAATGAAATTTTTTTCCATGTCTTTGGCACCCAATTTAATGAAAACGATGTATCTGCTAAAAAAATCGTTTCTTCCGAATATTTTTGCAAATTTTGCTTATGCTCCAATAAACCAAAAATTAAATTATTATATTCATTTATGATTTTATCAATTTTCCACATTTCCATCGCTTTTGAATATCCGGCGATACCACCTACGCTTAGCACGCCGACAATCGCCAATACGCCCAGCATTTCTATCATTGAACGACCGGCAGAGCAAATGTCATTGCGAGCGGAGCGAAGCAATCCAAACCCCTCGCCCCTGCTCTTTCCTTTGAAAAATTCTATACTCTTAAACATCTTATTCCTCCTCAAGTGTGTAAAAAAAACGACCGTTATTTTTACACACTCCAAATAAGACGCTGATAATT
>ERZ1034949.246-NODE-246-length-37738-cov-24.466815_pt1 | contig 37738 bp, 33 predicted proteins | sample MGYA00520590_ERZ1034949 | MGnify/ENA primary metagenome ERZ1034949 (study PRJEB33766, sample SAMN09781752) | gut metagenome | biome: gut microbiome | host: Homo sapiens | place: Madagascar | study: EMG produced TPA metagenomics assembly of the PRJNA485056 data...
TGGCTGTGAATAATTAGCGCTTGTAAAAAGCCCATTTAATCAGCGTTTCCCTAGCAGTCAGGAAAGCCGGTCGGGCCCTTTGGGCCGTTTCCATCAGCTAACCCCACCCTGGCGGGAGCCCCTTCCCAAGGAAGGGGCCTCGTGCAGTGTCATTTTCACGTTTTGGGTTTAGATTCATCAGGATTCCAACAGCGGCGCAGCCGCGGTTCGTTAGCCTCCTTCCTTGGGAAGGAGGTGGCGCCGTCAGGCGACGGAGGTTAGCGGTTGGATGCGCCACAGGCTGATCCTGTCTGGCGTCTTCCCTGCGGCATTGGGGTGGATAATGAACATGCGCGCGGACGGAGCCTTTAGCCTTGAGCTGATCGGGCCCTTTGGGCCGGGTACCATGTGGCCGAACGTCGTGCGGACGGGTGGGGCTTCTAGCTGCTAGCAGTCAGGAAAGCTGGTTCGCCTGCGGCGCTTCCATCACCATCTCTCAGCCCGGTGGGCAGCTCTCTTCTGAGAAGAGAGCCTGTTGCAGTGTCATTTTCACGTTTTGGGTTTAGATTCATCAGGATTCCAACAGCGGCGGGGCCGCGGTTTCCCTGGGTCTTGACCTCTATCTCCATTTTTCATAAATAATGGCTTGAAGCTTTTATAACGATTGAGCCTGCCATCACTCTTTCTGATTTTCCGCTTCTTCTTCGCCTACGTCAAGGACGTCTTCCGTCCGCTTCGGGATGAGAAGGGCACTCACGGCGCAGAGGGCAGCGGCGCCCATGAGGTAGTAGAATACGGCATTGAAGGAGCCATGGAATGCGGAGACCAGGTACCCCATGATTACCGGGGAGATGAAGCCTGCCACCTGGCCGCCCATGTTGATGAGGGTGGATGCGGAGCCGGCGATGGAGCCGGTGACGATTTTCAGAACGATAGCAACAGCCGCACCGAGGATGCAGGCCTTGAAGAAGTACACGCCGCACTGGAAGACCACTACCCAGAAGAGGGTTTCCGCATTGTACATGAGGTACAGGAAAATGGCGGTCATGGCAGCGCAGATGGCGATGAGGTACTGTTCTTTCTTGTCGAAGTATTTATTCATCACCCATCCGCAGACAGCGGCGGACAGGAAGGATGCCATGAAAGGAATCGGTGTCACATAGCCCACGGCCTTCAGGTTGATCCCTCTTTCAGCGATGAGGTAGGTCGGCATCCAGGCGTCCAGGCCTTTATTGATGCAGGAAACGCAGAATGCGCAGATTACCAGTTTCCAGATCATAGGGAAATGAAGGAGACGGAGGAAGTACTTCGTCTTATTCTTATCATCCGCCTTGGTTTCTTCCTTCGGTCTGGACTGTTTCACAAAGATACCGTAGAAGAATACATAAATAAGCCCGATAACGCCGAGGATCTGGAACATGCCGCGCCATCCGAACCAGAGGATCAGGGGCACGATGATGATCGGAGCAATGGCGCTGCCGATGTAGTTGGACGAAAGGATGCCGGTGGTAAAGGTGGCACGGAGCTCCCGGGGGAAGTATTCCGCAATGGCCCGGTAGCAGGAGCCGGCGTAAGGTCCTTCGCAGAGGCCGAAGACGAACCGGAGGAACAGGAGTCCCGCCAGGGTAGATGCATGGCCGGTGGTGAAGGTAAAGATGGACCACAGGGTGAGGGCGATCATGATCACCGTCTTGGACCCGAAATGGTCCGCCAGCCAGCCGCCGGGGATCTGCATAATGGAATAGCCGATGAAAAAGGCACTGATCACCACGCCCATTTCCGTGGGGGCCAGGTTAAAGTCCTTGGAAATGGAGGGCAGCGACAGCCCTATGGCGGAACGATCGATATAGGATATACAGAATCCTATGTACAAAAAGAAAAATACCACATACCGGTTCTCACTCTGTAATTTCTTGAGCCAGCCCATACAATACCTCCTGCACTACTTACACTCCCGGAAAGGACAGGGCCTTTCCCTACAAAAACGGCCTGAATCACAGAGAATTTTCTGCATCAGGCACCGTTGCCCCCGGCCACAGTACCGGGTCTATTTACTTTCCTCCCATTTACGCTTATCATAAGGAAAAGCAAATGTCCTTAATAGACCTTTATTCTGTCCCAAAAGGAGAGTATCATGCGAATCGGTATCGTAGTTCCCACCGAAATCATGGATGAAATCACCCATTTCCTGTCTAAAGAATTTCCGGAAATCGAAGCAGTCCCCTTCCCTTATCGAACCATCGTGGAGATCCCGGATATTCTCTCCGGCCACCAGGGGAATATCGACACCTTCCTCTTCCTGGGCAACACGGCCCGGCGGTATGCGGAAAAGGCCATTCCCCACTCGTCGGAGTGGCTCACCATCCCCCGGTCCGTATCCGCCCTGCTCCGGCTCCTCTTCCGGGCAGAGGTGGCAGGGCACTCCATGAAAATCGCCACGGACATGGACAATACGACGCTCTTCGACCTGGCCTTCCAGGAAATCGGCCTGCCGCCGGAAGAGGGGCATGTGGAAATCATGCCGGTAAAGGCCTACAGCGAGGGCCTCCTCATCCGGGACGCCATCCGCATGGAGAAACTCTACCGCAGCGGCGCCGTCAGTTTCTGTATCACCATTTTTTACCAGGTCCGGGATATGCTGAAAAAGCGGGGCGTCCCCGTATACATTCTCCAGCCCTCCTACGAGGACATTCGAAACGGCCTGCAGCGGCTGGTACTGACCTACGAGCTCCAGCTGAACCAGAACAACCGGCTGGCGGTCATCGCCATCCATACGGATACACCGAAAAATCCCATTCCCGAAGCCACGGACTTCCGGCTGTCTCTGGAGAAACTGGCGGTGGCCCGTGAAGTCTACCGCTTCGCGAAGTCCATGGACGCCGCCTGCATCGAACAGCCGCCGGCGGAATACATGCTCTTCGCCACATCCTCCATCATCGAGAACATGACAGACCATTACCGGCACCTGCACATCCTGCAGAACGTGGCGGAGAATACAGCCTTCACCCTGTCCATCGGCATCGGCTACGGCGCCACCGCCGCCGACGCCAAGTATCACGCCCTCCGGGCCATGAACCACGCCATCGCCGCCGGCGGCAGCCAGGCCTACCTCATAGGCCGGGACCTCTTCACCCCGGTGCCCATGGCCGCCAACGACAAGGCCAATGACTGCCGGAAAGAAGGGCCAATCGATGAGAAATTTCTCTACCTCTCCAAGAAATCGGGAGTCAGCATCCGGATCCTCTCGAACCTGTACCACGCCTGCCGGGACGAAGGACGCCTGCGTTTCACCTCCGCCGAACTGGCAGACCTCATCGGCGTCACCACGAGAACCATGAACCGCATCATCGCCAAGCTCATCGACCACCACCTGGCCCAGGACGTGGGACGGCAGTTCACAGAAAAAACAGGCCGCCCCAGCCGGATCATAGAAATCCTTCTGGAGCCGAAGATGAAGGGGAAATGAGATCGAGGTCGAGAGGATGGGGCCGAAGGCCCTGAAAGAAAGAGTAACATTGAGAGTTGAGAGTTGAGGTCCCGCGGCTCCGCCGCCCGAGCACCCAACCTCCCCTCTTTAGAGGGGAAAAGTAAGCGAACTGGAGTTACAGCAGCGAACACAATTTGGAGGAGCGCAAGCGACGCTCAAATTGTTGTGAGTCGCTGATAGCCGTGCTGTAGTGAGCGCAGCGAGCGAAAATCCAGTGAGACACTTTCATCGCGTAGGTGCGAGTCCTGCAGAGGACTCGCAAGCCAGTCGCAAATTGGCGCTTTTACTGCACATTAAAGCGCCTTCCTTTTGTCGACTGGCCGAGATCGTGGGGACCGCGCCAGCGGTGCGCAGCGAACTGCATTCGTAAGGAGCCGCAGGCGACTGAGAATGCAGTGAGTCGCTTTCCCCTCGCGGGTGGAGGGGTGCCACCGGGATTTAATGGGTCCGCAGGGCCCGATCTGCTCAAGGCACAAGGCTCCGTCCGCGCGCATGTTCATTATCCACCCAGACGCCGCAGGGAAGACGTCAGACAGGATCAGCCTGCGGCGCATCCAACCGCTAACCTCCGTCGCCTGACGGCGCCACCGCCGGGCCACAAAAGGAAGGCGCCTTAGTGTGCAGTAAAGGCGCCAACTTGGGCCCGGCTCGAGGGTCCTATGCAGGACGCCTCGCCTTCCCAAGGAAGGAGGCTAACGAACCGCGGCTGCGCCGCTATTGGAATCCTGATGACTCTGTCCCCAAAACGTGAAAATGACTCTGCACGAGGCCCCTTCCTTGGGAAGGGGCTCCCGCCAGGGTGGGGTTAGCTGATGGGAACTGCTGGGTTTGGCCCGAAGGGCCTATCCCAATCTATCGTCTATCTTCTATCATCTATCCATCTAACAGCCGGACCGCCAGCCACCGATTGTCTGATTCAATTGCCACACATCGGCTATCCTGCTCAAGGCACAAAAGCAAGAGTTGAGGTCCCGCGGCTTCGCCGCAATTGGAATCCTGATGAAAGCGCCGCAGGCTGAATATCCCGATCTCGGTCTCGGACTCGATCTCAAAAAGGGGGTGCATTCGCCGCGCAGCGGCTGACCAGCTTTCCTAGACGCTAGTCGCTAGCAGCTGGAAGCCCCCACCCGTTCGCACGACACTCAGCCACAGGACCCCCGGCCCGGAGGGCCTGATCTGCTCAAGGCTCAAGGCTGAAGGCTCAATGCCCCGCCCAGGCACACGCAAAAAGCACGGATTCCCGGGAATCCGTGCTTTTTCATTGCTCTCTTTATTTAAAAATCCAATGACCCGCTTCCATCTTGTCGATCTGTTTTTCATCCACATCGTAGTGAATGCCATTTTCTTCATCCGGCACGATGATGGTGCAGCGGTCGGTGATATCCACCATGGGGCTGGTGATATCTTCGTCGAAGTACCGGTTCGCTGCCGCCACGTCGTGGGCCAGTTCCGTGAATCCCGGCAGGCTGGCGAAGGATACGTTCTGGGCCCGGCCGATGCCCAGTTCCGTCATTCCGCCGCACCATACCGGCAGTCCATGGGCCAGGCAGAGGTCATGGATCCGCTTGCCCTCATAGATACCGCCGCAGCGGCTGGACTTGATGTTGATAACCTTGCAGCTCCCCAGGCGGATGGCCGCTTCTGCGGCTTCGTAGGAAACGATGCTCTCATCCAGGCAGATCGGCGTCTCGATAGCCTTCTGGAGGGTGGCGTGGTCCACGATGTCCTCTTCTCCCAGGGGCTGCTCGATATACTGGAGATGGTATTCATCCATGGCCCGGAAGAGGTCTATGTCCTTCAGGGTATAGGCGGAGTTCGCATCCACCGTGAGGGTGATGTCGCCGAATTCCTTACGGATGGCCTTCACCACTTCGATATCCCGGCCCGGATGGATTTTGATCTTCGTCCGGTGGTACCCCTTGGCCAGGTACTCATCGATTTCCTTCAGGAGCACGTTGATATCCTTCTCGATGCCCAGGGAGACGCCTACCTTGATTTCCTTCTGGGTCCCGCCGAGAAGGGTCTTCAGGGATTTCCCGGTCCGCTGCACCATGAGGTCCCACAGCGCATTTTCCACCGCCGCCTTGGCCAACCGGTTTCCTTTGATGTAGGTGAAACTCTTCATGAAGCTCTCCGGGCTTTCCACTTCTTCGTGGAGAATCTTCGGGATAATGATGTCTTTCAGCACATGGAGCACCGTGCCATTGTCTTCGGGATTGTAAAAGGGTCCGTAAAAGGCCTTGCATTCCCCCCAGCCGATGAGGCCTTCGGAATACACCTTCACCAGCAGGGCATCCCGGTTCACAAAGTTCGTGAAACTGGTACGAAAAGGATGTTTAAAGGGATTCAGCACCCGGATAATATCGATGCGGTCAATTCTCATGGGATTCCTCCTTCACAGGAACATAGAGGGTAATCAGATTTTTCCCATTTTATCATTGTTGACCGGCCAGTGCAATGGCAGCGTATACTCCCACCATTTTGAAAAGGGACCTGCCCTATCCATGAAATGGTAACATATTCTTCTTGACATTTAATTTCCGTGATGTTACATTAAGTGCAACACTTTCAAGGCAATGACGAAAAAGAGTACCTGAAGGAAATGTCAGAGCGAGTCCGAATGGTGGAAGCGGATACAGGAAATTCAGTGAAGTGCGTTTCTGAGCCAGATTGATTGAAGTCCAGTAGATGAATCCGGGAGTTCCCGTTACAGAACAGGGGTATCCATGATACCCGATGAGATATATGCAGCAATGTATATGTAAAATTAGGTGGAAACGCGAATCCTCGTCCTGATGGAACGGGGATTTTTTGTTACCAGAATAGAATGATTGACCGGCGATGATAAAACGAGTAGGCTTCCCACCTCCCACGCAGAGAGTCCGGAACGGTGAAATCCGGGCAGGGAGAAAAAGCTGAAGTGCCTTTTGGAGCTGATGCATTGAAATTCAAGTAAATGATCCGGGAGACGCCCGTTACAGCGCAGAAGTACAATGACGTACTTTTTGAGCCATATATGGTGACGTATATGGGAATATGGGTGGAATCGCGAAAACTTTCGTCCCAAAGCGGCGCAGCAGGTGCGCCTCTTTGGTGATGGAAGTTTTTTTATTTTCCGGAAGGAGCGTAATCGTTGGATTTAAAAGAAATCGAAGAAACAGCAAGGTCAGAATTTATATGGTTTCACCAGCACCCGGAACTTTCGGGGGAAGAAGTGGAAACCACAAAACGGATCAGGGATTTTTTATCGTCCCATGGCATAGACATGTATGATACGCCAGACCTCAAAACCGGCGTCATCGGAAAGCTGGGAAACGGCAAGGGACCGACAGTGGCCATCCGCTGTGATATAGATGCCCTCCCGATCCAGGAAAAGACGGATCTTCCCTACCGCTCCCTGTATGATGGAAAAATGCATGCCTGCGGCCATGATTTCCACGCTGCCACTCTCATGGGCATCGCCCTGGCCCTGAAGGATGAGCCCATTGATGGGACCGTACAGCTCGTATTCCAGCCGGCGGAAGAAAATCTCGACGGTTCCCGGGACGTGCTGAAGACCGGTGTCCTGGACCATACGTCCGTGATTTTCGGCCTTCACTGCTCCGCCATGTACAAGAGGGGCACCATCATCACCAGGCCCGGCGCCATGCATGGAGCAACAGCTACCTTTAAGGCTGTATTCCATGGAAAAGGTTCCCATGCCTGCCGCCCCCAGCTGAGTATCGATCCGGTCCTCATGGTTTCATCCTTCGTCATGAACGGGCAGACCGTAATCAGCCGGAACCTGGACCCCTTCCATTCCGCCCTGGTCAGCATTACCCATATCCAGGCCGGCACAAACACCAATGTAATCCCGGAGGACGGTTTTGCAGAGGGGACAGTGAGAGCGGTCCGGGAGTCTGACAGAGCTTACATAAAGAACCGGCTCCGTGCCCTTTCGGAAGGAATTGCCCGTGCCTATGGCGGCGAAGCGGAATTTCTCTGGGAAGACGGAAGCCCTGCCACCAATAATGACCCCGAATGGGCTGTCTTTGCCAAAGACCGGGCCCTGGCGCTTCGTCTTCCCTTTGCCGAAGCGCCGGATAACCTGGCCGGTGAAGATTTTGCCTTTTACCAGCAGAAAATTCCCGGAGTTTTCATCCAGATCGGCACAGGCCTGTCGCCAAAGAATCACAATCCCTGCTTCCGGGTAGACCCGGATACGCTCCACGAATCCATTCTGTACGGCAAAGATCTGGCCCTGGCGGCATTAGAGAAACTCAGAGGTAAGAAAAGTGATTGAATTCAAAAATGTAACAAAAATATTCAAAACAAAAGGGAAAACCGTAAAGGCCCTGGATCACGTGAACCTCACCATTGAAGACGGAGATATTTACGGAATCATCGGATTCAGCGGCGCCGGAAAATCCACACTGATCCGTATGATCAACGCCCTGGAAACACCGACGGAAGGTGAAGTCATGGTGGATGGAAAGTCGGTGGGCCGGCTGTCCTTCAATGAAATGCGGAAAGAGCGGCGGCATATCGGAATGATTTTCCAGCAGTTCAACCTGTTGAATTCAAAAAGCGTCTTCGATAACGTGGCCATTCCCATGGTATTGGCGGGAAAAAGCAAGCAGGAAATCAAAGAAAAGACGGAAAAGCTCCTGTCCTTCGTAGGGCTGGGAGACAAGGCCGATGTATATCCGGACCAGCTTTCCGGTGGGCAGAAACAGCGTGTCGGTATCGCAAGGGCCTTGGCCATGGACCCCACCATCATCCTGAGCGACGAAGCGACCAGCGCCCTGGACCCGGACACCATGACCGCCATTCTGGAACTGCTTCGGAAAATTAATCGGGAAATGCATATTACCATCGTCATGGTAACCCACCAGATCAAGGCTATCCAGCAGATCTGCAACAAGGTGGCTGTCATGAAGGCAGGGCAAATCATAGAAAGCGGCGATATTTTCACGGTCTTCAGCAATCCCCGGCAGCAGGTTACCGCCGATTTCGTACGCACCGTCATCCCTGACCAGGTCTCCCCATCCGTATGGCATCAGATTGAGACGGAGAAAGCTCTCCATTTCAAGGTTTTCAACTTTAAATTCCTGAACCAGAATGCCACAAGCAGCCTGATCTGGCGAATCAATAAAAAATTTCAGGCAGAAACAAGAATCCTCCACGCTGCGGTGGCAGAACTGTGCGGCCACCCTGTGGGTATCGTTATCCTGCAGATTATCGGCAGCGATGAAGAAATAGAAAAAATCATCAGATTTGCAGAAGAAAATGGCGTCGTATGCTCGGAGGTGAAACAATAATGAGTCTTTCTGTCATTCCTGTGGGTGATATTATCACCGCATTGAGAGCCACCTTTTACATGGTCAGTATTTCCCTGGTCATCGGAACGGTGCTGGCCTCTATCCTGGCCCTGGCCCTTGTCCTGACCAACGAAGGGGGCCTTCTGGAAAATAAACCGATTTTCCTCATCCTGAATACACTGGTGAACCTGGTACGAAGTGTGCCGTTCATCATCCTCATGGTATTTATCTTCCCGCTGACCAAGTTTATCGTCGGCACCCGCATCGGGGCAACGGCGGCCCTGGTCCCGCTCATCGTTTTCATTACTCCCTACATGGCCCGGCTTTTCGAAAACAGCCTTCTAGGCGTTGATAAGGGCATTATCGAAGCTGCCAAATCCATGGGTGCTTCCTATTTCCAGATCATCTGGCACTTCATCCTTCCGGAAGCAAGGAGCTCCATGATCCTGGCAGTCACCATAGGGACCATTTCCCTGATTTCCGCCACCGCCCAGGCCGGAGCCATCGGTGCCGGCGGCATCGGCGATATGGCGCTGACCTATGGCTATGAACGGCTGAACCTGCCGGTCATGATACTGACGGTTGTCATATTAATTGCCATCGTCCAGACTGTACAGACCTTAGGCAACTATTTTTCAAAGAAATCCCGTGTCCATTCATAACAAGGAGGAAACAATCATGAAAATCTGGAAAGCAATCGGGGCATTATTGGTCAGCAGCCTTTTACTGGTCACCGCAGGCTGCGGCGGTTCTTCTGACAGCCAGAAAGCATCCGCTGACCAGGGTACAAAAAAGGTATTGAAATACAGGGTCATGCCTACAGCCACATCGGACCTTTTTGAGGCTGGCGTAAAGCCTATCCTGGAAAAGAAGGGATATAAGCTGGAAGCCGTAAACATTAAGGACTCCGTACAGCGCGAAATGGCACTGGAAGAAGGCCAGATCGATTTCCATGTGGACGCCCACCAGGCCTGGATCGATGCTATCAATGACAGCAAGGGCACCCACCTGACCACCATCCTGGCAACCCCCACCGTTCCTACGGGGCTCTACGCAGGCAGTAAGACATCCCTGGACCAGGTAGCCGATGGCGATACCATCCTGGTACCGAATGATGCTTCCAACCTGGCCCGTTCTTACCAGCTCCTCAGCCATCTGGGCTGGATTACCCTGGATCCCTCCAAAGATCCGAACCATGTGACGGCGGCAGATATTACTTCTAATCCGAAAAATCTGAACTTCAAAGAAATGAAGGGGCCAACCATCCCATCCGTAAGAACCGATGCCGCTTATATCATCCTGCGCGGTTCCGATGCCTATAATGCAAAGATTGACTTCAATTCCGTCCTCTATCCGGAAACGGAAAAGGACATTAACGATAAGATGTACATGGCCATCTGCATTAACGAGAAGAATAAAGACACCCAGTGGGCCAAGGATCTGGTGGCTGCCTATAAGTCGCCGGAATTCAAAGATTTCATGAAGACCCAGGGCAGCTTCTGGATTCTTCCGGACTATTTACGATAATTATTATTCAGGAGGTTTTATTATGGCAATGAATTTACAGGGTTCCTGGGTAGCTATGCCTATCCCCTTTACCGCAAAAGGCGAAATTGATTTTGATGGATTCAAAGTGCTCATCGACCGGCAGATCCGGTATGGCACAAACCAGCTCTTCGTCCTCGGCTCCGCTGCTGAGGTAACCCTTCTTTCCCTGGAAGAAAAGAAGGCCATCGTCAGAGAAACAATCAAGTACGTAAATCACCGGATCCCGGTCTTCTTCAGCGCCGCTTCCGCAACAACGGAAGGGGAAGTAGAATTTGCCAGATTCCTGGAAGATGAAGGGGCGGATGGCGTCATTTTCACCATTCCTCCCTATGTACTCATTCCCCAGGAAGATGCGTTCATCCATCTGGACACCTGCATGGGCTCCACCACTCTTCCCTGCGGCATTTACAACAATCCCTCCCGCCTAGGTGTCCAGGTGGAACCGGAGACCATCCAGAGGCTGGCCGCAAAGCATAAGAACTTCGTAGTAGATAAAGAAGCTACCGGAAGCGTATACCAGCTGGTACAGGTACAGCGCCTGACGGAAGGAAAAGTAAAAATCATGTGCTGCGATTCCCCCTGGTACTCCATTGTCCTCCCCACACTGGCCGTAGGCGGCACAGGCCTTGCCAATATCGGCGGCAATATTATCCCGGAGGAAGTGGCCAGATATGCGCGCCCCTGGACTTCCACAGACATCATGAACGAAGGACGGGCAGAATATTTCAAATATTTCCCTCTCCTCATGGAGCTCTATGAAGTATCCAATCCGGTGGTCATCAAAGCAGCCCTGAACCTCCTCGGCCTCCCCGGTGGCCACGTACGACGTCCTTACCAGGACTATGACGGTGAACCGCTGAAAAAGCTGGAAAAGGTAATGAAAGATCTTGGCGTACTGGATAAATATGGAGTCTGACCGTGGATAACTGGTACGAAATCATTGTCGATACAAACGAAGATATTCTCCAGACCATTGACCGGTACATCGTCGAAAAGGGCTGGGAAAGCGCAGTCATCGTCAACGCCATCGGCTCTGTGAAGGACCTGGTCTTTGCCACACCCATACGGAACGAGTTGCCCCTGAAAGTCGGGTCTACTCCCTGCCTGGGAGCCGCTGAAATCCTTTCTTTCACCGGTGAAGTCATGAAAAAAGAACTGATGGACGAGGACCTGAAAGCCGTGTACCCCAAGACTGACAGCCCCCTCTTCATCCATATCCATGCCAGCTGCGCCAGGGCCGGCGGGCAGGTCATGGGCGGCGGTCTCCGCGGAGGCCGGGCCTTCCGTAAACTCCGCATCTTTGTACGGCCGGTACAATAACGTGGGTACAGCCTGAATGGCTGTATCAAAATGAAAAAGGAGAGTCACATCCGGTTGTTGTGACTCTCCTTTTTTGTCCATTATTTCACTGTTTTGCGTTTTCTACGGCTTTCTTGCTGGCTTCCTGGACCCACTTCTCGAAGTTTCCGTTATCCGTATTCTCCTTGATTACTTCGTTTACCACTTTCATGAGTTCCGGATTACCCTTCGGCAGGGCTACTACGGTGTACATGTCCTTAGATGTGGCGAAGTTCACATCGGACAGGACGAGGTCATCGTTGAAAACAAGGTACTGCTGAGCCACGATGTCCTGTACCACCAGGCCATCCACTTTCCCGTGTTTCAGCTCCATCACCACATCCGGCACGTGGTCCAGAAGAACCAGTTTCGAGTCCTTCAGTTCCTTCTGGGCGATGGCTTCCTCGGTAGTTGCCTTCTGGGCGCCTACGATTTTCCCTTGAAAATCGGCGAGAGTCTTGTATTTACCGGCATCTTCCTTTCTGACCATAATCTTTTCATGGGCCGGCAGGTAGCCATCAGAGAAATCCATGGATTTCTTACGTTCTTCAGTAGCATTGATACCGGCAATGGCCATATCCACTTTACCAGCAGTGAGGGAAGAGAGGAGGGCTGTGAAGTTCGAATCCGCCACTTCCAGCTTTACCCCCAGCTTATCGGCAATCTTCTGGGCCAGTTCCATATCCACGCCGATGATGACTTTATCCTTCTTGGAGGCGTCAATGAATTCATAGGGCGGATAGCCGGATGCAGTTCCTACGGTAAGTACCCCTTTCTGCTTGATGGTATTCAAAAGATCAGCCTGCGCCTTAGGTGCCGAGGCAGCTCCCGACTTGGCTGCCTGTCCCCCGCCGCAGCCTGCAGCCAGTGCAATGGCCCCTGCTGCTGCTAATCCGATAAAAATCTTTTTCATAAGTCCCTTGTTCATCATCATTTTCCTCCCTCAGATATATCTCTTCTCCAGACGCCGAAATCCTCCCAGGAATTCGTGTACATTGGCGTCACACATTTCTGCCAGGTTCGTGGCCCTGATTTCCAGGCTTCCCTGTTTTCCTACCAGCACCACCGGATCTCCTGTTTTTACAGATGCATCTGCTTCTACCATCATTTGGTCCATACAGATGAGTCCCGTGATTTTTCGCATTTTCCCCTGTATCAGTACCGATGCCTTGCCAGAAAGACTTCGTCGGTAACCGTCCCCGTATCCTATGGGTACCGTGGCCACATACATATCACCCGGAGCCTCAAAGGTGCCGTCGTAACCAATGGTTTCCCCTTTCTTCACTTTCTGCACGTGGATGACCTTGCTCACCAGGGAAAATACCGGCTCCAGGGGAAGGGGATGCGCCATTTCCTTTGATGGCTGAATGCCGGTGATAAGGCATCCGATACGAACCATATTGAACCAGGTTTCTTCCATATCTTCTGCCGCTGCGCTGTCGGCCGCCGAAATCAGGAGACCTTCCGTATCGCCAACCGCCAGAAGGGCCTTCTTAAACAGGTCCAGCTGCTTCCATGTCCGGCTCTTATCTCGAAGTTCCGGTTCAATGAAATGGGTAAAAAGGCCACAGAGCTTCAGGAAGGGAAGTGCGCGGATTTTGGAAACCAGGGCTTCCGTTTTTTCGACAGAGGCACCAATACGATGAAGACCAGTGTCTACCGCTGCCATGACCAGGGCTTTCTTGCCCAGCCCTTTGGCAGCTGCTTCGAGGGCCTCTGCGTCTTTTTCCGTATCCAGGGGAATCAGGAAGCCACCCTGTACAGCATCTTCCCACTCTTCCTTCGGAACAAGACCCAGTATCATAATGGGAGCAGTAATTCCGTTTTTTTGCAAAAATGAAGCCTCCTCCACTCGGGCCACGCCAATCAGGGAAAATCCATGGGCCAGTGCAAGTTCCGCGGTTTTCAGTGCCCCATTTCCATAGGCATCATTTTTTACTACTGCCATGAGCTGCACATCCGGAGGGATATGGGCCCGGATGGTTTTTATGTTATGGATCATTCTGGCTGTATCAATCTGTACACAGGAAGCTTCCATGGCTCTGTCTCTCCTTCCCCGCTTTAATAATTATAAGTAATTTAGCATAATAATTCATATAAGTCAATAGAAATCGCAATATTTATGGAATTTGATGTATTATTATGCATTTATGCAAATTTTTCTTTTTCTGGGGTGACTGCGAATCTGATTAGAAAAACAAATTCCCCCCAATACCTTCCGGAGATCTCAGGGTATTATAAAACCGGGCACCTCGAAGGTGTCCGGTTTTAATGTTTTATTGAGTTACAGGCTCTGCAGGCTTCCACTGGCAATCCGCTCCTGGTCTCCTTCTTTTCGGAAGAGATGGTTGCGATTGGAGCGGAAACGGATTTTTACGGTGTCATTAATTCGGAAATCGCTGTCTCCAAAGACAACGGCTGTCAGAATAAGGCCGGCGGTTTCCAGTTTCACTACGGTTTCCATGCCGCTGGGGAGAGTAGAGTAGACTTTGGCTTCCAGGCCGCCTTCATCCGTAATCTCTATGTTTTCCGGACGAATGCCCAGTGTCAGTATATCCCCCTGCCGGGTATCTGCGTTTCCCTTCGATGTGAAGCGTACTTTATGGCTGCCCATATCCAGGACCAATATATTTTCCCTTTTCTCCTCCACCTTTACAGGAATGAGATTGATACTGGAGTTCCCAATGAAATCAGCGGTGAAAGCGTTGGCCGGCTCATTGTATACGGTGAGGGGCGGTGCAAACTGCTGGAGTTTTCCCTTCTTCATGAGGGAAATTTTTGTCGCCAGCGTCATAGCTTCCAACTGGTCATGGGTCACGTAAACAAAAGTGGAATCCGTATCCAAATGGAGGCGCTTCAGCTCTGATCGCATTTCCATACGAAGTTTCACATCCAGGTTTGATAGCGGTTCATCCATGAGCAGGATACGGGGACCCGTGGCCAAGGTACGGGCAATGGCCACCCGCTGCTGCTGGCCGCCGGAAAGTTCCGCGGGATAGCGGTTTCCATATTCTTCAATTTTCAGCATTTTCATGAGCTTTTCCGTACGCTGGCGGATCTTGTCCTTATCCCATTTCAGGTTTTCCAGACCGAAGGTGATATTCTGGAGCACCGTCATGTGGGGCCAGAGGGCATAGTTCTGGAACAGGAATCCCACATTCCGTTTCTGCGGCGGCACATCGATACCCTTTTCCGCAGAAAATACGGTTTCCCCATCGATGAGGATTTCTCCTTCCGTCGGTGTCTCCAGTCCCGCTATCATGCGAAGTGTGGTGGTTTTGCCGCAACCCGAAGGGCCAAGGAGGGTAATAAAGTCACGATCCCGGATGGTCAGGTTTAAATGGTCCACCGCATTGATATGGTCGAAGGTTTTTGTGACATTTTTCAGAATAATTTCAGGCATATTAACCGATCCCCTTATCTATGGAAGCTCCGGTGAGCTTATTAATAATCCAGTTAACGAAGAGTACGACGAATACGATGAGCAGGTTGATGGCGTTGGCATACTGGTTCCAGCCCTTTTCATTGTACTGGAAGAGCATGGTCGTCAGTACAGCGGCGGACGGAGTCACCAGCAGGATAAAGAGGGACAGTTCTCTCATGCAGGAAATAAAGGGAAGCAGGTATCCGGAAAGGATACTTGTCTTCTGGATAGGAATAATGATACGCACCATCCGCTTCCACCAGGGAATGCCCATAATCATGGCGGACTCTTCGATTTCACTGCCCAGTTGCAGCATGCAGTTAATGCCGGACTTGGAGGCAAAGGGCAGGTATTTCACAGTACCGATAAGGGCCAGGATAGCAAAGGTCCCATAGAGAGCCGGAATCGGTCCCCGGGGCACGCTGAACATGGACAGGTAAATAGCGCCAAAGGCCATGCTTGGGATAAGGTATGGGAAGAAGGTGAGGTGGCTCACAGCACCGGAAAGGAAGGTTCCCTTCTTCCGGACAATGGCATAACCTGCAAGGATACCGATAGTACCGGCACAGAAAGCGCAGACCACCGAGAGCACAAGGCTGTTCATGAGTCCATGGTATACACTGTGATTTCGAAGGATACCCGGTTCCCCATTGGCAATGTCCGTAGACCCGGCACCGGTCCAGAATACGGTACTGAAGTTGTTCAAGGAATAATTTCCCGGTTCCACGATGAAAGATTCTACGGCAAAGGTAATCAGAGGTACTACGGTGATGCAGACCAGTAAAATAGAAAGGCCGATGGAGAGAGGCATCCGAAGTCCCCGGAGCTTGACGAGGGAAATCTGGGAACTTTTACCGGTAATGGTGGTATAGGATTTACGACCGTCCAGTACTTTCTGATTCACCAGCATAATTCCCACGCCGATAAGAATAAGCACCAGGGCCATCACATATCCGTAGCCAGGATTCAATCCCTGGAGCGTACGGTACAACTGAGTCGTGAGGACCTGGTACCGCACGGGGGCTCCCAGGAATGCAGGCACGGCAAAGGCACTCATGGAGCTGGAAAAGGCCAGAAGAAATGTGGACAGGATGGCTGGCTTTACCATGGGCAGGGTGATTCGCTTCAGTATCTGCATACGGGATGCATGGAGCAGCTGGGCCGCTTCTTCCAGATTTGCATCCATATTCTTTAATATGCCGCCAATCAGGATATAGGCAAAAGGAGCATAATGAAGTCCCTGGACCACGGATATGGGAAAGAAACCATAGGCGAACCAGTTGGGCGTCACAATGCCCGTAAGGGATGTAAAGATGCCCGGAACACCGCCTACAAGGGGATTCCGGAAAAAATCCAGCCACGCCAGGGCCAATGTCCAGGACGGCATAATGTAGGACACCACGAAAAGGGCTGACAGGAACGATTTATATTTGATATCGCTCCGGGTAATAAGCCAGGCCATGCTGCCGCCAAGGCCGATGGAAATGGCGCAGGTAGCCAGGGATATAAGGATGGTGTTCCACAAGGGCTTATAAAAAATATTGACACTGTTGGAACCGTCCATGAGAATTTTACGCCAGTGGTAGTCAGTAAAGTCCCCTGCATGGGTGCCATGGATGCGCATAACTTCTGATGAATGGACAGTCACCGTATCCAGCACGATGGAAAGCAGGGGCAGCAGTGTCAAGAGCACAAGGGCCACAAAAAGGACCACAAGAATTACATTGTAAGGCTTCCGGAAAAACATGCGGAGCCTCATGGAAATACTCATAGTAAGACCTCTCCCAAAGAACAGAAAATCCGGGCCTCGGGAGCACTCTGATGTTTCTTGAGAGTGTCATCCCATCAGGTCCCGGTATTTTCCCTATAGATTCAGATCAGATAAACTGGCTGATGAATTCTTCCACTTCCGCACGATGTTCAAAGATATACTGGGGATCATCGCCTACGAGAACCTTTTCCCATTCTGCAAGAGGTTTATCTCCCTTAGCCACACCAATGGTGGTATTGCCGGAGTATGTACCCATATCGGAAGCCCAGCTCTTGAAGCCTTCCTGGGTCATGAGGTACTGGATGAACAACTTCGCCGCTGCCGGATGTTTGGCACCCTTCACCATGAGCAGGTATTCCGGATAGTAGAAACCGGAGTAAGGATTGATATTATCCGCCACTGCAAGGGCCAGATTCTTCTTGTCCTTATAGCGGATCTTGGAATAGTTCAGGAGACCCACCGATGTATTATCCTGTCCCTTTACGCCAATGGATTCGGTCATGGATGTATCACTGGAGCCCATGACAAGACCATTCGTGAAGGCCAGCTTAATCCATTCGTAGCCTGCATTGGGCGTCGTCAGTTCCAGTTTCTTATGATAGTAATCTTCATAGGCCTTGGCCATTTTGTCCGCCACTTCCGGCTTCGTCAGCATGGTCAGGAAATTGGCATTGATTCCTTCCTGCATGGGGCTCTTGAAGAAGAATTTCCCCTTCATGGATGGATCCGTCAGCTGCCAGATATTCGTAATGGGGCAGGGTTTGCCGTTTTCATCGTTGTACATGAATACTTTGTTCATATAGGCAAATACGAGGGGGCTCTGGTTCTTTTCAGGAATCTGGTCCTTCAGATCCGCCGGAATGTAGTTTTCCAGATATCCACTGGCGAGAAGTTCCCCGTAAACACGGCCGGAATCCTGACAGATGACCACATCCGCACCGTCCGCATTGCCCTTGACTTCCGTTGTCACCTTGTCAATCAGTTCAAAGTCCTTCATGTCGCTGGCTTCTACTTTGATACCGTATTTCTTCTCAAAGTCAGCGCCTGCCTTGGCTGCACGGCTGGTGATGGAGTAAACCTTGACCACTCCTTCCTTTTTGGCCTGGTCCACAAGGTCCGCTTCCTTTTCGCTCTTCACCTGCACAATATTGATGGAAGAAGTGCCGGAAGCTGCGCTATCCGCTTTCCCGGATCCGCCTCCGCATCCTGCTACCATCATAACCGCTAACCCTGCTGCCGCTGCAGCAATCAGACAACGCTTAAAACGATTCATTTTGCCCTCCTGTGAGTCCATGTATGAAGTTGAATAGGGTGTTTGACAGTTTATTTACATAAACATGACAAACTTTACAAATATTATATTCCATTCATTGGGAAATAACAATTTCCGGATTCATAGAAGAAATTTATGGTTCCGTATAAAAGATATTGGGTATAAAATAGTCCCTTTCCAACAAAAAATGCCCACAGACTTCCTGCCTAAATATCGGTGTGGCATACCGGTGGGCTTTTATCAGTGGCGGTTGTGTAGTTGATTGTACATGCAAACTGACGGAGCATTGAGCCTTCAGCCTTGAGCGGAACAGCCGCTATGGAGCAAATGAATCAGACAATCGGATAGTTGGCAATCCGGATGATAGAAGATAGATGATAGACGAGGACAAGCCCTTCGGGCCGGGTCTTGTAGCCAGGGGACGGGGACGTGCGAACGGATGGGGACCAGCTTCCAGGGAAGCCGGTCAGCCGCTTCGCGGCGAATGCACCCCTTCTGTCAGCTTCGCTGACATCTCCCCCACAGGGGGAGACAAGTTTCAGCCTGCGGCGCCACCGATGGGGTTGTCCGGCGTCTGACAGCCCCCAGCCTGTCCTGCCAGCCCCCTATCCATCAAAACCGGGAGAGTACCTCTCCGATGTCTCCATCGATGCAGATGCTCCTGTCTTCCAGGATTTTGGGGCAGAAGGCTTCTCCGTAGTTGATGCAGGCGTACCGGGCCTTTTCATTTTCCTTTGTCATCTGCCAGAAGGGGTATTTGATAATGACCGGTGTATTGGCGCCTACGCCCAGTTCCAGGTACAGCATATGCTTTCCTTCGTGGCTGTGCAGGAAATCGGCATAGGCTGCGGAGGCTTTGAACCAGCCTTCATCTTCTACAAAGAGGTCATCGGATCTGAGGTTCAGGGTCACTTCGGAGCCGTCATCGGGGCATCTGGGGATGAGGCTGGCAGGTATTCCCATAGACACGGTTCCCCGGACCGGTTTGTGAAACAGGCCATCCTCGCCCCGAACGAAGCCTTCTGCTTCCATGGCTTCCATGACCCAGGATTCATTATCATAGGTTTTCTGGTGTTTCATACTCTGGAAGAGTCCGTAATCTCCCTGGGTATAGAAGAGCCGTTTTTTATCGAAGCCCGCTTTCTGGAAACAGTGGTCCACATTGGTGGTCACCACAAAGTAATCGGTATCTTTGACCAGGGAAAGAAGCTGCCGGTATACCGGCTTTGGCGGTTCCATGTACCGGTTAATATAGATATTCCGTGCCCAGAAGCCCCAGAATTCTTCTTCCGACGGGTAAGGGTAAAACCCGCCGGCATACATGTCATGGAATCCGTATCGCCCGGCGAAATCGGAGAACCATTCCCTGAACCGTTCTCCGCTGTAGGTATAGCCTGCGGATGTGGAGAGGCCGGCGCCGGCTCCGATGACGATGGCATCGGCTGTCCGGATTTCCTGCGCCAGTTTTTCCACATTGTCAGCCTTTGTCCCTTTTCCCCGGGACATATGCCTGTCGCAATCCTTCAGTGCCATCAGGCCTTTATGAATGGTTTCCCTGTATCCATTCGGTGCTTCATTCCAGTATTTCTTCATAGTATTTCCTGTCCTCCTCTTTGAAAACATTAAAAATCACCCGATCCATGGCCCCCGGATGGCCTGCGAGCCAGCGGGTCACCGTATGTACAGCGATTTCCGCTGCCCGACGGCCGGGGAAATGAAAGACTCCTGTGGAAAGGCAGCAGAAGGCCAGGGTCCTCAGCCCCTTTGTCCGGCAGAGTTCCAGGGTATTCCAATAGCAGTCTGCCAGGTCCTTTTCCAGGGCTTCCGTGAGATAGCGGGAAACGATGGGTCCCACGATATGGATAATTTTCCGGGCGGGAAGGTTAAATCCATCGGTCAGGAGGGGGATGGCCGTGGGCTGTTCATAGTCCCTGCCCCATTTTTCCCGAAGTCCGTTCATCTGTCGAAAGCATTCCGCCCTGAGCTCAATGCCTGCATAGGTATGGATACAGTTATCGATGCAGCTGTGCATGGGTATGAAACATCCCAGCATCTCGGAATTGGCTGCATTCACGATGGCATCCACGGAAAGCCTCGTGATGTCCCCCTGCCAGAGGGACAGGCATCCCCGGATGGCAGGAATATCCGAAGGTTCCACGATTCCTTTTTCCCGGGCCCGTTCTTTCAGGTAGGCATCCTGTACCCGGAGGACTTCTTCATCCATCTTCCGGGGAAACCGGATATTCATCAGGGAACGGAGCAGGGCCCGTTTCCCTTCCCGGTCCTTCGGCGTCGGAAGGTTTCTGTATTCCCGGGAGTCCGCTTTGAACTGTTCCACCAGGAAATCAAGCCGTTTTTCCTGTTTCTCCTTTTCATCCATGGAAACACCTTCTTTCTACAGCCCCTGCCGGACAGAGGGCCCGGCAGTTTCCACAACGGAGGCAGTGCTCCTGGACAATGCGGAAGGGAATCTTTCCGGTGAAGATGCAGTGCTGCGGATAGGCATCCACGCATTTCCCGCATCCCACGCATCGGTCTGTAATAAAATAACCGTCTTCCTCCTTTTTCCCACCGCCGAAAGTAAAGGAGTCCCGTTCCACGGGCTTTTTTGAAAGGTCAAACCATTCCCCCCTGCCTTCATAGATCTGGAAGACCGAGAGAGCCTTTTGGGATATTTCGGTGGGATAGATCTCCCACATATACCGATTCTTCCTGAACAGGTCCGACCTTTTTTCTTCTCCCAGTTCACGCACTTTCCCACGAATCGACAGGGCTTTCCGGGTCATGGTATTATCTCCCCAGAGGCCTGTGAGAGCCAGGAATGGCCTCTTTTTCAGTCGATCATAGAGGGATTTGCCCTTTGCCGTCATAAAGTAGAGGCTGTCCCCGTCAGTATCCATCATGTCAATAGCTGCCGTCACCGGCAGTCCCTCTTCATCCACCGTGGCCACAATGGCCGTATGGATGACGCGGACCAGATAGTCCAGATAGTCCTTCGTTTCCATTCCTCTTCCTCCTTTATAAGGAAACATCGGCTCCATACGGCAGCCAATGCTCCGGTCTTATAAAAAGAAGGGCTGTCATTGTGCAACAGCCCTTCCCGATCCGGTCAATGACCGGCAGCTACTTCTTTTCTGATATCCGATTCCACATCGGCCACCGTAATGCGGCGAAGTTCCGCTTCCATGGCATCCTGTACTTTCCGGAGCTTCCCGTCCAGGGCCCTGTGGATATTTCTTCCCACCGGGCACCGGATGCTCGGATTTTCGTGGAAGTGGAAAAGGCCCCGGTCGTCCACACATTCTACGGCCCGATAGACATCGTAAAATGTAATTTCATCGAGCTTCCTGGCCAGGCGGATGCCGCTTTTCCCCTGGCTCGTCTCAATGAGACCGGCGGCCTTCAGGTTTCCCATCACATTTCTGACAATGACGGGGTTGGCGCCAACACTGCCAGCCAGGAAACTGCTGGTCACCTTCATGGTATCTCCGAAGTAGTCGATGGCCGTAATAATATGTATGGCTATGGTGAATTTGCTTGTGATCTGCATGATACATCCCTCCTCCTATACCTTATCCTGCGGCGGAGAAGATGTCAACGTAAAGATTACAGGTTCTCTTCACGCCCTGACCACGCTGATCCGCTGACCCACATGGGCAGCTTTCTCGATCTCATCCACCAGGGCGATGGCATAGTCCGCATAAGAAATGATCGATTCGCCCCGGCTGTTCGGTGCAAATTCCTCTCCGTGAAGTTCATAGGCTCCGGTTCTTTCGCCGTCAGCCTGGAAATCAGCGGCCGGGCTGATATAGGTCCATTTGACCCCTTCGGTGGCACGAAGTTCCGCCAGTGCCAGGCCGTGGGCTGCGCTGACAGGCTTGAAGGCATCCGGAAATTCCGGAGAAAGTTCTACGGTAGAGGTATGTTCCTTATTCGTATACAGGCTGCCTGCACCGCCAACTACGATAAGGCGGGTATCGGTCCCCTTCACCAGGTCCGCCAGATAGATGGCAGCCTTCGGAATCACATACATGGTTTCCAGGCCCCAGGCACCGGCAGCATCCACCACTACATCGAATTTCTGCAGGTCTTCTGCCGTCAGTTCAAAGATGTCCTTCTTCCGATAATCCTTCGATGCTGTATTGTTCTCTTCGTGACGGCCAAATACCGTGACTTCATGACCCCGTCCCAGTGCTTCTGCGATAACTTCCTTTGCAACCCGTCCATTTCCTGCTGCTACTGCAATTTTCATTTGAGTGTCCTCCTTGTTGGTAAAATGATTTGTTTATCATGTAACTATCTTGATTACATGTATAGTATAGCAGTGCAGTTCTTACTTGTCAATATAAATATTACAGGTTAGGAACTTTTTTCTTCATCAGGTTGGCAGAAAAATAAAAAGGCCTGTCAGCCTGCGATAATTTGGGCTTCAGGCAGGCAGCCGCTTCGTCGCAAATGCACCCTGTTCGAGATCTAGGTCGAGACCGAGATCGAGATATGCAGCCTGCGGCACTTGTGTGGCTGAGTGCCGTGCGAGCGGGTGAGGGCTTCTAGCTGCTAGCTGTTAGCAGTCAGGAAAGCCGGTCGGGCCCTTTGGGCCGTTTCCATCAGCTAACCCCACCCCGTTGGGGAGCCCCTTCCCAAGGAAGGGGCCTCGTGCAGTGTCATTTTCACGTTTTGGGGTAGAGTCATCAGGATTCCACTGGCGGCGGAGCCGCGGTTCGTTAGCCTCCTTCCTTGGGAAGGCGAGGCGTCCTGCATAGTACCCTCGAGCCGGGCCCAAGTTGGCGCCTTTACTGCACACTAAGGCGCCTTCCTTTTGTGGCCCGGCGGTGGCGCCGTCAGGCGACGGAGGTTAGCGGTTGGATGCGCCGCAGGCTGATCCTGTCTGGCGTCTTCCCTGCGGCATTGGGGTGGATAATGAACATGCGCACGGACGGAGCCTTGCGCCTTGAGCTGATCGGGCCCTTTGGGCCGTTTCCATCAGCTAACCCCACCCTGGCGGGAGCCCCTGCCCGACTTCGCAGGGAAAGTGTCTCACTGATTTCTCAGTCGCCTTCGGCTCCCTATGAATCCAGTTCCCTTGCCACCCGAGGGGAAGCGTGTCACTGCTTGAAATGACGTTTAAGGGATGGGACAATTAACGGGAATACGACAAAATAAATGCCCACAGGACCGGGCCGGAATTCCGGCGCCCGGTGCCTGTGGGCATCTATCGTCTAAGGAAGCGCTGATTAAATCGCTGTCAGATTTCATTCTTGGATTTTTATGCAATGCAAGGAATAATCCGACGCGAATAGCGAGCTATTTAAGGAGGATTATGACGAAGCAGTGCATAAAAATCCTTATGAAATCTGACTCTGCGAATTAACCAGTGCTTCCTTAACATCTCTGCGGCGGAGCCGCCGGCAGGTTTCATAAGGCGGCGCTATATGAATCGTGCGCCGCACATCCATTCCTCATTCCTAATTCCTGATTATTTACTTCAGTACCTGTCCCAGCATCCAGATTTCTTTGTAGAAGCTTTCGATGTAGTCGTCCATGAGGGCGGAGGTGAGGTAGTCTCCTTCTTCGTCGGCTGCTTTCTTTACGGCCAGTACGTCGTCCCGGAGTACTTTGAAGTCTGCGAGGACGGAAGCGAAGGCTTCTGCCGAGGTGACTTCTTTGTTTTCCGCTTCTTTAATGGCGGAGATGGCGAGGAATCCTTTCAGCGTGGATTCCGGTTTCAAAGACAGCTTCAGCATGTCTTCCGCCACGCCGTCCACCATGCCGGCCACCATGTCGTAGTAGCTTTCCAGTTTCGGATGGTCATCGAAGAAGTGGTAGCCTTTGAGGTACCAGTGATAACTCTGGAGTTTGTGGTATTCCACCACCAGGTCAGCGAGCAGTTTGTTCAGTAATGTTTCCATGATTGTTTCCTCCTTGAATAACGATTTTGTCTTTGTGATTTTCAGAAATCATATTGATTTCTCTCGATTTCTGATATCATTATATCGTTAGAACCGGAGGAATAATAGCAATATTTTGTTTATTTTTATAATAATATCGTTTATTGATGGAGCTCAGATTTGAACTGTCCCACTGCTCGAAATGAAAGAACAGGGCAAAAGGCCAATGGTGAAAACAGGGGTCAGAATCGAAATAGAATCAATTCAACCCTTCCAACCCATTCAATCTCTCCAGCCAAAGGAGGATATCAGTAAGCTGTCAGGAAAGATGATTCGCCTGCGGCGCCTGGGTGGATAATGAACATACGCGCGGACGAAGCCTTGCGCCTTGAGCAGATCGGGCCCTGCGGGCCGTTTCCACCAGCTAACCCCACCCTGGCGGGAGCCCCTGCCCGACTTCGCTGGGAAAGTGTCTCACTGATTTCTCAGTCGCCTGCGGCTCCCTACGAAATCAGTTCGCTTACTTCCCCAGGGAAGGGGCCTCGTGCAGTGTCATTTTCACGTTTTGGGGTAGAGTCATCAGGATTCCAATGGCGGCGCAGCCGCGGGATCTCAACTCTCAAATCTCAAATCTCAACTCTTTCTTTCAGGGCGCAGCCGCGGGACCTCAACTCTCAAATCTCAAATCTCAACTCTTTTCATAGGGATACAGCTTCAGTTCCGCTTCCACGCCGGGGTGGGACAGGGCGCGGAGGCGTATGGTGACCGGTTTCTGCAGGAGTGCCGCCACACCGTTTACTTCCGCCTCCCCTGCCTTTGTGCCATCGATGAACCACTGGAGGCTGCCTTCCACATGGGAGATCTTCCCGGTAATCCGGGGCATTTCGTCTTTTTTCATGTGGTATTCTTTTGTTTTCTTTCCATTCACCAGGATCTCCACCTTCGGCGAACGGCCGGTAATTTTCTGAAGAAAGGTCACTTTTTTCTTACCCATGAAATGCGCCTCCTTGGTTAAAAGATAGATTTGAGAATTGAGTGAAGAGAATTGAGGTTCCGCCGATTTGCGGCAAATCAGTGACTAGTTGCCGGGTAATCAGCGGTTATGCCGCAAATGGCCCCTACTCCTGCTTCGCGGGATTTCACCCGAAGAGGGAAGCGGGTTTTACATACGCCACTGATCCTGCCCCAAAATAAAAGAATTGAGCGTTGGGGGAAGAGGATTGCATCCCGGCAGCGGTTTCGCCGCGGAATCCCAATTCTCAAATTCCAACTCTCAACTCTATCTTTTATTCCAGTCCCGTTTCCCGGATATCCCCGTCTTTCTGGGCAGCGCCGAGCATGACGGCCAGGTCATAGAGGTCTTTCCGGAACGGTTCTTTTACCTTTTTCGCTTCTGCATAGGAAAGGACCTGCACCTGACCCCTGTGCATACCTACAAGCGCACCGGTTTCTCCCTGAAGGAGGGCCTCCACCGCCGCAGCGCCCAGAAGGGAACCCAGCATGCCGTCCCGGGCTGTGGGCTGGCCGCCCCGCTGGATGAATCCGAGGATGGTGGTGCAGATATCGATACTGGTCCGCTCTTTCAGCCAGTCTCCCAGAGCCCTGCCATCATCGGCGCCTTCGGCGCAGATGATGATGCTGTTCGTCCGGCCTGCTTCCATCTGCTTCTTGAGGCTCCTTGCCAGCTTTTCCCGGCTGAAGGGGACTTCCGGCACCAGGATATATTCGGCGCCGCAGGCGATGCCTGCATCCAGTGCGATGTTCCCGGCGAACCGGCCCATGACTTCCACGATAGCCGCCCGGTTGTGGGCAGATGCGGTATCCCGGATACGGCTCACCGCCGATACCACCGCATTGACCGCCGTGTCATGGCCTATGGTTTCGTCAGTGCCGTGCATATCATTATCAATGGTGCCGGGAAGTGTCACCGTGGGCATACCGAGGGCCGAAAGCTTTTCCGCTCCCTGGATGGAACCGTCGCCGCCGATGACGATGAGTCCCTCGATGCCCCGATTCCGGAGGATTTCTACGGCTTTTTTCTGGTTTTCCTCTTCAAAGAACGCCTTGCACCGGGCGGTCTTCAGGACCGTGCCGCCCCGGAGGATAATGCCGCTGACGGAAGAGGACTGCATGGGCACCATGTCATCGTCCAGGAGACCGGAGTAGCCCCGGTATACGCCATAAATTTTCTTTCCCCTGTACAGGGCCGTCCGCACGACGCTCCTGAGGGCCGCATTCATGCCCGGCGCATCGCCGCCGCTTGTCAGTACTGCCAGTGTATCCATAGGTATCCCTCCTTAAAATATAGATTTGAGATTTGAGCGAAGAGAATTGAGGTCCCGCCGCTTCACGGCAAATGCACCCCCTCTGTCAGCTTCGCTGACACCTCCCCCGAAGGGGGAGACAAGGTTCCACTGCAAAACCGCTGACCGCCTCCATCTCGGCCTCAACCTCGTTCTTTATCTCTTTATCTTCTTTCTTCCCGGCCCGGCACCCGCCGTTCTGCGAAAGTAATGTGGTGCTGGTCGATGTAGCGGGCGATGAGCAGGGCTGTCTGCTCCGGATGGCAGTTGGTGGTATTGATGACCAGGTCCACCCGGTCTCTCCATTTCGCCCATTTCCGGAGCATCTGCCGCACGTAGCCGTCTACGTCGGAGTAGTCCATGGTAGGCCGCTTTCCGATACGCCGCCGCACCCGTTCTGCCAGCCGGAAGGGCCGGGCGTAGAGGAGGATCATGAGCCCGTATTCCGAAAGGAGATGAAATTTTTCTTCCGTCATGGGGTAATTGCCACCCATGGCAATCACCGCTTCATGGTAATACCGCACGTGGTTAATGACCTGCATTTCCCGTTCCGCAAAGGCTTCGGGCCCCGCTTCTTTATAGATATCGGCGATCTTTTTCCCTGCTTCCCTTTCCATCATCCGGTCTGTATCTGCCAGCTGCCATTCCAGTCCATCAGAGAGGATTTTGGCGGCCCGGCTTTTGCCCGTTCCCATGGGACCGATGAGGACTATATTTCTCTTTTTCATAGGTACCTCGGATTTGGAATGTCCGAATCTCTACTTCATAGGCCAGCCCATTCGGTGACCGTCTCAATTTTTTCAGATTCACGGCATTCCATCTTTCTTTGCCTTTTATTATATCAAAGGTCTGCACGATTTGTGCATAGGTACCGGTTCCGGAAATATGAAAAATATGAAAATCACCGCGGTCCCCTTCCTTCTGTTCTTCCCACACTCCGTCCACCTTGAGGCCCCCTTCTTCCATGGCGGCAGCCAGGGAATCGGCATCGGTGCTCCGGAAGAGGTTCTCCAGGAAAGGCAGGGACGACGGACGACGGGGACCGGCGGCAAACTGGCGGATCCTGTCCGCCTCTGCCGAAAGGGCCCGGGCTTCTTCTTCCTTTTGGGATGCCATATGATGCAGGAAAAAGGCACCGGCAAAGAGGAGAAGGGCCAGGAGGGCGAAGGTCCTCGTATATTTCCGATCATTCAGTACGGCTCTTAGTCTCACTGCCCTTTCCTCCTTCCCCTTTTATGGAAATATGGAAATCGATGAGTCCGGTGGCTGTGTTCTTCTGCTTTTTACCGCCCTGCCAGACTCCCTTCTGCCCCTGGGACAGGGTTTCCTGGAAATGGCGCAGGGCATCGTAGGACTGTGCGGTGCCCCGGATTCCCATGGCTCCCTCTTTTCCCTCAATTTCCGAAATCACAATGCCCGGAGGCAGGGATTCCGCCAGGGACACAAGGCGCCGTTCCCATTTCCCGTCCTGCCGGTCCAGCTCCTTCAGCAGGTCCTGCAAATCCCGTTCCCGTTTTCTGTCCTGCTCTGCCTGCACCATTTCTTCCTTCTGCGGCGCCAGGCGGCGGCTTTCCTCCCTGCGGTTTCCCAGATCCGCCGCCCCTGAAAGGAGCTGTCCTCCAGATGCCAGGAGGCACAGGACGCCGAGAAGGCAGGCCCCCTCCGCCAGTCTGAGATACTTCGTTTCCTCCGACAGGAAGGGCTTCCTCTTCTCCGACAACGGCAGCTCCAGCGCCGCCCTGTCCAGGGCAGGCCACAGGGGCGCCAGGTCCTGCCACAGGGAGGGGCCTTCCCGGAAGGGGGAATCCACAAATGCCAGGGCCTCCGGATTCCCTGCTTCTGCAAGATCTTTCCGGAGCCAATCTTTCCAGAATGTCCTTTCTTCTTCCCCACAGTCCGCCATGGGAAGGAAATAGCTCTTTCCTCCCCCTGCGCCCCAGGTCTCCTTCACGTGGTCCAGGAACAGGGCTGCCTTTCCCTGATCCTCCCTGCGCAGAATCCGGCTTTCCATGATTTTCCCTTTCCGGAAGGTCAGGATGGCCGACCGCCGGCGGCCGTAGAGGGCAAAGCACCCATCTTCCAGGGGCACCGCGGTCACCGGGATGGCAGAGGAAATCTCTTTTCCTCCGTCCCGGGCTCCTTTTTCGAAAAGGGCCAGTGTCTCCTTCGGCACCGCTTCCACATGGACGTCCCACCCTTCAGGGCCGCTGTCCATGATTTCATATCCCAGGGACAGGGGCTCTTCGGTGCGGAACAGCCGGTCCTCCTCCCAGTACATGGTCTCTTCCAGTTCCTCCTTCGTCATGGCGGGATACTTCCTGCGAAGCAGCCGGAGCTTCGGGAAATTCACCAGGAGCACCACATTTTTCCGGGTAAGCCCCTCCGCCTCCAGCCGCCGGAAAGCGGTGGCCACCGCTTCCTCCGTCATGTCCGGAAGGACGGCGGAGCCCTGCCGGAGGAACCGCCCCTCCTGCAGCTCCACGCCATAGAGCCGGCCGGCCAGTACTACACAGACCATGGAGGGATGGCGCCATGTCCGGTATGCCTGCCACAGGGGACTGTCTGCCAGTTTCCGTGTCCAATCAGAAATGTCCATCGCTTATGATATCCTCCACCGTAATGTTCCCGCCTTCCACTGACGGGAGGGCATAACGAATCCGTACCGTCCGCAGGGGCCGGCCATTTCCATCCAGGGCGTCGGATCGGATTTCCCTGTGCCTGTCCACATCTTTAATGACGACATGGACATGGTGCCCATGGGGGTACAGGTCCTTCTCCCAATCCTCCGATGGTTTCCGCGCCGCCCTCGCCAGTCCCGCATTGGCCCCGCTTTCGGCGGCATATACCGACTGCAGTCCCCTTTCGTAGATCCCCAGGGACTCCCGACCCTTTTCCATGTAGAAAAGAAGGCCGCAGGACAGGGTGAGAAGGCTGCTGAGGAACAGGAGAAACACCAGGGCCGTGCTGCCTTTCCGCTTAGAAACTTTTCCCGGTTTCATAGGTTTTTCCTTTCCCGTAAAAATCGGCGTAGGGAATGACGGCGGTCTCGAAATCCAGGGACTCCCGGCCAATGGGGCGGGCCAGGGTAAAAGAAATGGTCACCGGACCGTTATCAGCCTGTTCGAAGAGGTGGCCCCCCTCCAGGTGGCGGAAGACGTACTCCTCCACACTTCCACCCCTATCTCCGGTAATGGGCTGGATTACGTCGTTATAAAGCTGGACCTTCAGCTTCTCCTGGTCCTCGAAGAGCCGGTAGGTGCCGATAGTCCCCTGCCCCGTAGGAGCCCTGTAGTCATACCGGTTCCCATGGACCCCGCCATGGACCATGGACCGCCGGTTGTTCCTGATTTTTTCCACCATGAAATCCATGGCAAAGAGCCCCTGGTTTCCCAGTTTTCCCCGCACCGATGCCAGGATTTCCGCCTTCGCCGCCTGCCCGGCCAGGGGGAACAGGGCCGCCGCCAGGGAAGCCAGGATGAGGAGGGCCAGAAGCGCCTCCAGCAGGAACAGTCCTTTCCGTTTCTTCATGGTCCCTCCTCCACCCAGGTCACCAGGGTCACCCCTTCATCGTTGCCGCAGGTGACGCGGCAGGTGATTTCTTTCATGGATATACTGTCAGTCCCATCGGATACCGTATAATCTGATGGCTTTACTGAAATATCGTAGGTCCTTCCATTCCGTTCTTCCCTGTCTCCCGGCCATGCCCCTTTATGGAAGCGGAGGAAGTACTTGGCCTGCTCCATGGCTTCCTGGGCAATGAAGACTTCGTCCAGTTCCCGCTCCCGGGCTGCCTCCCAGGACAGTGTCTGGTGGAGGACAAAGGTAAGGGCAGAGAGGAGAATCCCTATGGCCGAGAGGGCGCAGAGGGTCCATACCATGACAAATCCCTTCCGTTTCATGGGACCTCCTTTTCCAGCAACGCGCGGAGTCTTGAATCTTGAACGGATCCGCCGCTTCGCGGCAGCCCACTGCCTGGGAAGCGCTGACGCTGTCTGACATCTGACTGTCTGATATCTGCCCTGCGGCAACGCCGCTGAACCTCAGCTCTCAAATCTCAACTCTCTATTTTATCTATAAATCACCCGGACCCGGCCGGTGTACATGGCCACGGTCACCTGGCGCCGGTATCTGTAATCCTTTGTGAGGAGATAGGCGGAATAGGTCTCCCCTTTTCCGGCATAGGTCTTCTTGAAGGCCAGTTCCAGATTTCCCGAGAGCCGGATGGAAGAAGGGAGCCGGCCGGAGGGCTTTATACGGGTCGTGCCCCGGCGGGTATAGTAATAGACTGTACCGTCACTGTCCGGAAGGCAGTAGAAAAAGCAGTCCCGTTCCCCGTCGTTTTTTGCGAGGATTTCCGCCTCCCGTATGGCGGCGGCCAGCGTTTCCGCGGCTATATCCAGTTCCCGCTCCTCCTGCCACCGGAAAAGGGACGGCGCCGCCAGGGCTGCCGAGAGGGACAGGATGAGAAGCACCACCAGCGCTTCAGCCAGCAAGAAGCCAGGCCGTGAGGACAGAGAGTAGTCCCGTCTTTTCCAGTCCATAGGCTGCCACCCCTCCCAGTGCAATAAACGGTCCAAACCGTACTTCCCTGCCAATCCCCGCCCCTCCTGCCAGGGCCGCTGCCCCCAGGGCCAGGGCGGCGGTTACCGAAGAAAGCCATATAAAAAAGAGACAGGAAACCGGAGCCAGCCAGAAGGCGGCGGCGGTGGATAAAAGGATATCCCCTGTCCCCAAAGATTTTCGCGAAATCATATATAAAAGGAAATAAACAAGAAAGCAGAGGGCCGCCGACAGGATACTTGCCGCCACATCCTGCCGGGCCCATGCGGAAATAAGGCCGGTCACCGCCAGAAGCAGGCTCCAGCCATCGGAAATGTAGCCGGTGTCCCAGTCTTCCAGGGCCGCCAGGCCAAGGAGCAGCAGGAAAGGGACAGGAGAAAGAAAGGCCAGTCCCGCCCAAAGGGAAAAGCCGTATGCCGCTGCCGCCGCAGTCCACAGGAAAAGACACGTCTTCCCCTGCCACAGGCGGTCCCAGTTTCTTCCTCCTGCCCCCTCTGCTGTATTCATGGTGTTCTACTCCTGAAAACAAATTAATAAGTTTTTAATTACTAGTAGTAGTTCCTCCAGAAGTTGTCCCTGCTTTTTTACCAAAGGAAGAATAGGTCACATTTTTGAATGTAGCAGTTGCTTCGCCAGTGGTTTTATCAATCGTATACTTTACCGTATCCGGTGGCTGAGGCTCTGACTTCAATAAGTTCTCTGCCACAAGGACCGCTGTGGATTCCGGATAGGTTCCCTTCTTCGTATAGTACACTTCTGCTGCTGTACCGATAGCCGAAAGGTCTGACTGGATCCGCGCTACCTTGGCTTCATCGGTGAAGCCTACGAGATTGGGCATGGCCACCGCCGCCAGGATTCCGATGATTGCAACGACTATAATAAGCTCTAAAAGCATGAAGCCTTTTCTTTTTCTTTTCTTTACATCTTCTTTCATGAGTACACTCTCCCTGTTTTTCACATCGGGTTTCCATTGTGGATTTATGAAATGAATTCAAAGAAATGTCCGAACGGACGAAGCGATCCGGCATAACCAGCTCCTGTTCCTGTCCTCCTTCCCCGGGAGGGGCCGAATCCTGTTGATATCCCCATTCATAGGATATGGTACGCATTTTACGATTTTCTTCCTGCCATGGCCCCCGGGAAAAGGCTTCTCCGTCCGGCAGGGAGAACATTTCCTTAATTATCTTATAAAATAAGATTTAAGTCCAATAGAGAGAAATCATTAAGAATCTGTCTAATTTGCTCATCCGTTATCCAACTGTTTTTCATGTCATGATTTTTTTGAGAAATTATGATTTTTTGGAAATACAGGAAATCCCTGCAGACGTGCTATAATGAAAGATACAAATCCATACAGAATGTGAATTTTTCATTTTTCCGGACTCCTCCCTGGCAGGGCCCGGTGAATAAGGGGGAATTACTATGGCACTCAAGGAATTCGAATTCGGTTTCGGCCACACCACACAGAAAGTGAAACTGCCGGAAGAACACATCCTGGACGTGCTGGAAGGAAATCCTACGCCCGCCTGTGACGTAAAGGAAGCGACCATCCAGTGCATGCGGCATCCTATCGGAAGCAAGCCGCTGCAGGAAGTGGTATCCAAAGGAGACAAGGTCTGCATCGTCTGCGCCGATGTCACCCGTACCTGGAACCATTCAGACCAGTTCGTCATTCACGTGGTGAATGAGCTGAACCTGGCCGGCATCCCGGATGATGACATCTGCATCCTCTTCGCCCAGGGCACCCATCGGGAACAGACCCACGAAGAAGATATCGCCGTGGTAGGCGAAGAGCTGACGAAGCGGGTAAAACTCTACCAGCACCACTGCCTCAATAAGGATGAGCTCGTCCACGTGGGCGATACCTCCCGGGGCACTCCGGTATGGCTGAATAAACACGCCGTAGAAGCGGACAAGGTCATCATCATCGATGGCATCACCACCCACCTCTTTGCAGGCTACGGCGGCGGCCGGAAACTGATTCTCCCAGGAGTGGCCGGCGACGATACCATCCAGATCAACCACTGCCATGCGCTGGGTGAAAAATTCGGCAGCGGCATCAACCCGCAGACCCGTTCCACCCTCCTGGAAAACAACCCCGTATCCGATGATATGCAGGAAGCCTGCGATATGATTAAACCCTGCTTCCTCGTCCATTCCATCGTGAACTCCGAAGGAAAGATCTGCAACATGGTGGGCGGCGACCCCTACAAGGCCTGGCTGGAAGGGACGAAGATCGTCTACCGCATCCAGAAGGTGCCCTTCAAAGCCAAATGCGACGTGGCTTTCGCCTGCGCCGGCGGCTATCCGAAGGACGTTTCCCTGTACCAGGGCTGCAAGTGCTATGATCCCTCCGATGTGGTCACCAAAGAAGGGGGCATCATCATCGCCATCATGGAAGCCAGCGATATCTATGAACCGCCGGCATACCTGGGAAGCTTCAAGTACGACACGGAAGCGGATATGGAAAAGGCCCTGCGCCAGCATTTCACCATTCCCTTCTTCGTGGCTTTCAACCTGTTCTGCATGACCCACCGGTACCACATCATCCTCGTGACGAAGCCGGAAAACTTCGAAGCCATCAAAAAGACAAACCAGACCCCCGTGGCCACGGTGGAAGAAGCCTGGCAGCTGGCCCAGAAAATTCTGGCAGACGAAGGAAAGAAAGACTACACCATCACCGTCATGCCCCACTGCGCCGCCATTGTGCCCTATATGAAATAAGGAAATCAAAAAACGCATCTCCCCTGGGAGGTGCGTTTTTTTTTGATAAAAGAAGATTTGAAAATTGAGTGAAGGAAATTGAGGTCCCGCAGCTTCGACGCCAGCAAGACATCAGATGGTCAGACCGTCAGACGTCAGTAAACCAGTCTTTGGAAGCGATCTTATCCGTAATAGCCACTTTGCCCATAGCACCAATTTCCCAATCTCTATCCAATTATTAGTTTACAGTTCCTTTACATATCATGTCCATACGGTGTATTATACAATAGATTATTTTATTACCTAATTCATTCATTAAATAATACACTAGTGGAGAATCATGACTTTAAGCTCTATAAGAAACAAGCAATTTTACCATTTTATACTTTCTGCCCTTATTTTTTTATGTCTGGAATTCATTTTTTCCTGGCTGTTAACCGGTACCATTTCATTCCGATATGAGAGAAAATCTCTCCTATTGTCAGCTGTCTTATCCGCATTGATTTTGAACTTTTACCCCCTCCGAAAGTATAAAATAAGCCTTTGGATTCCGCTTTTGATCGCTGTTTCTTCCCTGGCAATTCGTCCATTATCCGGTGAGTCTGTATCTCCTGCTGAATGCTACCAGTATATTGGATTATTTACCGGTACTTACGGACTGCTATTTCTGATTTATCTATTTCTTCCACAGAACCCTGTTCGAAAAGTTTACCTTTTTCTTAGTCTTTTCCTGTTCCTGATGCCCGCCGGCCTTCTCTGGTTTTACTATTTTGTTTCCGGGAGCTGGCCCCATGCAGATACCATGATGGCTGTACTGCAGACAAATCCAGCTGAGGCATGGAGTTATCTGAAAGACCATTTTCATTGGATTGGAATACTCTGCACCTTATTTGTCCTTGGAGCATTTTATTTTTTCTGCCGCCATCTTCTGGCTGGCGGGTTCCCCATCATATCCAACAGGCATACCCGCTATTTTGCTGCTGCCAGCATATTCCTGTTCCTGTCTTCTGCAATTCTTGTAATACATGCCGCAAAACAAAGCCCCCTGCAACAGCTGGTCAGTGAAACACAGGTCTATGTAAAGAAATATAATGGTTTTGCTGAAAATAAGATAAAGCGGGAGTCTGCGATTAACCAAAATATCCAACCACGCAATACTGAGGAAAAGGGGATTTACGTTCTTGTTATTGGAGAATCCCAGAATCGCCTTCATATGGGTGCCTATGGTTATGATCGCGACACCACGCCCTGGCTTTCCGAGCAATTGGATAATAATCCGGACTTCATCCGTTTCACCCAGGCCTATTCCTGTCATACCCATACAGTGCCTGTCCTGACATATGCCTTGACTGCCAAGAACCAGTACAATTCCCTTTCCTTAGAAAATGCAGTTTCTATTCTGGAAGTTGCCAAAGCTGCCGGTTACCATACAGTCTGGATTTCTAACCAGGTTCAATACAGTGCCTGGGACACTCCAATTACTGTCATTGCATCGGAGGCAGAGCAGCAGAAATGGTTTAACAAGAATGTAGGAGAAACAACAAAAACCAATTTTTATGACGAAAAAGTCATTAATGGCCTGAACAGCATCAAAAAATACGATAAGATGCTCATCGTTGTCCACCTCATGGGAAATCACGGAAGCTATGAAGACCGCTATCCCCATGATTTCCAGAAATTTAACGGGCGAGGAAAAGTAATAGATTCCTATGATAACAGCATCCTGTACAACGATTATGTGGTGTCTAAGATTTATGACACCGTAAAGGGCTTCCCTGATTTCCAGGGTATGGTTTACTTCTCAGATCACACCGATGCCGTTGACCAGGGACTGGCCCATGATGCCAGCAGCTTTGTCTATCCCATGACCTATATTCCCATGTATATGTTCTTTTCTCCCAATTACATCCACCAATACAGCAAAACCTTCCAAACCTTAAAATCTCACAGTGACAGCTGCTTTACCAATGATCTGATTTTCAACACCATGCTTGGCATCATGCACATTCAAACAGATTCCATTGATGAGCCGAATAATGACTTAACGGCAGATACATATGATGCTGATTCTTCTCGTTTCCGTACTCTCTATGGGAAAAAGGAAATCCAACCAATAAAAAGTCCCAAATAACTAACTTTTTATAGATTCAGCAATGCTATGACGCTATAATTTTTACTCTGCCCTCATGCCCTATCAGAAATAAGAAAATCTAAAAACGCATCTCCCCTGGGAGGTGCGTTTTTTTCACGGTACTTACGGTTGGAGTCACTGGGGCGGGGCTTTTAGCTGCCAGCGGCTGGCAATCAGGAAAAATGGTGAGCCTGCGGCGCCATGTGGCTAAGAGACCTGCGAACGTATGGGGCTTTGAGCCTTGAGCTGATCGGGCCCTGCGGTGCCCTGTCATTTGGATGCACCGCACCACCATTCCTCATTCTTGATTAACGTCCGGAGGCACCTTTGCTTACCTGAGGCGGTAGTCCCATTGCCTTTCCCCTTTACAAACTTTACAGTCCCTTCACTTCCCATTTCCTCCCCTTTTCATTGACAGAATCTCCCTTTCTGACTATAGTAAAATGTGAAGAAAAGAAAGGGGGCGGCCGTATGCTTCGCGCTTACAAACATAACGAAAACCATGTACTCTGTGAGGTGCCTTTAGGGCAGCTGGAAAAGGGCTCATGGATTAACTGTGCCGCCCCGGATACGGATGAACTGAACCAGCTGAACCAGCTTACCGGGATCCCCGTGGACTCCCTGCAGACCGCACTGGACCGGGAAGAACGGTCCCACGTGGAGCTGGAAGATGACTACATTTTCGTCGTCGTCAATACGCCGGTGGTCCTGGAGACCGATGCCTACGACGCCCTGCCGCTGGGCATCTTCATTACCCGGCAGTACTTCATCACGGTATGCCTGGAATCGAATGCGGTGATTCAGAAATTCCTCAGCAATTCCTTCGCTTCCTTCCAGACCTACAAGAAGACCCGTTTCCTGTTCCAGATTCTGTCCCAGGCCTCTTCGTCCTTCCTGTTTTTCCTGCAGCAGATCTACAAGCAGACCGACGTCATTGAAAACCAGGTCCGGAAATCCCTGCAGAACAAGGAACTTTTCCGCATGCTGGAACTGCAGAAATCCCTGACCTACTTCAACTTCGCCCTCCACGCCAATGAAAACGTGATGGAACGGCTCATGCGGCTCCGGAACAGTCCCCTCCATTCCCTCCTGAAGATGTACGAGGAAGACGAGGACCTCCTGGAAGATGTAATCATTGAAAATAAGCAGGCATTGGAAATGGCAGAAATCTATACAAACATTCTGATGTCCATGATGGATTCTTTCTCCTCCATCATCTCCAACCGCCTGTCCCAGATCATGAAATTCCTGACTTCCGTCACCATTATCCTGGCCATTCCCACATTGATCTTCAGCCTATGGGGTATCAATGTGCCCGTTCCCTGGGGCGATGCCCCCCTGGGATTCGTGGAAGTCATCCTCATCGGCGTGCTGGTGACCATGATCGCCACCTTCATCCTGTGGAAAAAGGATATGCTGTAAACAATGTAAAAGACCCCGATTTCGGGGTCTTTTTTCGTGGGTACGATTAAAAAGAAAGAATTGAGATTTGAGGTAAGAGAATTGAGGTTCCGCGGCTACGCCGCACTTCTTCAGAATCCCTCTGTCACTGGCGTGACATCCCCCCTTTGAAAAGGGGGACTATCTATCAGCGGCTACGCCGCCGACTTCCAACCTCCCCCATCTATGGGGGGGGTGCCCGCAGAGTGAACATCCTGCATAGGATGTTCAAGTCTGGTCCAATTTGATCGGCCAGCCGATAAAAGGAAAGCGTCTTATTGTGCAGCAAAGACGCCAACTTACGGCTGACTTGCAAGTCCTATGCAGGACTTGCACACTTATTCTGTCCATTAAAGCGCCTTCCTTTTGCGACCAGACAGAGGGGGCTCTCGCTAAAGTTGCTCCCAGGGTTCTCTGTCCCTCCGCCCTTCCGCCTGCAGCAGCGAATCTGCAATACCCTCATAGTCATTCATCTGAGAGATTTCTCCACTCATCGCAGCTGTAGCGATTCCTGACCGCAACGTCGTCCGGCATGCTTCCACCCGAGGGGAAGCGTGTCACTGGATTCTCAGTCGCCTACGGCTCCCTACGAA